>JAABUZ0100004754.1_pt1 | contig 18450 bp, 18 predicted proteins | sample 5562091 | NCBI WGS metagenome assembly JAABUZ01 (sample SAMN12813069, study PRJNA571459) | rock metagenome | isolation source: Antarctica rocks | place: Antarctica: Victoria Land, Linnaeus Terrace sud | collected 2015-12-21 | reverse complement strand
GCTCCTCTACCTCTTGGTCGTGCTGTTTGCGCCGTTCCTCTTCTTTTCGCCTGTCGCGTCACAAGATGCCACGGAGGCCTATGGGACAGTCATTGGTATCGACTTGGGCACCACGTACTCCTGCGTTGGGCTAATGAAGAGTGGCCGTGTTGAGATCCTTGTCAACGACCAGGGTAACCGGATCACTCCGTCGTACGTGGCCTTTACAGATGAAGAGAGACTTGTTGGGGACGCTGCCAAGTACCAGGCTGCTCAGAATCCAGAAAACACCATCTACGATGTGAAGCGACTCATGGGAAGGAAATTCACAGACAAGGATGTCCAACAGGATATCAAGCATCTTCCATTCAACGTCATAAACAAGGATGGCAAGCCTGCGATTAGGGTCAAGGTCAGCGGAGAAGATCGGACATTTACTCCTGAAGAAGTGTCTGGGATGATTCTTGGTAAGATGAAGGAAATCGCAGAGGGCTACCTCGGACGGAAAGTTACCCATGCAGTCGTCACCGTGCCTGCCTACTTCAATGATGCCCAACGCCAAGCAACCAAAGACGCAGGAGTCATCTCCGGGCTCAATGTCCTCCGGATTGTGAATGAGCCTACGGCTGCCGCAATCGCGTACGGCCTGGACAAGACTGGCGGAGAACGCCAAATTATAGTCTACGATCTCGGTGGTGGCACTTTTGATGTTTCCCTGCTGTCCATCGAGGAGGGTGTGTTTGAAGTTATGTCGACTGCTGGTGACACCCATCTCGGAGGAGAGGATTTTGATCAGCGTGTCATCACTCATTTTGCAAAGCTCCACAATAAAAAACATGATGTGGATGTTACAAAAGACAAAAAGACAATGGGCAAACTGAAACGTGAGGTCGAAAAGGCAAAGAGAACTCTCTCCTCGCAAATGTCGGTGCGCATCGAAATCGAAGCCTTCCACAACGGCAAAGACTTTAGCGAAACACTCACTCGGGCAAAGTTTGAAGAGTTAAACATAGACTTGTTTAGGAAGACCATGAAACCTGTGGAGCAGGTCATGAACGACGCCAATGTGAAGAAGGGCGACATTGACGACATCGTCCTTGTCGGTGGTTCGACTCGGATTCCCAAAGTGCAGTCTCTTTTGGAGGAGTATTTTGGTGGGAAGAAGGCATCCAAGGGAATCAACCCTGATGAAGCTGTAGCTTATGGTGCATCTGTACAAGGAGGAATTTTGTCTGGAGAAGAGGGCGTTGACGACCTGGTCCTTGTGGATGTCAATCCACTGACCATGGGTATCGAGACCACTGGAGGAGTGATGACAAAGTTAATTCCTCGAAACACGGTCATTCCTACGCGAAAGAGTCAGATCTTCTCGACAGCCGCCGACAACCAGCCTATCGTGCTCATTCAAGTCTTTGAAGGAGAGCGGGCGCTCACCAAGGACAACAACCATCTTGGCAAGTTTGAGCTTACTGGTATTCCGCCGGCTCCGCGTGGTCAACCACAAATAGAAGTCACCTTCGAGATTGATGCAAATGGCATTCTCAAGGTCTCTGCTTCTGACAAAGGAACCGGCAAATCGGAGTCTATTGTCATCAAGAATGAGAAGGGTCGGCTCACTCCCGAGGACATTGAGCGCATGATCAAGGAAGCAGAGGAATATGCGGAAGTTGATAAAGCCAACCGTGACAAAATCGAAGCACGCAACGGGCTCGAAAATTTCGCCTTCAATGTCAAGAACCAGCTCAGTGACGAGGAAGGACTTGGGGGTAAGATTACGGCGGATGAGAAGCAGACTCTGTTGGATGCTGTGAAGGAGGCCACGGAGTGGTTGGATGAGAACTCCGCCACGGCCGAGACGGAAGACTTTGAAGAGCAACGTGAGAAGCTGAGCAGTGCCGCATGGGCCGTCACCAGTAAGTACGGTGGTGCCGGCGCTGGCGCAGACGGTGACAGCGGGTATGGGAGCGACTATGAAGAGCCTGTCGATCATGATGAATTGTAAAAAAGGAAAGGAGAGAGCTGCACAGCCGCGTTCCTTGCCGAAAAGCATTAGTTTTCTAGACCGTCTATACACATGTCTGCTTGCCCTTTGCCTCACTCTATGATCTCCTCCACAATGCCTGCCGCGATGGTCTCGCCGTCTCTTCGCAGAATGAGTCTTCCAAGCTGTCGGCTTTGCTTGAATGTCTCCATCGGCAGTGGCTGTCCCGAGACGAGTATGATGACGACGGCCGACTGTCCACTCGCAATTCGTCGCGGGCGCTCCTTCACAATCGACCCGTCTGCTTTGTCTGTCAGCGCTACGAGTCGTTGTATGACAGCAGGTTCATTGCTTCGTCCGCGATGAATGGAACACTAACGTTAGCATGTGCATTTGTTTCTGCTCACCATCGTGCCGATTGTAATTGGCCTCGACATCTCAAAGCTAATAAGTCTAGCACGGAACCGAGAGACGAGTTTCACAGGCTCCTGCAAGGCGCAGACGATGTCTCCGGGTCGGAGATGCATCATGTCAATCCCAGTCACCTCCATACTGACATTGTCACCTGCTGCGACCCACTGTCGTGGTTCGTCATCCACGCTCAGGGATTTAACGACGAGTTTCTCGCCACTGGGCATGGCAAGAAGTTCGTCGGCCGTCTGCACTGACCCGCTTTCCATTCTACCGCTAATCAAAATACCACCTGTTATTCCGCCTTTGTAGACATCAAAGAGCGACATGCGCATCGAGCGATCTAGGTCGCGGGTTGCAGGAGATGTTGTCTCAATCTCGTCGACAATAGTGCCACTCTTCCACCATGCTGCTAATTCTCCTTTTGACCCGTAAAAGACGTTGTCCCCATGGAGGCCACTACACGGGATGAAACGCAGTTTCGATAATTGAAATCCAGCATTTTGTAAGAAGGGTATCATTTCCTCTCGGATTGAGTGAAAGCGTGCGGCAGACCAATTCGCCATATCCATCTTGTTGACCGCAATAATCAATTTTGAAATTCCCATGCTGCGGACGAGTATCGCGTGTTCTTTCGTCTGGCCATGCAGGTTGAAACCCGACTCAAATTCTCCAGTCGAGGCATCCACAACAAGCAGAGCCAGATCTGCCTGAGCTGCACCGGCAATCATATTTGGTACGAAATCGCGGTGTCCAGGCGCGTCTAAAATGGTATACCTGCACCGATCGGTCTCGAATTTATTTACGGCAATGTCAATGGTAACACCACTACGACGTTAGCTTGATCATGAACTTTATCATACCGAGCCCTCTCTTCTTCCGTCTGATCAAAGGCCCATGCGAACGCAAACGAGCCTTTCCCAATATTTTGACTGTCCCGCTTGTATTTCTGAATAGTCCTGTCATCAATAGCTCCACTATCGAATAGAAGACGGCCCATTAACGTGCTCTTTCCAGCGTCGACATGCCCAATAACTACAAAATTGATATTCGGCTTGTCCGTTGACTTTTCTACCTCGGAAGCAATGTCAATTCTTTTCATTAAAGACTTCGAGGGGGTCACACTAAGCTTTTCAACATCTTTACTCAGATTCCCAGCATTGTTCTTTTCCTTGGGAATTTTCTTTACTTTTGATATCAGCCAGGTTCGCGACGAAATCCACGTTTGCTCTGTGACTGTCCAACAATATCGTCTGGACTCGGTTGCAGAAAGGCTTGCGCAACCCGTTTGACATCTATGCCAGTAGGACCTAAAGAGATTTGTAAGTCTGTGCTCGGAGAAAGTTTAGAATTAGGAAATGGAGAGACACACAGCGGACCGAATATCGATGTCGCAAAAAGTGATGGGGATGTAGAAAGCGCCGATTCGGGCTGCTGCGATGCGGTAGGCAACTGTACTCTGCTAGATATATTTTCCAAGGCTTCTTGAGAATTTGGGGCCTCCTTTCCTTCCAGCAAAGACATCTTCCTTGGAAGCGATTTTGGTGGAGCAAAAGTCGATTCTGACTCCGAATCAGCAGTCTTTTCCGAAGAAGAAAAAGCATCCGACGAGGATATTGGACCATTCAAGTTTAGTCGTGAGAGCAAAGATATGCTAGACAGATTTGAAGACGTCGTCCTAACATTTCCAGAAGGCCCGTTTGCTCTTCGCGCCCGGGCCAATGCCGACAATTTACTTTCCTTTTTTCCAGTCCCAGTCTCTGCTCTATCTCTACTTTGCGGCGGCTCCCCAAGATCCGTTTCATCAGCTGAACTAATCGCCGCCACGTCCTCCATTCGCTCCTTCCTGACATCGATATTCGGGGCTCCCTCTCCATCTCCATGTTTGGAATCGTACGTACCTTTGGCTGTTGACTTTTGCGGCGTTGTCCTTTTGCTATGTCGATCTACATGTGAGTCTCGTCCACGTAGAGGATACTTAGAAGCCACGAAGTACTCTTGTCCACATCAAAGAAGTAGTTCCACAATGCATCTCTGATCTCTTGGTCTGTCGCAAACGAAGCTCCCTCAAGTCGCGAGCGAACCTCATCCACTCCTCGTTGCAGCTTTTCTACGATTAGTCTTTGCATGGGGTCCTCAGCAAGTAACCTTCGTCTTCCGGCCCTATCTCATCTTCTGCATCTCCATAAGGGTCATCGTCTTCCTCGAGTACTTCTTGCATATGTCAGCAAGCATCTGGTGGCACCAACCGTCAATATCCAAGTTCCGCACTGCGCGATGTCTTGACATGACGTCCAATTACTTTATGGATATGGAAAACGTAAACAAACTACGTCCGATGATGTAATAATGTAGCCATCTTGCCCTTTACTCTGGGAACCTTGTCTCGTTTGTCTACTACTCCAAGGCGTGTTCACCGATGGGGCAGCCTGATTCTGACAGCGTCCCTTCCTGATCCCTGTGCCAAAGCGTCAACCCCCGATTCCACCCCTAAAACAGCTACGTCACCGGGAACAGTCAGGACCATGAACGCTGCTCGACGGAGCTTGCGCCAGACGCTTCATGCACGGAGTAGAGTCCAAATGCGTGCAATCTCTGCATCTCAAAGGCTGGCTGCAAAGGACCCGACAGAGACCGGTCTGAATCCGGATCATTACGAGGCGACAAGGAGCGGCAGCGACGAGGGTGCTGCACACGATGATCAAGCCTTCTCCAAGGAAGCCAACCCGCAGAAAGCGAGTGAGAAAGGAGGCGAGTCCATGGATTACTCTGCAGCAAACCATGCTACTTCCACTGGCACCAAGACCGAAGGCAAGCGAGTGGACAGGAACAAGAATGGAAAGGCCTCTTCCATGAAGCGGAGCAGGTGATCCGAGGCAGAACGGTCTTCGTAGAGTACAGCGTGACTGTAAGAAATGGCATTTGGGTGGTGATTGGATGTTCCTTAACGTATCTTCGTCGTAGAGAGAGACTTGCACGACACGCACGCACACCATGACAGATGCTCCTTCTGGCGGCAAGCTGCCACCATTTACGCCCCTGGAATCAGAGCCATCAGTGATGTCGACGTTCTTACACAATCTTGGTCTGACCAAAGACCTAGAGTTTCACGATGTGCTGAGTCTGGACGACGAGGACTTGCTGGCATTTATACCCCAGCCCGTACACGCACTCGTCCTCTGCTTTGATCCAAAGGACTCCGACATCAACCAAGGAGTATCTGATGAGAACGTTATCTGGATTAAACAGTAAGCATTCCTATATGAAGGGCTCACGCTAATACCCCCCACAGAAGAATCGGAAACGCTTGTGGATCTATGGCTCTGCTACATGCCTCCTTGAATGGATACCCCAGCGCGTATTTGGATGGATCTAGTCCGCTAGCATCCTTTAAGCAGCAGATGCCTTCCATGGACGGCATTTCGCGAGCTGAATTGATTGAATCTTCAAAAGAACTACGTGCCCAAAACCAGGCTTCTGCACGGGACGGTCAGTCTGTGGCCCCAGATGCAGAGCAACACATGGATCTCCATTATATTTCTCTAGTACGCGGCGAGAACGGCTTCCTCTATCTCCTGGATGGGAGGCAGAACGGTCCTATCAAGCTGGTCAAGCTGGATGACCAAGAGAGCCTGCTTGGAAGCAAGACAATTGGTGAAGTAAAGAAGATGATGGCAAATAATAAAGATCTCGAGTTCAGTATAGTCGCCCTAGCGCCACGTCTATTATAATGAATAATACTCCGATATCATGCAATTTTAAATTCACCTCCACCTAATATGCTGTGAGTAGTTCAGGTTTCGAAATCTGCCGGTCCTTCCGTCATGAGACTCTCGAATTGGCGAAAGCGTGTTCTGGCACTCTGTTCATCTTCGAGTTGAGCGGTCCTCATTTCTGAACTTGCTAATGTGGCTGTCGCGCGTGATTGACGCACCGCAGTCTTCAAATCTTTAGCTTTTCCCAACTGCGATGGATTGAATGCTCGACATTTTGCTTCTGAAATACCATATAACCCTTTCAAGTTTGACTTTAATTGCCAGATTACACACAGGATGCTTGACATATTGCCAATCCGTCTCCAGTTTTCTTGTAGGGACAGATCACAGTCTGTCTCATGAAGAAGTGTGAGACCATTGCCAGAGAGAATCTTATCAACATTGAACATAACATGATGGACTTCTTCAGCAGTCGCATACCCAAGCATGGACAAATTATCGACAATGAAGATAACGAAATCTAGATGATTTGGCCTAGGAAGCAACATATCTTCAGAAGCATAGTCAACGTCCATTAAATGTACCATTGTGGCCAAGAACTTCTTCCTCGCATTACGACTCTGCTTGACAACGCTGTAGCACGTATCCATCGCTGCTTTTTGGGGAATCGCCTCGACATTTTCAATACTCTCGAAGTGATAGTAAAACATTATTTGCACTCCCTCGGAATAACATCCTTCGATTAAGGACTCATATTTTTCGTGTAACGAGACATGTCGCCTATACGCAATTTCTTGTATCACCGGGTCGCTGGCAACCTCAAGTCCAAGCAACGTGGGAAAACACTAGTTGATTAATATTCTTCTCTGGCCTGATCATATACCATTCGTGGATTCACCGCGCCTTGGTCCAGCATGAGATCTATCAATTGTACCGCGATAATGCTGTAAGATTTCTTGGGGTCTATTGCAAATCCCCTTATCAAATGAAGATATCGTTGCATCAAAGATGCTGTCACGCCAGATATCTGGAAGGACTGAGAATGCCCTTCCAAGACGGTCTGATCCACCTTCTGTTTCTGCTTTTTGGTTAACTTCGTTTCAGTGGCCTCGGTAATGTCGGTTTCTGTAAGAAGGAGGAAGTCTCTGAGGATGCGTAACGCGCAATGCCGCAGTTCATCTTGCTCCCCATTCAAAGCTATGTCAAAGACATCAATGGAACGTGGCTCTAGAATACAGGTTCTGTGGGTGAAGCAGAGATAAGCTGTAGCATTAGCAATATTCTTATCTAGTGATACCAAGGCTTTGCATTGCAGTCTTTCTACAAGTCATGCTCCAAGTATTCCTGCAGAAATGGCACAACACATTTACAAGAAAAGACACAATGGATCCTTCATTGTTTGAGTGACCAGGCCAATTCGCACGCTGTGTGATCTGGTCTGCGAAGGTCTCCATATCACAGTGCTGACCAATTTGGCTAATAATCAAAAGCGGACGAACGAGTGAATCTTCCAAGTTCATTCTGTCATCATTTTTTGCACTTCGCATGGCAACGTTAAGCTTTCCCAAACATGCATTCAACACTTTGATTATACAAGCCGAGTCTTGGAGGCATTTACAAGTCTCCCAAAGACATGGGACAGCTTCCTTCAACTCGCGCAAGCCCATACGCGAAAGTCCAACAAGAAGTAGTTTTCGAATCTCGGACGCGAACGTTTGGGAGATGCATAGATGAGGAAATGTCTGCTTGTAAATACTAAGGACGAAGAAACTTTCGAGCCCATCGCTTGTTTGTATGTCCGCAATATAAGGTAACAGCATTTTCAATTGCTCTTGACTCAAGATCGAGTGATCAACACGTGTACTCATTAGCAAAAATTGTAGCACTGAGGTTTGACGCAACGTATTCTTGGTTTCATCAAGAAAAAGAAGGGAAAAGATATCTCCGACCATCTTTGGAAAGTTCTCCCGATGAGCAATGTCTTTCAATTTCATCATCATTATCTATATCAGACACGAATCTCAAAGTTAGTTTACCAATTTGAAGAAGTCTTCGAGCAACTTGATATACTTTTCTCCAATATTAAGTATTCCGAATATAGGAGTTACACGTGTTTGCAGCTCTCGTGTATCCGTTATGCTCTGTGAGCCATCTTCACAACTCGCAAGTGGTAGCCAAAGTTCAACGAGAGAAGATTTGGCTAGATTCTTTATTAGCTTGCTCATGAGTTAGACCTACGATCACAGAATCTTCTTCATCCTGGATACGCAATAGTAAACGAGATCCGATGTCGACTTTGACCTTCTCCTCCGTGAACATGGAGTACAATTCTTTACAGTATTTGACTGCACGCTTTCGAACTGCGATACTATTGTCATTGAGTCTCTCGCTCATTGCTGGATAAAATCGCAAAGCAACTTCTCTATCAATTCGAAGATATTTTCCAACCAGATCAACTGCAGCATCTCGCACTTGCGGAGATGAGTCTGAAAACCTTGACAGAATTGGGGTCATCATACTCGGTCTAGTCAGGAACTTAGGTGAACTGTCGAGTATACCGCCAATTGCGCGAAGACCTTTGCTACGAGTAGTAACCTGAGCCAGGTCAATGCATTTAAAAAGACGGGACAAAATGGCGTCGAACAGTCTGAAAACTGGTAAGCAGCTAACTGCGTCTGCGTAACACTCAACAATCTGCAACTTTTCCTCGTCTTCTAAAGCCACATTGTCTATCAATTGCTCACCCTTATCGATACGTAGTGCATTTGCTACCCGTTCTTTTACAACAGACCTCTGATTTGCGTCTTGGTCAGAGGGGCATATGACTGGCAACCAAAGAGACAGTAGAAATCGTGCAGCATTTTCGTCTTCCTGGTCTCTCATTATATAGATCAAGTTGCAGAAGAAATTGGCGACAACATCTATCTCTAAAGTAGTTTGTGGGCCAGCTTTTAAGAGTGTTGCAATATCGCTCCCTTTCTCACAGCCCGCATTGGAACTCGCAGACACGAAAGGAGCCATCATGGATGAAATCACGCCAAGTACATCCAACGCCATTGACACTGCTAGAGTGCTTGCTTTAGTGCTGTCGATAATTCCAATCATGGAGCCGATAATTGTGCGAAGAAACAACTCTGACGAAGACCATTCACTCATATCAATGCACGTGGTAAAATCTTCGACAAGCATTTCAAACAGATTTCGGAATGGCGAGTCAGAAGAGGTTTTCGGCACGCTCACGGCCTTTGAGACGTAGAAGCCAACGATTTGAGAAACGAAACAGTAACTTTTCTGCTTTTCGCTTTCTAGTTCTTTGTCCATGTCATCGTACTGCGTTTGGATCAACCTCATGAAAAGAGCAGAAACATTTTGAATTGATTTGTTGTTACGAAGCATAAATTGTCTCGCATTCGTGCGATGAACTGAAAGCTTCTGTAGATTTGAAAAAATCTCGTTCAGCATGTTCTCGCGTTCGTCATACCGAGCAAACACTGTGGTCAAAAGCCGGATCGCTAAAGATTTGCAAGAATCCATAGCCCTTGCGGTTGACGAGGGGCTGTCTTCAGATGAAGCAAACAGCAAATTCATTGATAGACATTCGACGGAGTTGATAATATACTCTGACACCTGATGGTGGTGCAATATTTGCTCGAGGAGCTCGAGGATAGGAACCACACGGGAAAATGTTAAAGCTGTTGTGCGAGTAATTGACGGTGTCTCCATTACTTTGTCATATAAGCCATTGCCGTCGGTCAAACAATTAATCAGGTCTTTAGTCGTAACCACAACATTCGAAAGTATGCTTTCGGAGAGAAGCGTCTTGTCTTCGTGCTGTCCAGTCATTAACAGCAATAGCGTGTGCGAGTTTGCCAACACATTCATCACATTTTCGACCACCAAGGACGAAGAAGCTTCGGTAAGACTTTTGCATATTTCCTCTAAAAAGTTTGAAGGCAATGCGGAATGTTGGAGTGACACTTCGCATAGACGCTCAAGACGTAATAAAGTGTCGAACGGTAATTTTTGAAAATCTGACGACTTTTTCATGGTACTTAACAAGAAAATCAGATGCATTAAAGTCTCCGTGGAAAGGGTAGCATTTTCATCACTGAAGCTCCATAGCTTCTGAACATCTCGACCAAGCTCTTCTATAGGCAAGCCAGATTCCACACAATCTTGAGATGAGAATATCATGTCTGTTAAGTCAAGAAAGCTTTGCAGATGATTCTTGTATGAATTTAGCATGTTTTCTACCGGTCGAAGAAGCTCGTCAGTTTCCTCCATTGAATCAATGGACCGTTTCCGTTTTCGAGTCGAAGCCACGTGAGGGCTTCTCTCCGAATCCTGTGAATGACCAGCATAAACGAATGAGGATTCGGGCTCACCAGGAGTCGAATAAGCATTTGAAGAATGGTTATACGGTTCATCTCTCTGTCGACCAGCTTCAGCTTTTAGACTCAGAGACTCTGCAGAGACAGCTTTCGTAAACTTCGAATCTGGTGTGATTGGAGTAGGATCTATGGTCAGCACAGAAAGCCCAGAACGTGCATCGAAATTTACTGCTCATTCCTGCCATAACAGAGTCGGCCAATTCATGAAGTCCTTCGTCTTCCTCATTCGATTCCGTCACGCTCGCAGCCGTATTTGTGTCCAGAGGGTTGAATTTTCTATTATTAGTTTGAATAGTTTGGTATGCTTGCAAGTAAGATACATCAATTTGATTCAATTCACTGGTGATCTGACCTATAGTATATCGAGTAGAACCGGTCCCAGGACGACTAACCAGGCTAGCATCTTCGTTTTGTCGTAGATCAGTAGACACTAGCGGCATAAGTGCATCTATGTGAACTCTTGAAATCGGCACTGCATTCACAACTGTATTTTAGACGCTTATTTCAGCTGCGCAAACCTGGCCATAACGGAAATAACGACGTGAGTGGCGTTCTCCGCAAAGCATTCTGCAAGCACTGTTCCAGCCCGTCAGCTTCACGAGGCATACGCCGAAGGAGTGGACGTTAGGCAGTGCCTAGTGCTGGTCAGGAACACGTCGCGCGCGACGTTTCGGCCAAACGCGAAAGTGTCACGAAATGGGACGGACAGGAACGACGGCTTCAAAAGAGTCTTGATGAAGTTGATGTGCTTTGTATAATAACATTCTTTTGACGACCTGCTGTACGCCTCCTACTATCTATTTCTATAATCTCTAACCCAACCGTGTTCGCGAGCATTCTCCTATTTCTATAGAACACCAAAAACTTCAAATTCACCTCCACGTTCACCATATCTCCACTTATTCCTGGTGAGATACATACGTATAACAGGCCGCAGCCGACTCGATCCACTTGAACTGTGCCTTCCTTGCCCGGTAATTATAGAATATGACTGCAAAGCTTTCTTGCCTCCAGAATAGGGCTGCACAGGAGTCCGTGCCCACCAAGCATTTAGATTTTGACTTGTAAAAGACAAGGCTTGCTGCACTGTAGCACGGTGAAGATCGAGAACATTCTCAGAGGACTGCTGGTTGACCATTGCTCGTGCCGCCTCAGTGTCGTACATCCTCGCTTTCGCGTCGTACGTCCTTCCTAGATCGGCATAGTACGCAGCGGCTGCTCCCATGAGTTTGTTTCCCTTAGATTGCCGGTAGGCTTGGGCGGCGTTTTGCATCACATTGGTCTTCTGCTGACGATAATGCTCCGCCGCCCACAAAGCATCGTTTGTATCGATGACTTCTCTTTCCTCATCATGATCTTTCACATGTGATCTCACGTCCGTCCGGACTGAATCAATCTCCAATTTCAAAGTGCTCGGAGGGACATAAGGTGTTAAGTAATGGTTTTCAATGAACCCACATACTTCAAGAGCCGAGAGGAAGTCATCATTAGTTGCCTGCAGGATATTCTGCAAATTGTCCGGAACTATGTTTGGAAAAATTTCACATAAGTTCAATAGGCTGTCTTGGAAGCTTGGAGACTTTTGCAGTTGACGTTCGCTGCTGCTGTAAGATCTCCGTGCAAGTGATTCGAGCACAAAGGCTCGAGTATCAGATGGGTACTTGTGATAGGCTGATGCAACGCGAGCTTGCGACATCCGAAACCTCTCAGCAAGCCACCGAATACTATCAGCTGTAGCGTTCCACCTGCTTTGCTCTGGTGCCGAGGAAGATCTTCTAACTTGGCTATTCTTTATTTCATCTTTCCTAGACTTCTGTCTTCCTCGTTTCTGTGTGAAAGGCGACGAACTTTCATTTTCAGACTCAATAGTCTCATATGCCCTACTTCTCTGCTTTATTTCGGATTTAGCAAGCTCTAAGTTGCCGTTGTGTTTGCGCAGAGTGAAACGCAAATCATTTAGTGGAGTCTGGGGTAATTGGGTACTCAATATTTGCAGCTTCTCTTCTTCCGTGCCTTCCGCTCCGATGTGCAAATATGACAGTGCTTCTATGGGTGATTCTTCTTCATTTGCCGATTCACCTTCATATTTACTGTACTTATCCCCATAGTGGCTTCCTTTCGCAAGGCTATCCAAGACTGATTTGGCGCTCTTGATGTCGACGGAATCTTGCCATATAGCCAGAATTAAAGCAGGATCAAGCTGAGGAGCATAAGTTTCCAGAAGGTGTACATCCATCGACGACGTAATGTTTTGTCGGTCAGTTCCTGGCGATCCCGTCCAAATAGGCTTTTCGTGCGTGCGGAGACATGGATACAGCCACAGTAGGAAAGAGAGCTAGAAAGTACAACCTAATTGAACATGGATTAAAGTTAAAACTGTGGAATAACACATTATAAGAGGACGACCTTAGAAACCGCCTTGCCTACCGTAGTCTCGAGTAATGGGTTCATTACTTGGTTGCCCAGCATTCTGTGCTTCTATGACCCCATGATTCTGTCCACTGGTCACATGTTCTACCCTTTGGCCGACGGAGTGATTGACTGGCTCTTGCGTACCATAGGACAACGAGCTGACTGTGGCCGTATTTTGCGTTGGCTGGCTCGGTGTATAGTTGCCACCAGAAGCGAAATTTCCTTGTCCATTAGATGGCATACTTTGATAGTGACCAGAAGCGTCAGACGCGACTTTCGAGCCTTGACCTTGATACTGGCCTTGGGGTGTGCTCGGGGTAACTGGGTTTGACTCATAATCCGAGGCGTCGTCATCTGCAGCACCAGTCGCGGCAACGGGGTTTCCGGAAGCCTTTTGAAGGGCTTCCCACCAGGCAACACACTCTTCCGGCGTTGAAGCCTTGAAAACATATTCCGTCTTCCCTGTCAAGCCACCTTTGGTTAATATGTTGAATTTATTTTCCCCTTTGTTTTTCTTGTGTGTATCTCCCAAATCAGACATACCGGCAGCACTGTGGGCTCCAATAGTTGCGTCAGGAAGGTAAATTGACAGAGAGGGATCCGACTCATTTTCTTGGTTTCCGTCCCTGTATTCATGGAGATAACCAGCAGGGGTGAGGACATAATACATTGTGTCATATTTCTTCAGCATTTTTCCTTTCTTCTGTAATTGGCCCTCACGGAGGGGGGTTGAAATTGCAGCACCTTTTCCAGTAAAACCAATAGAACGCACACTACGTTTTGGCAGACTAGGGTCCACAAGCCGTCCTTTCTCTCTTTGGGCGAATGACTGCCACTCCCTATTGGGATTTGCGGCACTATCTGTAGCAGTTTTGGCAATTGCGCTTGACCAGCCCTTAATGACTTGACTCTCACGCTGGGCGACGTTGATATCATACCCAGTAACGACATCTCTGATCGTAGTGACGATCGCGGCCTCAAATATTGTGAAATCATCCTGCATCCTTGCACTGTTATCTTGCAACGAGTTCTCATCTCTAACTTGCCTAAGCAGCTTGTGATGCACTTGACGGTGCAAGAGGTATGGATCATGTTTAGCATCCTGTTTAGTTTGGCTAGTTTCCAAAGTCGCTGAATGAGTACCTAGAGCTTCAATGGCTTTTGTTAGTCGCGAACCACTCCAACTTGCCTTTTTGCGTGTCCGTTCGAGCTTTCTCAACTGCCTTTTCCTCCTTTCCACTGTGGCTTTCAAGTCCCTTCTGCTTCGCTTTAATTTCTGATTTCAGCTTCTCTAGCAGCGACAAAGGACCGGACTGCAAGGAAGACTCAAGCGCGCCGTATTCTTCGGAAATCTTGAGCGTTTGTTGCTGGAATGTGGTCATCAACAAGGCTGGTCCTGGGCCCGCGTTTGGTTGGCCAAAGAACTCAGAGTCCTGGATCGGCACTTTAATAGCCTTGTTCGCCATTTTTTCGTAGCTGGAGGCGGTACTCTTGTGAACTTTTGCGGCATCCTGGTAAAAGTACAGCAGGTCGTTGACAACATGTTTCCACGCGTTTAATCTAGACACCAAAACCCCGGTGACTCCAGGCTGGCTGGAAGGGATGGCCTCATTAACCTGCGTCTTGGGGTCAATTTGCTGCGCGGGGGGGAGCTTGGTAGTACTATTCTTTGAATGGCCAAACATGTTTCGTAGGGAAAGAGAGGGTTTCCGAAGTTGCCGAGCTGAAAATTAAACTCAAGCGGGCGGACCGGAGGGGGTCCGGGACCAAGCGGGCCCAATGGATCCTCATCACTCAAATAGGTCGATGATCAGAAAGGTAGTTATGGACATTGTGTGTAAATTTCTAGCCTATTCTAGCAGCTTGGTTATCTTGCCGATAGCTATTGTCGTCCCTTGATCGCGCAGCGTGAACCTTCCCAGCTGCGGGTAATCCTCAAATCTTTCTACGCACATAAGGTCCCCAGACGTTGACTCCAGCCGTGCGATAATTTTCATACCTTTGGTCGCAAATCCAGGAGGCTTTTTGCTCTTCCGGTTTGAACCCCTTTCGATCTTGTGAAGCAGGGCAGCAAAATTGACCTCTTCCACTGCCGTATGGACGTGCATAACGCAGGTATACCCTGCTGATAATATACTTTTGAGTTCGAGAATTGCAATCTGCGCCTCAAACGCAGATACTGTGTGCACGGGTGTTTTTAACGAAGAGAGCACGAAGCCCACAGAGACATCTTCTTCCTCAATGCCTCGAATGCGGAGCCTCACCTGTTCTCCGCTGGCTGCTACGCCCACCTCATTTTCCGATTCATTGTATATCGCCACAATCTCAACAGTGGTCTTGTTCGGCATGACTAGGGCACTATGACCTTTCTTAATCGTCCCACTTTCTACTTTGCCTTCTATTACTGTACCGAGATCTTTGTACTTGCCGGTAATTGGCATCATCAGCGGGGATTTGAGCTTCCTTTCAAGAGTCGGAATATTGTCTAGTACTTCCAAGAGTGAGGGTCCATCATACCACGTGCAAACTTCTTTCGAAAGCCGGTCCTTCAAGTTGTCACCCACTTGGGCCGAACATGGAAGGAAAATAAGGTCTGTTTTCGGATTATAGCCAAGGCCTTTCAGAAACACAGCAAGTCTGTTGATACATTCCTCATATCGCTCTTTTGACCACTCCACGGTAGGATCATCCATCTTGTTGACTGCCACAATGAGCTTATTCACACCCTGAGTTTTGGCCAACACTGCATGTTCTCGTGTCTGACCGCCTTTTTCAAACCCTGTCTCATACTCACCCCTCCTGGCAGATATTACCAGTATTCCCACATCAGCCTGTGATGCCCCACCTATCATCGAGGTAACGTAGCTCTTGTGCCCCGGAGCGTCAAGGATCGTAAACCTTCGTTTATCTGTTTCAAAATATGCCCTTCCAACCTCCACTGTCTTGCCTTTTGATCTTTCTTCTTTTGTGAGATCAAGGGCCCATGACAGATACCAGCTTTCCCTACCAGCCTCCTTTGCTTCCCGTTCATATTTTTCCATTGTCCGCTTATCTACTGTTCCAGTCAGAAGAAGTATGTTGCCGCCCATCGTAGACTTGCCAGCGTCGACATGACCAATAAATATAACGTTTATATGTTCTTTGCCGTACATTTCCTCCACAAGCTCTTCGTCCACCTCTTCTTCCTGGACTTTAATGACATCTTTTTCCGGAGGGCGTGGAGCTGCGACCTTGGGTGTTACTTCTTGGTCCGCTTCATTATCTTCCCATGAAGGATTCTGTTCACGTACCACGGTGACGGCAGGCTCTGGCTCTTTTGCCGATGTACCGCCTATCTTCAGCACCTTTGGGCCATCAGCACTCGTTTGTGTGCGTGCAGCTGGAGTAGCTTGCTGGAATTGCCGCGGCTTGAACTCGCTTGCGTTGACATAGTGTTGCATTATAATATGTGGTTCTTGCTCGCCTCCCCAGGAACCTCCTTCGAAATGATGGGCGATGCAGTACGGACGAATGATTCTGGGCCAACGACACTGTGCAGATGACACACTAGCTTCATCCGATTTTTGTTCTACGTGATATTATCTGCAAATGTCGTATGTGGACGCCTTTATGCACCATGCCACTCATCATGCAGCCAACTTTGCCTTTCGTTCTAGCATCACGTTTGGGGCTACCCTGCTTTTCACCAGACTGGGTAGGTATATAGAATCGAATCGTGTAAAGCCGGATGATGCATTTTACAGGATTCGGAATGCTCTCGACAGAAAGATCAAGATCATCTCCCCCTCCATTGAATTAATCGAAACACTAGTCACTCGCGGCAACTCGGCATTGGAGTCAATCACAGGCCTCACTTCTTCGATTCGTAATGATATTGCAGACATTTCGGTTCTCGTCATGCGCTTCATTGACACGAAAGCCTCAGCTTTGGATCCAAAGGCAGAGCTCTTGCGTCGAAACGAAATTCTTGAGAAGATGAATGATTTGTTGAAAAAAATTGAAGATGTGGGTATTGTCTTCTGCAATTGCTTACGCTCTAGTCTGTACCCTTGATATCTCTGGCAATAACTACATCCGGCGCAAATATGTATCCCTCGTTACCATCATTTGTGTCTCCGTCAATACTACTCAAGGCGCATCTGTGCATGTCTATGGGCGATGCAAGCTTTGAGAAACAAAATGGGAAAGAGAAACGACAAATTGGACCTACGTTTATAATGAGAATGTATTCTGTTTTCGGAGCTAGTGATAATGAACACATTGTCAAGGACGGCAAGACTGTACTTCAGTGGAAAGAAGAGATGGCTAAGTGTGAAGTCAGAGTTTACAGAGTGCCTGCAGCAGATAACGTGATGATGTACGAGCTTGAAGTTGTCGAGGATCTTGACGACGGACGATACCATGAGGAGCTAGAAGAGCTCTACTCTTCTAGTGGTCGAAATGAACTACAGGAAACACGCGGGCGCATGCGAGTAATTCCTATATACATGATAACGCATTTGTATTTCAGTCAACAAGGCCAATTGCTTCATATCGAAGATGTGTTCACTCCTGTGTTGGTGGTCAAAGTAAACCACGCAGCCTTATCTCCACAGGAGCAACACGACATGACTACCTTTTCGACAATGCGACAAAACTATTACGAAAAGGTGAAGGACTCGGCTAACGTTGAATGGCTCTCCTTTGAAATGTATCCTACTGAGACGAGCGACATAAGCGATAGTGATGCTGATGATGATACAGATGATTCGGAGAATCTAGATGCACACAGTGAAGAGGCTGACAACGTCAACACAAACAATAAAATGAGTCCGGCCGACGGCAATGCACTCACATTGTCTCTAAGCAAATTGGCTATCGATCCGCACGAATCCATTCGTCGGAACCCGTTCTCCGGCGAAGACAAGCCTAGCCTGTCCTTGTTGGAATTTATTGCTCGTCTCACTGCCTTGCAGACCTCCACACAAAGGCTGACCATTGACGTGTCTGATGAGATAATTTCATTATTTCTCAGAAATGAATCCAAAGAGCACTCTCGTGGTCGGTCAGATTCTTCGGGTACTCTTGAACAGCCTCGGCGCATAGCGCTCGAGTCCATCCTTAGTCCCAGCTCTAGTCGTGCTAGCACGCCTTTTGATGAGCGAAAATCAAATGAACAGGGACGTTTGGACGAAACGAATAGGCCTCACTCCAGCCACTCATCTCGCCAAAGTACACCAGTCGACACAAAAGAGTCTGGAAGCAAAGAGACGCATCAGCGGCATTCCAGAAGATCCAACAGACTGAGCGAACTAAGCAGAAAATCTGTCGCAACCCCTGAACAGGCTTCTCCGGAGCCAAGGCCTCAAACTCGCGAGCTGGATGAAACGCTACTAACACCTTGGGAGAAGCACAGCCTTCGGTTCAAGAATACAGAATCCACACCTTCACGGGTCAAGGGATCTCGCAGACCTCTTATATAGAATAGCATCACCACAAACGGCGTTTAACTGACTGGGCATCGGGATGGATTCGGAAGGTGGACCACATGTAGATTAATGAAAAACGTTGTATCAGGTTG
>JAABUZ0100004753.1_pt1 | contig 18455 bp, 20 predicted proteins | sample 5562091 | NCBI WGS metagenome assembly JAABUZ01 (sample SAMN12813069, study PRJNA571459) | rock metagenome | isolation source: Antarctica rocks | place: Antarctica: Victoria Land, Linnaeus Terrace sud | collected 2015-12-21 | reverse complement strand
ACGACGATCGCTCGCACGGCGGGGTCGTCGTCGGCCTGCAACAACAGGTCGAAGTAGCGGTTCTCGAGTTCGTTGGTCCAGGCGTTGAGCTTGGCCGGCCGGTTCAGCGTGAGTACGGCGACCGCGCCGTGCCGCTCGGCGAGTACCAGCTCCTGATCGTCGCTCGTCATCAGCCCGCCAACAGGGAGCGCTGGTAACGCCGCATGCCCCGTAACCAGCGGTCGTAATCCGCGCCCTTCTGCCGGTACATCTCCAGCACGTGCGGGTGGGGCAGGATGAGGAAGTGCTCCTGCTCCATCGCGGCCAGCACGATCTCTCTTCTTGTGATGTGCACCACTATACTGAGACAGTTGGAGATTGTGTCTCAGTTGGTTGATGCGGTCAAGAGCGCGGTCCGTGCGGCAAGATCTGGGGCAGGCGTGGCGATGGGTTCGAGGTATCAACTTTGGGAGACGACAGATGGCTTCACGGACCGGACGCCGCCGGGCGATTGACGCCGCCACGCACGTGTATCTCGCCGGTGAAGCCCTGGACATGTCAGCCCTCGCCGGGGACCTGGGGGTCGGGCGGGCGACGCTGTACCGGTGGATCGGCAACCGGGACGAGCTGCTGGGTGCCGTGCTGGCCGAGGCCACCGAGCGGACCTATCGCAGGGCCATTGACCATGCCCCCGGCTCCGGGGCCGAGCTCATCCTCGCCGTCTTCGAAGGGGTCATGCGCTCGGTCGTCGCCTCCGCGCCCTTACGTGCGTTCACCCAACGCGAGCCGATGGTGTTCATCAGGCTGGCGTTGATGCCCGGCGCCATCGAATCGGTCTCCGCGCGGGCCACCGCCGCGGTGCTGGCCAGGGAGCAGGCCGCGGGCCGTCTGCAGCTGACCGTCGCACCGGAGGTCCTCGGCGGCGCACTGGTGCGCATCTGCGACGTCCACCTGTATGCACCCTTACTCGGCGGAGACGAGCCCGAGATCGAGACCGCGCTGGACCTGGTGGCGCTGGTGCTCGGCTCGTCGGCGCGCCTGGCCGAGATGTCGCCGGGTGCGGCGGATGGTGCGGGGCGTTCACCCACCATCGTGGCCCCGTGAGCGCCGGCCTGAGCCTGTGTGAATGCGGCTTTCACACAACAACAGCGGCCGCCGAAGTCCGCGCGCTTCCGCCCGGCGGGTAGGCAGTCAACGTGGCAGTCGGCGCCACAGCGCCCGGGGCAGCAGCCGCATCACCGCGAAGACCGGGCGCAGCACGCGAGGCACCCAGACCACCGCCTGACGACGGCGCAGCCCGGCGACCACCGCGTCGGCAACCTGACCGGGGGTGCTGGAGAACGGCGCGGGACTCATGCCCGCCGTCATCCTGCCGACAACGAAACCGGGGCGAACCAGGAGCAGCTGCACGCCGGATCCGGTCAGCGCATCGGCCAGTCCGCTGGCGAACCCGTCGAGACCCGCCTTGGCCGAGCCGTAGACGTAGTTGGCCCGCCGCACCCGCACGCCGGCCACGGAGGAGAACACCACGAGCTGTCCCCGCCCCTGCGCGCGCAACACCCGTGCCAGCTCGGTGAGCACGCTGACCTGCGCCACGAAGTCGGTGTGCACCACGGCGACCGCATGCTCGACGTCGAGCTCCGCGCGGGCCTGGTCACCGAGGATGCCGAAGCTGACCAGCGCCACATCAATGCCATGCGTGGCTGCGACGGCAGCGATCACCCGGGGATGACTGCTCAGGTCGTCGGCGTCGAAATCGACGCAGTCCACCACCGTGGCACCGGCATCGAGCAGGCTCTGCCGCTCTTCGGTGAGGTCGTCGGCGCGCCGCGCGGCCAACACCACCGTGCGGGCTCCCGCGGCGACCAGCCGCTGCGCCACCGCCAGACCGATCTCACTGCGCCCGCCCAGAACCAACACCGCTGCGCTACCCATGCGGGCAGTCTGGCAGGAGCTGCCCGCTACGGTGTGCTCCGTGCCCGCCGCCGACCCCCATGACCTCTCCCCCGCCGCGCTGGAGTTTCTTCAAGAACGGCACCTGGCCACGCTGACGACCCTGCGGGCCGACGGCACCCCGCACGTGGTGCCCGTGGGCTTCACCTGGGACCCGGCGCACCGCATCGCCCGGGTCATCACCCGTGACCTCTCCGTCAAGGCCCGCAACGCCGGCCGCGGTGCTCGAGCGGCCCTGTGCCAGACCGACCGCGCCCGCTGGCTGACCCTGGAGGGGGCCACGCGGGTAGCCACCGACCCGGCGGCGGTCGCCGAGGGCGAAGCCCGTTACACCGAGCGCTACCAGGTTCCGCGCCCCAACCCGCATCGGGTCGTCATCGAGATCGCGGTCGACCGGGTGCTGGGCTCGGTGCGGTTGTTCGGCTAACGCAGCGGTGTAACGCTGCGCGCCGCGACGAACGCCGGGCGCGGCTGCGGCGCCGCGAACGGGGCGACCAGCGGGTTCTCCACGCTGTTGAACACCAGGAAGATGTTCGAGCGCGGGTACGGGGTGATGTTGCTGCCCGAGCCGTGCATCACATTGCAGTCGAACATCAACGCGGAGCCGGCCGGCCCGGTGAACTGGTCGATGCCGTATTCCTCGGCCAGCGCGGTGAGGCTGTGCGTGTCGGGGACACCGGTTTCCTGTTCCTGCAGGGAGCTCTTGTAGTGATTGTCGGGGGTGGCACCGATGCAGGAGACGAAGGTGCGGTGCGAGCCCGGCATCACCATCAGGCCACCGTTGTAGGCGTAGTTGGGTACCAGGGCGATCGACATGCTGACCGCCCTGGGGCGCGGCATCCCGTCCTCCGCGTGCCAGGTCTCGAAGTCGGAATGCCAGTAGAACCCGTTGCCGACGAATCCGGGCATCGCGTTGATGCGCGACTGATGCAGGTAGACGTCACTACCCAAGATCTGTTCGGCCCGGCCCCGGATCCGCTCATCGGCAGCCAACTCGGCGATGACGGCGCTGATCGCGTGCACCTCGAAGATCGACCGGACCTGCGCCGTCCTACGTTCGACGATGGTCCGCTCGTCGGCGCGCACGCCGGGGTCGGCGATCAGCCGGTCCAGTTCCGCGCGCAGAGCCTGCACTTCAGATTCCGGGAGCAGCTCCGGAATGACGTGATAGCCGTCGCGATCGTGCGCGGCGAGCTCGGTGTCGGTGATCGGGCCCGAACGCCCTGCCCATACCGTCGGATCCCCGCGGTTGATCCGCTGGGCACCTTGGCTGATGCGCGTCGGGTAGTCGTCAGCCACTCGGTGACTTTGTCCGGTGAGCGTCATGTCCGTTCTTCACCTCACTTGGTCGTTCCGACTGCTCCCGCTCAATCCGGGAGCACCGTCAATTCATGCGGTCGAGTGTTCACCGGCTCGCAGCCGTCCGCGGTGACCAACACGATGTCTTCAATCCGGGCGCCCCAGCTGCCGGGGAAATAGATGCCCGGTTCGACGCTGAACGCCATGCCCTCGGTGAGCAGGAGGTCGTTGCCGGCCACGATGTAGGGCTCCTCATGCACCGAAAGCCCGATGCCGTGGCCCGTGCGGTGCACAAACGCCTCAGCCAAACCCTCCGCGCCCAGCACCTGCCGGCAGGCGGCGTCCACCTCCTCCGCGCGAGCTCCGGGACGCACCGCCCGCAGACCCGCCCGCTGCGCCCGCTGCAGCACCGCGTACTGCGCTGCTACCTCGGCCGCAGGCGCACCCAGGCTGTACGTGCGGGTGCAGTCGGAGAAGTAGCCCGGCTCCACGGGGCCGCCGATGTCCACGACCACCACGTCACCGCGCTCGAGCACCCGCTCGGACACCTCGTGGTGCGGGTCGGCGCCGTGCGGGCCGGAACCAACAATGATGAACGCCGATTCCGTGTGCCCCTCGGCGACGATGGCCGCACCGATGTCCGCGCCGACCTCGGCTTCGGTGCGTCCCGGGCGCAGCCACTCCCCCATCCGCGCGTGGACCCGATCGATGGCGGCCCCGGCCCTTCGCAGCGCGTCGAGCTCGGCCGGGTCCTTGCACATCCGCAGCTCACGCAGCACCGGCGTGGCCAACACCTGGGGCGCCTGACACGCGGCAGCGAGCGGCAACGCGTGCATCGCGGGCATAGCGTCGCTGATTCCGGTGCTGGCCGGCGTGCCGAGCAAGGACGCCACCAGCGCGTAGGGATCCACCCCGTCCACCCAGTCATGCACCGCGAGTCCCAGTTTCGCCGCGGCCGAAGGCGCCAGGGCGGCCAGCTCCAGCCGCGGCAACACGACGCTTGCCGGGGAATCCGCTGGCACCACCAGGCAGGTGAGACGCTCGAAGGACTGGGCCCGCGAACCGAGCAGGTACTGCAGGTCGGGCCCCGGGGTGATGAGCAGCCCGTCCAGTCCCGCCTTCTTGGCTGCCTCCGCGGCGCTGCGCAGCCGCGAGCCGTACACGGCGGAGGCCAGCCTGGATGACGTCATGGCTGCACGTTATCGGGCCTGGCAGGATCGACGCTCATGAGACCTCCGCTGATGCTGCTCGATGGTGCGAGCCTGTGGTTCCGGGCTTTCCACGCTCTGCCCGAGTCGCTCGTCAGTCCGGACGGCCAGGCGGTGAACGCGGTCCGCGGATTCACCGACATGGTGGCCTCGCTCATCACCCGGGTACAGCCCGGCAGGCTTGTGGTGTGTCTGGACCTGGACTGGCGTCCCGGGTTCCGCGTCGATGCGGTGCCGTCCTACAAGGCGCACCGGGTCGCGGAAGCGGGTGGGGAGGATGCCCCGGACCAGCTGGCCCACCAGGTCCCGGTGATCATGGAGCTGCTTGACGCGGCGGGCATCGCCACGGCGGGTTCGGCGGGTCTGGAGGCCGACGATGTGCTGGGCACGCTGGCAGCGCGGGAGCGCCGCGACCCGGTGGTGGTGGTCAGCGGGGATCGCGATCTGCTGCAGGTGGTGGCCGACGAGCCGGTCCCCGTGCGGGTGCTGTACGTGGGCCGCGGCCTTGCCAAGGCGGAGGTGTTCGGCCCGGCGGAGGTCGCCGAGCGCTACGGCGTGCCCGCCGATCGCGCTGGTGCGGCGTATGCCGAGCTGGCCCTGCTGCGCGGCGACCCCTCGGACGGGTTGCCCGGGGTCCAGGGAATCGGGGAGAAGACCGCCTCCCGGCTGTTGCTCACGCACGGCTCGGTGCAGGCACTGCGCGCGGCGGCCCTGACGTCGTCCAACACCCTGGCCGTAGGGCTGCGCCACAAGCTCGTCGCGGCCGCGGACTACCTGGATGCCGCGCTTGCCGTGGTGCGGGTGGTGTGCGACGCGGACGTCGAGATGTCCAAGGACGACCACCTGCCCACCGAACCGGCAGCTCATGCGGAGCTGGACGCGCTGGCGCAGCGGTGGGGTGTGGAAAGCAACGTCGGCCGGCTGCGCAAGGCCATGGCTTCGCGCCCTCGCTGATCGCCCCCGCCGGCGTCAGTAGTAGGTGCCCGACCACGGCAGTCGCGGCGTGGCGAACAGCCGATCCGCCCGGGCCAGCGCATCGGTATCGCCGCGCACCCGGCCCGCCGCGGCCAGGGTGCTGAAGCTGGTGCCGCCGAGGTAGACCGCGCCGAGCTCGGCCACGCCGCAGCGCAGCTCCGCCTCGGCATCGGTGCGCCCGACCGTGTCGGTGCCCACCAGGTAGCTGCCGCTGTTGTCCGGAAGGAGCTCATCGGTCACCGCAACAACCACCGAGTCACCGGGCGCCCTCATGCGCGCGGACAATGCTGCCGGGACGTCGAGTAACCGCAGCCACGTCTCGTCCTCCACGGCGGAAAGCACCGCAGCGCGGGCATCGACCAACGCCAGCGGCAGCACCGTGTCCAGCGGACGTTGCGGGGCGACGATGCGCTCGGACAGGTCGATCCCGAACGCCGCCTCCCAGAGCGCGAGTTCCACCCGGTCGTCGATCGCGACGAGGTCCAGCACCGTGATGACCGCCCGGTGCGGATCGTCCCAGTGTTCGCGGTCGGAGGTCGTGTACACCAGGAACCCGTCGATGTCCCCGGTGCCGTCGACGGTGCAGAGCACCCACACGGGTCGGTCGCGGTGCAGGTGGCTGTCCATCCGCGAGGACCACCACCACTGCGGCCGGTCGATGGTGCCCGGCCGCGCGCTGCGGATGCGCTCGTACACCGCAGGCAGCTGCGCTACGGCCGCATCGGGAGTGAGGACCCGCAGCTCGCGCTGGGCGGCGGCGCCCTCCCGCAGCACCGCCCGCCGCCTGCTCACCGTGACGGTGGCGTAGCTGCTGGCGACGCCGTAGCCGAAGCGGGCGTAGATCGAGGCCTCGGTTGCCCGCAGCGCCGCAACCACGGCACCCCGCTCCCGGCTGATGTGCAGCTGGGCCTGCATCAGCGCCCGCAGATACCCGCGGCGGCGGCGGTCGGCTCGCACGCCGACGCTGCTGACGGCGGCCGCAGGAATCCGGCCACCGGGGATGGCCAGCTCCACGTCGAAGGAGCGGGCCACGCCGCCGACGCTGCCGTCGTCCTCCACGATGCCCTGCACCAGGCTGCCGCGGTAGGTGGGCAGCGACCGCTCCCACATCTGGTCGGTGACCGGGCCGACGAGGTAGGCGCCGCCGAAGACCTCCGCCGCCGCACGGTGACGCGCCTCCGGCAACACCTGCACAGTGGGAACGGGACGAGCAGGGGGTGCACTCACCGTCCTATCCAAGCAGCACCCCTAAGCCGGGCTTATGGCCTGCCCACCTGGTAGGTGCCGTTGTCATCGGTGATAATGATCTTGACGTCGGTTTCCTTGCCGGAGATGGTCGCCTTGCAGGTGAAGGTGCCGCCGTTCTTCACCTCTTGACCACTGGGGCAGCTGACCTTGGAGACGTCGGTGACCTTGTAGGTGTCGGTGAGGACCTTCTGCACGCCGTCCTGCACGGACGCCGCGTTGAGCTCCTTGGACTTGAGGAAGCCGGGTGCGGCGAAGGCGGTGATCACGAAGATGAGCACCAGCACAACGACACCCACGAGCGCCAGAATCAGGGGCGTCTTGGACTTCTTCTGCGGCGTCCCCGGCTGGCCGTAGGGGCTGGATCCGAACTGCTGGCCCGGATACGGCTGGGTCGGGCTCTGCTGGCCGTAGGGCGGCTGGGCCGGGGAACCGTACGACGGCTGGCCGGGTGACCCGTAGGGCTGCTGCTGACCGGGGTAGCCCTGCTGTCCTTGCTGGGCCGGTCCCTGCTGGCCCGGATACCCCGGCTGCTGTCCTGCACCGGGCTGCTGGCCGTAGCCGCCCTGGTAGGGGCGCTGCTGGCCGGGGTAACCCTGTTGCTGCGGGTCGTTCGGGCCATACGGGCTGCTCATGGGACGCCTCCGCTGTGGTGGGCTCGGTCAGGTGCAGATTCCTGCACAGCATGCCAGCATGCACTACCGCCGTGGTGCAGACATGCGGTCAGGACGTTCCCAACGCCACCACACCACGTCGTACGGCGGTGACCGCCGCAGCAGCGATGTCGGCGAGCGGATCGTCCGACGACGCGACCCGGACCTGGTCGAGCAGGTCGATGACCTGGCGGCACCAGCGCACGAAGTCCCCGGCGGACAGGCCCTGACCGTTCTCGCCCGCAGCGGCCAGCACCTTGGTCAGCGACTCACCGCGCGCCCAGCGGTACACCGGCCAGGCGAAGCCCAAATCGGGCTCCCTGGTGGTGGTGATCCGGTGCCGGCGCTCGTCCTCGGTGAGCTCGCTCCAGATCCGGACGGTGTCCTCCAGCGCCGCGCTGATGCCACCGGCCGGCACCCGTGGCAGCGCGTCGGTCTCGCGGCGCGACTCGTACACCACCGACGACACCACGCTCGCGAGCTCCGCGGGATTGAGCGCGTCCCACACGCCGCGGCGCAGACACTCGGCCACGAGCAGGTCGGACTCGCTGTAGATGCGCTCCAGGCGGCGACCGTGCTCACTCACCTGTTGCTCGTTTCCCCTGCCCGCCAGGTACTCCCGCTCCGCCAGCAGCGCGCGGATGCGGTCGAAGGACCGGGCAAGGGAGTGCGTGGTGGCCGCGACCTGCTGGCGCAGGGACTCGGTCTGCTTCGCCAGCTGCGCGTGCCGCTCGCTCCACCGGGCGTGGCTCTCCCGCTCCTCACAGCCGTGGCAGGGATGCGTGCGTAGCGCCCGCCGTAGCGCGGCCAACTCGGCATCGTCGGCTGTGCCTGCGCGGCGCTTGCCCCGTCGACCGGGCGCGGTGATCCCGCTGGCGCGCAAGCTGGAGGCAAGGTCCCTGCGCACCCGCGGAACCCGATGGTCCACGCGCTTGGGAAGGGCGAGCTTGCCGAGCACGGTGGCCGGAGCAGGGAAATCGGCCGCAGAGAGCCGGCCGGCCCAGTGGTCCTCGGTGACCACGAGCGGCCGGGGCTGCGCCGAGTCGGGACCGGTGTCCAGCACTACGGCGAGTCCGGCGCGCTTGCCGCCGGGCACGGCGATGACGTCGCCGCGACGCAGGCTGGCCAGCGACTCGTCGGCTTCGATCCGTCGGGTGGCGCTGCCCTGCTTGGCCAGTTGGCGCTCCCGGTCGCTGATCTGCTGGCGCAGCGCGGCGTAGGAGGAGAAATCGCCCAAGTGACACTCCAGCTGCGCCGCGTAGCCGGCCAGGGCCTCGGTGTTGCGGTCGATGGTCCGCGAGATGCCCACCACGGAGCGGTCCGCCTGGAACTGCGCGAAGGAGCGCTCCAGCAGATTGCGGGCCTGCTCCGGACCCAGCGACCCGACCAGGTTCACGGTCATGTTGTAGGACGGCCGGAAGGTGCGGTTGGACGCCAGGCCGGCGAGCTGGGTGGGCTCCACACCGGGTTGCCACAGCACCACCGCGTGGCCCTCGATGTCGATACCGCGGCGACCGGCGCGCCCGGTGAGCTGGGTGTACTCCCCCGAGGTCAGGTCGACATGGGCTTCACCGTTGAACTTCACCAGTCGCTCCAGCACGACGGTGCGGGCCGGCATGTTGATGCCCAGCGCCAGGGTCTCCGTGGCGAAGACCGCCCGTACCAAGCCGCGGAGGAACAACTCCTCCACGGCTTGCTTGAAGGCGGGCAACATCCCGGCGTGGTGGGCGGCGAATCCACGCTGCAACGCCTCGCGCCACTCCCAAAACCCGAGTACCGCTAGGTCGGCCTCCGGCAGCTCCGCGGTGTGCTCGCGAATGATCTCGCTGATCTCCTCAGCCTGCTCGGGCGTGGTCAGCCGCATCCCGGAACGCACGCACTGCGTCACCGCCGCCTCGCAACCGGCCCGGCTGAACACGAAGGTGATGGCGGGGAGCAATCCCTCAGCATCCAGCTTGGCGATGACATCGGGGCGCGGCAGCGGTCGGTAGGACGGGCGCGCGTACCCCGAGCGCTGCGGTGCTCCCCCGCGACGGCGCTGATGACGGGGCTGCCAGGCGTCCTCCCTGCGCTCCCGCTGGTGCACGTGACGGACGAGGTCCGGGCTGACGACGAGCTTGCGGTCCCCGCTGTTGTCGCGCTCGCTGAACAGGTCGAAGAGCTGCCGGCCGACCAGGACGTGCTGCCACAGGGGCACCGGGCGATGCTCGTCGACCACGACGGTGGTGTCCCCGCGGACAGTGGAGATCCATTCGCCGAACTCCTCGGCGTTGCTCACGGTGGCCGACAGGCCCACCACGGCGATGTCCGCGGGCAGATGCAGAATCACCTCCTCCCACACGGCACCGCGGAAGCGGTCGGCGAGGTAGTGCACCTCGTCCATCACCACGTGCGAGAGATCGCGCACGGCGTAGGAGTCCGCGTAGAGCATGTTCCGCAGGACCTCGGTGGTCATCACGATCACCGGAGCACCGGGGTTGATCGAGGTGTCCCCGGTGAGCAGCCCGACCTTGCTCTTGCCGTGCTGGGCGACCAGATCGGCGTACTTCTGATTGCTCAGCGCCTTGATCGGCGTGGTGTAGAAGCACTTCGTCCCCGCGGCCAGCGCCAGATGTACGGCGAACTCGCCGACGATCGTCTTCCCAGCTCCGGTCGGCGCGCACACCAGCACCCCGTGGCCCTCCGCCAGCGCCCGGCAGGCATCCAGCTGGAAGGGGTCCAAGGCGAACGGGATACCGGCGGTGAAAGCAGTGAGCTCAGGATGCCGGTTACGGGCGCGTGCTGCGGCGAAGGCCTCCGCTGGGGTCTGCGTATTGGCCACGGTTACCAGGCTGCCACAGTGCGGAAGTTCGCGCGGTGGGGCACCTGCGCGGCGTCACGACGTTGTGCAGCTAGGTGCTGTCCCCGTAGTTGTTCGGGCGCGCAGCCGGCCCGCTGGCCTCGGACGGTTCGGGCTCGGGCGGCAGCGGTGAGGCCTCGTCGTCACTCCAGGAATCCCAACCCTCCGCAACGCGCAGACGGGCCTTGCGCTTGTCGTGAATCCGGGCGAACTGCACCGACATCTCGAAGAGCACGGTCAGCGCCAGGGCGAGGGCGAGCATGCTGAACGGGTCCTGACCTGGCGTGGCGATGGCCGCGAAGACGAAGAGCCCGAAGATCAGTCCGCGGCGCCACGCCTTGAGCCGCGCGTAGGTGAGGACGCCGACGAGGTTCAGCATCACCACCAGCAGCGGGAGCTCGAAGCTGATGCCGAAGATGACAAGCAGGCCGATGATGAAACTGAAGTACTGGTCCCCGTTGAGCGCGGTGATCTGCACGTCGTTTCCGACGGAGAGCAGGAACGACAGGGCCTGGGCGACGACGACGTAGGCGAGCACCGCACCAGTCGCGAAAAGCACGGCACCGGTGCTCACGAAAGACACCGCGAGCTTGCGTTCCTTCGCAAGCAGTCCCGGCGTGATGAAGCCCCAGAGCTGGCCCAGCCACACCGGGGACGCCAGGACGATCCCTGCGGTCAAGGCGACTTTGAACCGGAGCATGAATTGGTCGAACGGGCCGGTGGCCAGTAGCCGACAACTGTTGTCCGGACCGAACTGGGCGCGGGAGCTTTGCGGCAGCGCGCAGTAAGGCCCCTTGAGGATGTCGCCCAGACTGGGCGTGCCGAAGACGCCGTGCTGGTACCAGAGGAATCCGAGAATCGTCGTGACGACGATGGCCAGAGCGGCTTTGGTAATGCGGCTACGAAGCTCGTAGAGGTGCTCGATTAGCGACATCGAGCCGTCTGAGTTGTTCGGATGTCGGCGGCGTACCTTCAGCCACCCAAGCGGAAGGGGCACCGGTTAGATCCTCAGCCGGCCTTCTTGATGCGCTCGGCCTGCACGTGTTGGGTATCCTGCGGCGCGGGAGCGGGTGGAAGTTGCTGCGGCGCAGCGGCTGGAGGCGGTGGTGTCGCACCGGTCTGCTCGGCCTTCTCGTCGTTGGTCATGTCCTTCATCTCGCTCTTGAAGATCCGCAGCGAGCGGCCGATGGAGCGGGACGCATCCGGCAAGCGCTTGGCGCCGAACAGCACGACGAGCACCAGGATGACGATCAGCCAGTGCCACGGGGAGACGGCTCCCATGATGTACCTCCAGTGTTGGACGTCGTACTGAGCCTACGCGGCTCGGGTGTCGATCGGATCGCCCACAGCGGCCACCAGATCAGTGGGAATCGGTCGGCTGCGCCTGCCGATCGTAGGCTGCCAATGCCTCCCGGGCGCGTCGAATGCGGGCCGTGTCCAATTCTGTGGGGGAAACGACGCGGACGCCCTCGCCCAGGCCCAGCACCAGTCGCAGCAGCCATTCCGTGTCGGTGTAGCGCAGCGCGACGCTCAACTGCCCGTCGGGCTGCTGCTCGACCTCCTGCACCGGGTAGTACTCGGCCACCCACGCGTGTTGCGGCGCCAGCTTCAGCACCGCCAGCGGCAGCTCCTCGGCAAGCTCGAAGAGCTCGTGCGTCGCGGGAGACTGCTCGGGAATCTCCGGCAGCACCTCGGAAAGGGTGGTCACCTGATCGATGCGGTCCACCCGGAACATCCGGATGTCCTCGGCGTTGCGACACCAGGCCTCGAGGTAGCTGCGGCCGTCGATCACCAGCAACTGGTGGGGTTCGACCACTCGCTCGGTGACGTCGTCGCGGGAGGCGGTGTAGTAGCGGATCCGCACGGGATGCCGCTCGGCGAGCGCCTTGGCCAGGGCCGAGGTGGTGGCGGCACTCGCCTCGTCGCCGCTGAGACCGACGGACACCGCACTGGGGCTGGTGCCGCCACCGGCAGCGGCTTGCACCTTCGCCAGGGTGCGCTCGACCACGTCGCGTTCGACCAGTCCGCCGACGTCGCCGAGCGCCCGCAGGGCAACGGCGAGCGCACCGGCCTCGGCGCGGGACAGCCGCAGCGGGCGTTGCAGGCCCGCGTCGAACACCACGCTGACGGTGTCGCCCTCGAAGGACAGGTCGATTAGCTCGCCAGGGCCGTATCCGGGCAGCCCGCACATCCACAGCAGTTCGAGGTCCTTGCGCAGCTGGGTCGTGCTCACGCCCAGCTCCGCGGCGGCCTCCTCCACCCGCACCCCAGGATGGGCCTGCAGGTAGGGCACGAGGGAGAGCAGCCGCGGAAGGCGCTCGGTGGTGGCGTTCACGCCGCGGCTCCCGAGAGGATCTGCAGCACGCGGTCCCGGAGGTCCTTGGGGGCGAGTACCACCGCGTCGGACCCGTAGCCGGCGATCCAGCGGGCAGCGATGTCGGCTGGGGGCAGGGTGAGCTCGACGACGTCCCCCTCGTCGCGGTGTTCGACCAGCTTCGCGCCGCGTCTCAGCCCGAGCGCCCGGTGCGGCACCAGCAGCAGAGTGGCCTCGACGGTGTCCGCGGGCGCCCCCGCCGAGGCCGCAACGATCGCCGAGACGTCGGCGTCTTCCGGAACGGTGACGACGCCCGCTGGGCCGGTGGCCCGCGCGTCGAAGATGCGGGAGACCCGGAAACACCGCACATCCATCCGCGCGCGGTCGTGGCCGGCGAGGTACCACCGTCCCCGGTAGGACACCACCCCCCACGGTTCCACGGTGCGTGTGGTGGGCGCGGACGCGGGGTTGCGTCGGTGCTGGAAGGTCACGACGCGGCCTTGCTCCACGGCGTTTACCAACACACCGAAGGCAGGATCGGTGGCCCGCACGCGGGGTTGCACCCCCGGGGCCGCCTCGGTATCCACCTCTACTCCAGCGGAGCGCAGCTTCAGTACCGCGTTGTGCGCGGAGGTGGCCAGCTGCGGTGAGTCCCACAGTCGCGCGGCCAGGGCGAGGGCGGCAGCTTCGTCGGCGGTGAGCTCGATGTCGGGCAACTCGTAGTCCCGTCGGGCGATGCGATAACCGTCGGCGTCACCCAGGTAGGAGTTACGGCCCGTCTCCACGGGGACGCCCAGCTCGCGCAGCTCGGCCTTGTCTCGTTCGAACATACGGAAGAATGCCTCGTCCGTGGCTGCGTCCCGGTACCCGGCGACGGTGTTGCGGATGCGCTCGGCGCTGAGAAACTGGCGCGTCGAGAGCAGACACAGCACCAGATTTACCAGACGTTCACTGCGGGCGGAGGACACCCACATAGCCTAGGTTGCTGGTGTCCCTGCGGGGGGCAACTGCGGGTGGGGGCGTGGCTGGAGAGGGGCGAGAGCACGGTGGCGCACACAGTGGCGGAACGGAGCGTGGCGTTGCTGCGCTCCTGCCATCCGGAGCCGACCCTCGCGGTCACCGCGGTGGGCACGGCATTGGCCCTGGTGGCCGGGCGCGGCTGGGCCAGTGTTCTGGTCGGTGCGGCGGTGCTGACCGGGCAGCTGTCCATCGGTTGGCTCAACGACGCGGTCGATGTCGGCCGCGACCGGGTCTCGGGACGAACCGACAAGCCGGTGGCCCGCGGTCAGCTCAGCGCCGGCAGTGTGCAAGCCGCGGCCTTCCTGGCGCTCGCGGTGAGCGTCCCGCTCGCCCTGGGCAGCGGCCTCGGCGGCCGCGTGCCGGTGTTGCTCACCCTGGGTCTGCACCTACTGGTGGTGGCCGGCGGCTGGGCGTACGACCTGGGAGCGAAATCGACCGCCCTATCGGTGCTGCCCTACGCCGTTGCGTTCGGCGCACTGCCGGCATTCGTGGTGGTCCCGGCCGTCTCGGTGCCGTGGTGGCTGGTGGTGGCCGGCGCATTGCTGGGTAGTGGGGCGCACTTCGCCAACGTGCTGCCCGACCTCGCCGACGATGCGGCGACCGGGGTGCGGGGCCTGCCCCACCGCCTGGGCGCGCAACGGTCGGTGGGCGCCACCGCAGTTCTGCTGCTGGCGGCATCGGCAGTGCTGGCCATGGGGCCCTCGGGCTCACCGTCTCTGGTCGGCGTGCTCGTCGTCCTCGGCGCCGTGGTCGCCCTCTTGCTGGGTGTCTTCAGCCGCCTTGGTCTCTTTCGTGCGGTGCTGTGCGTCGCGGCGCTCGACGTGCTGCTACTCGTGATGTCCGGCAGCTCGCTGCGTTAGGTAGCGCCAGCCGGAGAATGCACCCGTCCATGGGCGTCGGCACCGCCGGCCTCAATCTCCGAAGCGGTCCCGGTTTTCGCTGGCGAAGGCGCTGTCCATCAGACGGACAATCTCTTCGCGGTCAGCCGCCGAGGCCAGTCCCCATCCCTTCTCGTAGCCATACACCGCCCGCATCGACCGTGGCGACGTTATGGCCGCTCAGTACGTCGAGGTCGTCCGTGGTGAGCAGCCCAGGGTGAGCCACTCCGCAGGCCACCGACACGTTGCGGAGGTCACGACGCAGTGTCCGGAGATAGTTTGCCGCCCGGACGGCCTTCAGGCCGGGGTCCAAGCCATGGGCAGCCAGGGGTTCTGCGTCGTCACACCCGTCGGGCATCGGTCGGTGTGGCATTTCTTCGCCTGGATGCAGCCGATCGACAACATGATCTCCCGCCCCGCGTTGACCATGTCGCAGCCCAGGGCGAAGGCCACCACCGCGTTGGTGGGTAGGCCCACCTTCGCCGATCCGATGAAAACTACCTGTTCGGCGATGCCCGCCCGGGCAAAAGGCGCATAGACCTGCGCGAATCCCACGCGAAACGGCTGCGCCACGGACTCGTTGAAAATCAATGGCGCGGCACCCGTCCCCCCTTCGCCACCGTCGATGGTGATGAAGTCAACGCCACGGTCGGTCGTTGCCATCCGAAGAACGAGTTCCTCCCAGAAGTCGAGGTTGCCGACCGCGGACTTTATTCCGACCGGCAGCCCCGTTTCGGTGGCAAGCAACTCCACCCAATCGAGCATGCTGTCTACGTTGTGAAATTCCGTGTGCCGCGGCGGACTTACGCAATCCGCGCCTTCTGGCACCCCGCGACTTGTCGCAATTTCCCGCGTGACCTTCGCCCCGGGCAACACGCCCCCCAGTCCCGGTTTGGCGCCTTGGCTCAGCTTGATCTCAATGGCACGGACCGGTCCCGAGTCGACGACCTCCTTGAGGCGCTTGAGATCGAAGCGGCCCTCGTCGTCCCGGCATCCGAAATATCCAGTGCCGATCTGTAGGATCAGTTCACCATCGTGGCGATGATGGGGCGAAACTCCCCCTTCACCGGTGTTATGCAGGCACCCCGCTAGCGCGGCACCACGATTGATGGCTTCTGTCGCCGGACCCGACAGCGAACCGAAACTCATGGCGGAAACGTTCACCACCGATGCCGGTCGAAATGCTCGCGTCCGGTTGCGTTGTCCGCCAAGCACTTCGCACACGGAATGGCGTACTCGGCGGCGGCCGGCGGGTCGTTGGGCAGCGAGGTGTCGGCGAATATTCGGTGTTTACTGATGGGGTAACCCTGCGTATATTCTGTGTCTTTGTCGCTGCCGAATCCGAAGTAGTTATTTTTCAATTTGGACGGCGCATAGACCCACCGCCGCTGGTTCCGAGTGAACGGCCTCTCGTCTTTATTACCGGAGACGATGTACTGGCGAAGCTCGGGGCCAATCGTTTCCAAAAAGTATCGCATATGGCCGAAAACTGGGTAATTGCGTAACAGTGCGTGTCGCTTCTGCAGCAGATCGTAGGTCGTGAGACCAAGTACGCTGGCGACGGGGACAGCCGAAATAACGCGGGACCACTTCATTGCTACAGTAGACACCACTTTCGCGGTTCGAGGGAATAGATCTTGATGTGCGCGATGAACAAATTGTGCCGCAGTTCTGACGCATCACAGTAAGACCAGCTCCCGTCCCGATGCACCTTTAACATTCGTGTCAGTTCGTTATTGCGAACGTTGCCTCGCAAATGGTTGCACCAGGTGAGCCGTGGGGGCCGGGTCGAACCAGCGACGTCCGGTGTGGGTGTTTCAGGGCACAGTATGCACGATGCGCACATCACACTTGGCCTGGCGGCTTACCGCGGACGGCGCCGAGCCCAAGTTGCGCCCGGCTACCGTGTTCAGCCCCCGATTTTCTTAGGTTCCCGAACAGCGAGACTGAGGATCGAGGGAACGTGGCGGCGGCCCGGTGACCTTGCTCCGGGCCGCGCCGCACTCACATAGACGCGATCAGCCGCTCTACCCGCTCGTCCACCGCGCGGAACGGGTCCTTGCAGAGGATGGTGCGCTGCGCCTGGTCGTTGAGCTTGAGGTGCACCCAGTCGACGGTGAAATCCCGGCCCGCATCCTGGGCGGCGGCAATGAACTCACCCCGCAGCTTGGCTCGGGTCGTCTGCGGCGGGGTCTCCTCCGCCGTCTTGATCGCGGTGTCGTCGGTTACCCGCGCCACAAGCTCCTTGCGCTGCAGCAGGTCGAAGACACCGCGGCCCCGCCGGATGTCGTGGTAGGCCAGGTCGAGCTGGGCGATCCGCGGGTTGGACAAGTCCATGCCGTGCTTGTCCTGGTAGCGGCGGAACAACTTCTGCTTGATGGCCCAGTCGATTTCCGTGTCCACCAACGACATGTCGTCGCGTTCCACGGCGTCCAAGGTGCGGCCCCACAGCTCCACCACGCGGTCCATGGTCGGGTCGGGGTCACGGCGGGTGAGGTGGTCGACCGCCTTGGAGTGGTACTCGCGCTGGATGTCCAGTGCGCTGGCTTCGCGGCCACCAGCCAGGCGTACCGTGCGCCGACCGGTGAGGTCGTGGCTGATCTCTCGGATGGCTCGGATGGGATTGTCCAGCGCGAAGTCGCGGAAGGAGACCCCCTCCTCGATCATCTCCAGCACCAACGCCGCGGAGCCCACCTTGAGCATCGTGGTGGTCTCGGCCATGTTCGAGTCGCCGACGATGACATGCAGTCGTCGGTACTTCTCGGCGTCGGCGTGCGGCTCGTCGCGGGTATTGATGATCGGCCGAGATCGGGTGGTCGCCGAGGAAACGCCCTCCCAGATGTGCTCGGCCCGCTGGCTCAGGCAGAAGCGGGAGCCACGGGGCGTGTGCAGGACCTTGCCGGCGCCGGCGATGAGCTGCCGCGTGACGAGGAATGGCAACAGCACATCCGAGAGCCGGGAGAACTCGCCCTGCCGGGTGATCAGAAAGTTCTCGTGGCAACCGTAGGAGTTGCCCGCGGAGTCGGTGTTGTTCTTGAACAGGAAGATGTCCCCGCCAACGCCCTCGTCGGCCAGGCGCTGCTCAGCGTCGGTCAGCAGCTCCTCCAGAATGCGCTCACCGGCCTTGTCGTGGCTGATGAGCTGCACCAGGTCGTCGCATTCCGCGGTGGCGTACTCCGGGTGCGAGCCGACGTCCAGATAGAGCCGGGCACCGTTGCGGAGGAAGACGTTCGAGCTCCGGCCCCAGGAGACGACCCGGCGGAACAGGTAACGCGCGACCTCGTCAGGACTCAGCCGGCGCTGGCCGTGGAAGGTGCAGGTGACGCCGAACTCGGTCTCGATACCCATGATTCGTCGCTGCACGGTTCGACCCTACTCAGCCACGGTGGGGCTGTCCGCGCCAGTCACTGCGCGTCGGCTCCGGCTGCCGCAGGGCCGCCCGAACCGGCTGCCGGCAGCAGGCTGGCCACCAGCGGAGCGGGCAGCCGCCGGAAGGCCCGGCGCGGTCGCGCCTGCTCCAGGGTCGCGACCTCGAGCGAACCGACCTGCACGGTGCGCGCCCCCGCCGTGCCGTCCTGCTGCAGGGCGGATACCGCGACCCCGATGGCCTCCTTGAGGGCCAGCCCCGGCTGGTACTTCTCCTTGAGAGTCGACGCGATCGGCTCCGTGGCCCCACCCATCACCACGAACTGCGGCTCGTCCACAATGGATCCGTCGTAGGTGATGCGGTACAGCTGCGCGACGGGCTCCCCCGCCTCCGGCGTGCCATTCGTTGCGGCCTCCGGCGTGCCATTTCTTGCGGCCTCCGCCCTGCCTTCGCCGTTCTTTGCGGCCTCCGGCCTGCCTTCGCCGTTCTTTGCGGCCTCCGGCCTGCCTACGCCGTTCTTTGCGGCCTCCGGCCTGCCTACCTCCGCGACGCAGATCTCCACCTCGTACGGCTTCGGCTGCTCGGTGAAAATCGTGCCCAGGGTCTGCGCGTAAGCGTTGGCCAGCGAGCGACCGGTGACGTCACGGCGGTCGTAGGAATACCCCCGCAAGTCGGCATGCTGGATGCCTGCCCGCCGCAGGTTCTCGAACTCGTTGTACTTGCCG
>JAABUZ0100004751.1_pt1 | contig 18461 bp, 24 predicted proteins | sample 5562091 | NCBI WGS metagenome assembly JAABUZ01 (sample SAMN12813069, study PRJNA571459) | rock metagenome | isolation source: Antarctica rocks | place: Antarctica: Victoria Land, Linnaeus Terrace sud | collected 2015-12-21 | reverse complement strand
AGATACAGCAAAGAGACCATGGAACGGTTGGACACGGAAGGCCTTCTCTACTACTCCCGTACCGGATACGTCCGCCAGAAAAGCTTTCTCGACGCGTCGCGTGGGGTACCGGTACAGGACATCTGGAGTGATATCCCAGCACTGACCGGATCAAATGCTGAACGGCTAGGATACCCGACGCAGAAGCCTGAAGCTCTCCTAGAACGCATCATCAATGCGAGTAGCAACCCCGGCGACACGGTGCTGGACGCCTTCTGTGGCTGTGGAACCGCGATTGCCGCCGCACAGCGGCTTGGGCGTCACTGGATCGGCATCGATATTACCCACCTGGCCATCAACCTCATTCGCCACCGGCTGACCGATGCTTTCGGCGCAGCGGCCACGTACAAGGTGGTCGGTGAACCCACGACGGTGCAGGACGCCCGGGCTCTGGCCGATCAGGACAAGTATCAGTTCCAGTGGTGGGCGCTCGGCCTGGTGGGCGCCCGTCCGGCCGTGGCCGACCAGAAGAAGGGATCTGATCGCGGTATCGACGGACGGCTCTTTTTTCACGAGGGATCGACCGGCGCCACCAAGCAGGTAATTCTCTCGGTGAAGGGTGGCCACACCAATGTTGGCGATGTGCGAGACCTGGGCCACGTCGTTGACCGCGAGAAAGCCCAAATCGGCGTGCTTATCACCTTGCAGGAGTCGACGCAGCCCATGCGCACAGAGGCCGCTGGTGGCGGGTTCTATGAGTCACCTTGGGGCACCCATCCCCGGCTCCAGGTGCTCACGATCGCGGAGATACTGGCCGGCAAGAAGATCGACATGCCGCCGCTGGGCCAGACCAACGTGACGTTCAAGCGTGCACCCAGGGCAAAGGGAGCGAATGATCCAGCTCAGGTGGGGCTGGGCTTGGCTGAGGAGGAGTAGCTATGGGGTATGGAACGGATATACGCTTTGAGAAATGAAATACCGCACAACGCGCGAGGATGTCGGGACGGTCGCGAGCGGCGCGCGCAGTTACGTAATCGGCCAGGCCAATGCTAGGATGCTCCAGTAGGCTCGGGAGCAGGGCTCTCCATCGTGGGTGCATGGCGGCGACGGTGCTTTTCCGCATTGCCACCCTTCGTCCCCATGCGAACGTAGTGGTCATGCCCGTGGCGTTCACTCGTTGCGGCCCCACCCTTCTTGCCGATCTCGGAGTAATACTCGGGCCCATGCGTCTCCTTGGCGGCGGTCCCACCCTTCTTGCCGATCTCGCGGTAAAACTCTGGACCACGTGTCTTACTGACGGCCGTTCCACCCTTTTTTCCGATCTCCGCATAGTACGCTGACCCGTACTTTTCCTTGGTTGCTTCCCCGCCATGTTTTGCTTGTGGTGTCCCTGGCTTGAGTCCGCGCTTCTTACCTGTCATCTCTGCTCTTCCCTTCTGCTGGTCATGATCGTAGCGTACCAAGGAGAGGCGTCAGCAATGGCCCACAACGCGCTACGTTGCCCGTCGCAGGCCGATAGGATGACCGGTGGCACAATGCAGCACACGGCACGAAGCGGGCAAAGAAAAGCCGTGCGGGGAGGTTAGGGTACCCGGGTCAGGGGTAGCAAGAAAGGGTCCGCACGGCTTATGCCATGGTACACGCTGCTGCCAGTGGAAGGAGGAAGCCGTGCAGGGGGAGTCCAATTCCAATGCACGGCTGCACGGCGATGATAACGCGAGGAAGGAAAGGCACGCGCCGAACCCAGGACAAGCGGAGCACGCCGACAAAGGAACAGCTGACGCATGCCTTCCCCAACAGTACGCGCTGGTCGTGACAAGCGGATGGATCAGGGCGAAGAAGAAGCCGTGCAGGGATGAACCGTGCAAAGGCCCCTACACGGCTTCACGAAGATGGTACATATTGGGACTGACGGCGGAGACTACGCACGAGTAGCATTCACCCGTACGCAACTCACGACGATCATCATGCAGAATAAGCAGCCATGCGCTGCTCTGTGGGGAGCAGTCCGTAGAGTGCGGACCGTTGGCTTTCAACGCACGGTTGCATGATGATCGTAGCGCAGAAGAAGAGGAAGCCGTGCAAGGAGAGTCACAGTCTGCCGCACGGCCTCCCTACGATGATATCCAGGACATCAGAACCACTTACAGTCAGGCGAATTTGGGGCGAGAAGTAAAGACGTGTTTCTCTCTGAGGATCCGGTGTTCGTCAGGACTCATAGCCCCGGTCACCATAGGTGTGGAGTGATTCTCGGGGTTGCCGAGTTCAGCCGTGCGATAGCTTCATGAGCTTTTTTTCGTAGAGATTCCGGCGACTGAGCCATGCGCGGTGACTCTTCTCTGCGCGACGTAGGGCGAAGGTGCTTCCTGCTTCACGTACCTTCCGATCATATTTGTCAACCTGCTGCGCGGCGGCCTTCCATTGCTTACGCGCCGCATCGGTGGCTCGCTGGTGCGCTTTCGCTTGCGCCTTTTCCTCCTTGGTCAGTCGCGGGCCGCCCCAGCCGAACGGGTTTGGCTTGCCGGGCTTCACGGCCACGCTTGGTTTAGTCGGGCGTTTTGTCGATACTCTCATCCTATGAGCCCCTCCTTGTCGTTGAACCGCATCGGTGATCCCGCAGGAACGATGAATGGCCGCCCCGTGTCAGGGTCCACCACAAGCAGCGGTTGCCGCTTGCTTTTTTTGCGCAAGAAGCCACGGTCTCCACTTTGATGCACCCAGCGGTACTTTCCGCGCTGGCTCTTCGCATCGGGTTCGTACTCAAGCTCAGGGATAGATCCAAGCACCACGCCATACGCAGGGAGCTTCCGCGCCTTGGTCGGTATCTTCACCACCTCGCCGACGTCTGTTCCGTGGAACACTCGCGCCTCACGCTTTGCCTTGTTCAGTTCCTTCACCGTCGCCGACACATGCCGACGTTGTACCGGAGCCAAGCGTGCGGTGACTGTCTTCGCCTTCGTTCGCTTCCTCATCCCTGGCCCTCTCCGGCTGCTGTCTCGACTGTTGCCGCGCTGGATGAGCGATGTGGCACGCTGCCGATATTGCCAAAATCGATACCGTCTTGGTCCTCGTCGTCATCGAAGCGCACATGTGCCCTTTTTTGGCGCTGTAGCCGCCCTAGAAGGCAGTAGACACGCCGGAAACGGTAGGCATGTGCAGTGTGCATCTGCTCCCCTTCTAGCCCATTTACCAACGCCCGACGTCGGCACTGGAAGACGAAACCACGCCGTTATCGTCGTTGTTGTTGTGCCCACCGGTCAGTCCTGAAAAGTCTGGAAAGATGTGGGTCAGGTTGTATCCGATATTCCCCGCGATGGTGTCACCATTGGGTGAATGAATCCCGCCAATGATGCCCTGGTCGCTGAAGGGTTCAGTCAGAGACTTGTGCGTCTTATGCAGTTGGTACAGCCCGTACACAACTAAACCAATCACGCTGATCTCGATGATCTCACCCATCGAATCAGGGTTGGATCGTTTCACACGTGCCATGGTGCTTACTTTCGCTTGGTGGCCGCCGACCGGCCAAAGGAGAAGATGCGGAACGGGTTCCCGTGCTCTGGCTTCTCTGGCTCCTGGTCAACATCGAGAACCACACGGCATACCGGGCACTTCACCCTCAGGACGTCGGCAGCAACACCAAAGCGACTCCCGCAGGATGGGCAGTCAGCCACGAGGGGCCACTGACCCGCGTTTACCGTATCTCCCTCTTTGGTCAACTCATCTTCGGCGATGATCTCTGCGGGGTTACTCCCCTTAGGGCGCTTGGGCTCTTCGGGAGGCGTCGGGGTACCCTCAACCGGCGCGACCTCGACCTCATGCAATTCCACTTCCGTCGGAGTCAACTTGTTGACGATGAAGTCCTTGAGTGCTGCACCGCTGAACCATCGGGTAGATTCGTCTTCGTCGTCCTCGTCGGCCTCGATGTGCCCGGCATCGACCAAGGCGTGGAGTGTCTCAGGCTCCGTGCCTAATGCCTTCGCTGCGGCCTTGCTGTCAACATACTCTTCAGGGTTCACGCGTAGCCGCTTGGCAGGCTGGAAAAAACCAAACTTCTCCGGGTTTCGGACATCGACCTTATGAACAATCATGCGCTGCTTCTCCTGTGGGCCCGCACGTCGGGCGATGGGAGCAGCGTACGGGACATAATTCAAAAGACCCGCACAAAGCATGCAGAAGTGTGCGAGAGCATGCGGGAGTGACGGAGTGACTACGGGAGCTGGATACCTGGCTTCACCACACGGGTCGCCACCAAACGTCCAACTTCCTGACCAGCAATGCGGTACCGCGCCCCGGATCCACTCGCTCCTGTCCGGGCCACGTTGACCGCTACGATCTCTCCCGCTGCGATCATCTCCCGTATCGTCCGTGGCGACACAGCAAGCACCTCGGCAACTTGGAGAACGGTGTATATCTTCCCCACTCGCGGCGGTCGCGCTGATCCTGGTACCCGACTGGCCTCAATCAACTCTACATAACATAGTTGACATAATGCCCTGATATCGGAGTGTGGTGTCAGTGCGTCGCATCGGTCGCAGTGGTCTTGAGCAACGCGGCTCATGGATGAACGCGCTTCGGACGCTGAACCCCCACAGACCGACACCCCAGCAATTTAGCTTTCGCATCCGTCTGGCCTCGCCACAGTTGCAACGTTTCGAGACGCTTCACCGACGCAGTCACCGCGTAACCCACATCATTCTTTTCGATTCGATCGATAGTGATGTCCTCAAGCGGGACGGAATCTCTATCGTAGAGCCAACGCTGCACAACCAGTCCGGCATTTATCCGAGTAAGATCTTCGAGCACCGCTGCGGGGATCGTTAGCCGTGTGACATCACGCCCCGCCGGAATCGTCGGGGGTGTTTCTCCAAAACCAAAGGAGATACGGCCAGGTACAGACGAAACATGCGCAGCAGGTACCGGAGGCTTGAGCCTGTCGCGAATGTACCGGAGCAACGCAAGGAACTCGGGGTCAAACGATAGGATCGGCTTCATGAACTCGCTCCGGCCATGCCGCGAAGCACATGAATTGTTTCGTACAACCATTCGGGGCGCGATTCTAGCCAATCAATAAATGGCGCGAACTTGGGCGCTTGCAACCGCACCAGGTTGAAAAGAGCTGGAATTTCTTCGTCTGGGGAGCCACAGAGTTTACTAACAAGCTGCTGCATATCCGTATTCTGGCGTGCTGCGAGGTCGAACCAGCGGGCAGCCTGCACCGGTGTGAGACTTACCAGCTGCCCGATGAAGAATTCAGGACCCCATGCCGCATCACCAGGAGCGGGGGATTCAGGCACCGATGGTTCCGGAGTCTCTGCTGTCGGTGTGTGATCAACTGCCGGGATAATCCGCGCCCGTGCAATGGCATCGGCATCTGACATTCCCTGCCCCTTGAGCCTCAAGTATTCGATGCGGTCAACGGCAACGACCTCAGGTTCGATCTTTGCAACTGGCTGCCGTGGTTGTGGTACCACCTGGCTAGGTGGTGACACTGGACTAGGCGCTACAGGCCCTACAGAACGCGGGGCAGGCAGACCAGGCGCTCCGTTTTGGCCAATATACTGCGCCGCACCTTGGCCAAATGCCTGTAAGCCCATTTTGATAATTGCATCCATGTCTGACGATGTCTTCAGCGCATCACCGGGCTTCACATCAAACCCCAGCTCTTGGAGCTCAAGCACTACCTGCTTCAAATTCTTACCCGTGATAATTGCGTCATCACTATCGGTCGCCATTCGCTGTAATTGTTTGTCGAGGGTTAGGAGCTCGATCTCGGTCTTTTTGTCTGCGAGCTTTTGGCGTCGCCGCTCTGCGGCCACTTCTTTGGTCGGTCGGCCTCCTTTTTTTCGCGGCGCGACAGTTACAGCCACAGCGCGATGAGGTTTTCCCCACAATCCGAACAGTGCCATGCCTGTTTTCTCCGAGTTCTAGCGGGTTTCCGCGTTGGCGGTGCCTCTGCCGCAGAAGTTATCCCGAAATTGCCGGGAGTTTTGGCGGGGTTTCGACCGGGTTTTATCTCGTTTTCGTCATATAAGATCATTGTATCTACCAATAGTCCAGTCCACAATATGTATGTTGCATCCCGTGTCACTTCACCCGTGCCTTCAATGGCCCGATCAGCAACTCGGGACACCGCTCGCGCACGTAGTGCACGACCGCCATAAAGTCGTGCGCGTAGTCATATGGGCGAAAGCGCCGGAGTCGCCAGCCGTCGTGGTAAAAGATCACGTCATCGCCAGTGCGAATTGCGTCGATCGGCACCATGAATGTGCCGCGTGGAGGTGAGCCCTCGATGACGATGACAACGCCAGCGGTGCCATACTCCCCACCGTAGGGCGTAATGACAACTTTGCGGTCTGCCATCTCACGACGCCCTTTCAAGCTGCGGAGGCCGATCAGCCGACAGCACAACTTCAGGAACCGATCTTCAGCCGTTGGCAGCGCTGGCCGCTCTTCGGTGGCTTGTTTCATTGCTCTACCCCTTTGCTCTCGATTGCCGCTGCTATCACGGTCAGTGATCGTGGCGAACCCTGGCCGACCGTGATTCGCCAATGCGCTTCTCCACCTGGCACTGCTGTACCCTCGGCAAGTGGTAGCCGCGGCCAGTTGTGAGCTTCTCCCCACATGAGCAGCTCGGCCCGCATTTCTGCCCGCTCCCGCTTCCCCTCCCCACAGCGGCGGCACTGCCAGACACCCGGGGCCCTCTCTTCCCATACATCGCGCTGACAGACACGGCATGGGAGAAGTGGCTTGGCGCGTTCCAGGTAGTCGACTACACGGCGCTCGCCGGTATCGTCGGCAGGTGCCATCGGGGGCGGTCCTGAGGGCTCTGGAAGGGCTGTAACTGGCTCAAAGCCTTGTGGGTGACTCGATCCGCACCGCTGCTCTTCCGTGCCATCGTGCAGCTGCACCAGACGCACCGGTTCATAGCACCCGTCCCAGTTACAGCACGTCACTGCCGGCACATCGGGATCCACCACGAGAACGGGTGGAACGGCCAGGAGCGTGAGGATCTCGGCTTTGTGCTCGCGCATCGCCGTGATGTCATCATCAGTGATGGTCTGCCGGGGCCGAGCTCGAAGTTGGCTCCCGTCTGCACTGACGGTGACGCCACGCTGACGGAGATCCTCGAGGAGTGCGGAGGCGGTCACATCACCACCTCGTCATCATCAGCGGTGCTGTCACCCTGGACGCGGGTTGTAGATGCAAGTTCATCGACGCGGGCAAGCTCACGTGCCTTGTCCTTGGAGACGCCTTGGTCAAGTAGCTCTTGCAATCGAGAGGGATCAATTTTCCCTATGCCTATGGATCCAAGGCTACTCTTGGGCGCGTGGCCGTTCGCACTGGGAGCACTGACGGACGCGAGGTCATCGGTACCAAGGCCGTTCGTGGACGGCACGGACGGCACGGACGGCACGTTGGGTAACTTTCCATCATGAGGCTGTGCATGGGAAAAGTTATCGGAATCGACCCCTGTGCCGTCCATTCCGTCCAAACTATCGCCAAGATCGGTATTGCTGGGTTCGTTATCGGTGGGCAGCCGTATACCGAGCCACTCCCGTTTTCCACAGCGTTTGATTGGCTCACAGCCCCGAGTGCGGAGCTTTTCACCAAGGATCTTCGGAGATAGCTGGCGCGTGCCCGTGAGTTTGCACCATTTTGCGTACTCCTCTTGGAGTTCAGTAGTGGGCATCGAAGCATTGTTATCTAGGACACAGCAGTCGGCGAGGAACTCTTTGAGTGGATCCATATCAGCACGATAGGCCTTTGTCGCCTTTTCCACCGCTGGAGGAACGCCAAGGCCTTCCCGTTGCCAGATCAAACACCCCTCGACAGCCCAGGCAAGAATAGCCGGGCCTGCCGCCGAAACATCGCGTAGTGTAGCCTTGACTCTTGGATCTTTCTTTTCCTTCGCTACCTGATGCTCGAAGGGAAGGCGGAGAATGCGCTTCCACATTGCTCCGTCTTCTTGCTTGACTTGGGGGGCGTGGTTTGCTGCCAGCCAGAGCTTGAACTGGGGGAGGAATTCGAATTCGTCTTTATAAAGGAAACGAGCGGTGACCGTATCTCCACCCGTAATGGTCTTCACCAGTCCTTCGGCAAGACGCTTCCCTTCATCCACTTCGATCGATACGACAATTCGGGCACCTGCTAACCGCGCAATATCATTGCGGGTGCTGCCAGTATCCCGACGCGCCACGAATGTCTCGAAATTGGCGGTAGCGGCGTAGTCTCCAAACATGGCCTTGATCGCTTCGAGGAACGTGCTTTTCCCGGTGTCCTCGATACCAAGCGGCATGAAAAGCTTTTCTTCATCGGTGACGCCTGTCAGGCTGTAACCTACGCTTACCTGCAAGAATCGTTGAAACGCGGTGTCCCCAGCGGTGATGGCCTGAAGGAAGTTATCCCACATGTCCAAGCGGGCATCGGGATCGTAGGTCACCGGGGCGAGCCTTGTAATGTGATCTTCTCGCCGGTGGGAACGTAGGATTCCCGTTTTCAGGTCGATAGTGCCATTGGAAGCATTGATTACCCAGGGATCAGTATCAAACTTGCGGATATGCGTTGCGACGTTTTTGAGATTCTCTGCCAGGCTAACCATGGCCGCAAGGGATCGTGCGGATTCTGATTTCTTTGCATGGTTAGCAATGGCTGCCCGTTCCCTGTCATCAGGTTCTTTGGCGGCTTCTATGTAGATAGAGCGCACCGTGAGAGCAGCTCGCCGTTGTACCTCGCCCGTTTCATCGATCTTCCAGCGGCGTCCATCCCACACAAGCCAACCCAGATGCTTTGAGAAGCGAAGGTCTTGCCCGTGTTGATCGGCGAGTCTTTCAGCATTCCCCAGGTCGGTATACGGGCGGCGCGGTGCGCCTTGTACCCCGCTGGCATGGGGAATCACACCAGGGGGGACAGGCCCAGGCGGTACGGGCGCGACTGGGGGTTCGGCGTCGTATTGCCGCTTTTGGGCAGCGTTCGGCGAGTACAACTTATAAGCGCGTGTTACCTTGCTGATTGCTTCATCAGCAGGAAACGGTGGGGTACAGTTGCTGGCCGCTTCGAGGATCAGCCGTTCGGCTACCTCGCGGGGAGTGTTTGCCCCACGGTAACTACAGGCCAGCTGCCAGATGGTCTTTTCTCGCATCCCCTCCGGTACACCGGCGAGTATGGCGGGAATGTCGAGGCGGGGCTTGTGGTCGGTCGTGCCGTTGGTCGTGGCTGGGGGCGGGGCCGTGTCCAGCACCAGAGACAGCAGCCAGTACGGTAGCTCGGCTGGGGCCAACTCGTCAGGGTGTAAGGCGGTGTCCCACGCGTACCGGTTGCCGGTCTTGTGCAGGCTTCCGGGTGCGATGATGTAGCCACCGTCGCCACGCACGTCGATACCGGGCGCGATACTCCCGGTCGTCTTCACCTTGCCCCCAGGGTGCGCGAACAGGAGATGCCGACCCCGGCTCCCGGTGATTGCTTCAGGAGTATCAGGCAGTGCGCCATGCTGTCGCTCAAGCTCGGCAAGTGCGTCGCTTCCGCCTTTGTCGGGGTCGATGTCGATCACGATAAAGCCACTCGCGTAGCAGGTCCGTTCGGTCTTGTCCTTGGGGAAAAAGACGGTACGGGCTGTCGGTCCGGTCGCTATGCCAATGTTGGCGAGGGGGTAGGCTTTCCACCAGCGGCGGATTGTCTCCCGGTCGGTGGTCGCGTCGTTCAGGCCGTGGGGGGCGAGTTTCCCGATAGGATGCTTCCCGACGTTGCCACATGTCGATTTCCCGCACGCGCACCGGCTATCCGGTAGCGGCCACCAGCATGGGAAGACGGGCCAACCGTGGGCGGCGTGTTCGAGGGCCAGGTCAACCATAGGCGCGGTAGGTGCGTTCATCTTAGCGGCCCCGCCAGTAGGTTCGCCGCCGAGAGACGCGGGAGTTGCCGAGACGTCGGGTGGATTCCGGGCAGTGCTGCTCCTTTATGCGTGTCCGCATCCATGCGCGTCCGTGTGTGGCGCATGGTACGCTGTCGTTGACGGGGGCGTTGGGACGTGTTAAACTTGACATAGAACGATGACCCTTCTTCCGGAAGAGCCGCCCCACACCAATGCTTCCCGGCTATGGTGGAGCGGTTCTTTTGCTTTAACCGATCCTTTTTACTGGTCTTGTGCTGTTGCTTTAATCTGTCTTTGTTCTGTGCTTTGCCCTCCTGGTCTTGCGCTGGCCAAGGCGCGCTCAATGAGAATTGCTGCCTGTTGCCTCGGGCTTCTTCGCTCCTCTTGAGCCAGCGCTAGAAGTTGCTCCTTCTCTTTGTAAAAAAGGGGTACATAAACACCGCGGGCGATTGACGACACTCTTGCACCTCGTTTCCGTCTGTATCGACTTCTGAACGAAGAATACCGAGTTTCCAGAGGTGTGTGACCGCAAAAATCACCGCAAATATTCAGTGAGGTGGGAATTGGAGGTTTAATGCGCTGAGCCGCCGGTCTAGCGTATCGTCCGACACGAACTGTTTCCCGATATGGAGGGCCAAACGTTCACAAAACTGCGCTTTGCTCGGGGAAGCGAGGTTTATTGATTTGTACTCGCGGTCCAAGTCGTGGTAGAGACGGCACATATCTCCACTGGTAAGCATGCTAAGCATTCCCCCCCGTGGTCGACCGACCATACGCGGGATCTCTGCCGACTGCCCGTCAACGATAAAATTAACCAAGCCTCTCGCATGGATGACCGCTTGTTCATGCACTCCGATTTGGTAATCGATATCGAACCAGTGCGGTTCACCGTCGTCTGACCATTTGCAACCAACGGAGAGTTGAGTGGTCTCCTTGAGATTTGTAACCCATACCCCTCTGATTTGGAGTGCGTAGGTAGACCAATCAGCATTTTTTACCTGAATCCAGGAGCGCTTTGATTTGCGATATTCCCAATACTGATCGGTCCAACCGTCCGAACTTGAAGGTGATGTAAGTTGGTTTTTCACAGTGAGATAGCGAAATCCCGGTAGAGGGTACGGACATCCATCTCGAAGGCGAATTGCTTCTATTTGACACAGGTATGTTGGCCCTTGTACGTCATGGTGTTTAGGATAGCCAAATATTGCTCTTGATAGCACTCGTATAGCGTCCGGACCATTATCCTCGACTTTCCTTGGCTTGACATTGCAAAGATGCCGAGCTTTAGTCGGCGTGGCAGCGCTATGTGTCCTTGTTTCCCAATTAGCCATGACCACCGGCTTTTTGTGGCTGTCGTTCATAAATCCTTCCACCGAAATTTAGCGTCGTGATTGAGGGCGTTCGGTGGCATATCTGCCGTGCTGTCTCGACGCAGTTGATTACAGGAAAGATTTATCATCGGCCTCCCTTCGTCGCGGTCTGAATCTCAATACGCTCCACGTTCAGTGCCCGGGCGAGCGTGTCGGCGAGTCGCGTACGGGCGTAGTCGGCTGTGCTGGTGTCGGGTGCGGACAGCACCGCGTGATGGTTGACGAGTTCAACGAGTTCGAGGGGCGCAATCCAGCGATCAAAGTTGTTTGGGGTTAGGATTGCGGCGAGTTCGGTTTTCCAGTCGGGAGTAGATATTTGTTCTTTAGTTTTTGTTCCATGGTTCTCTTTCATGTTGCCTACCAGGTGAGCAGGGGATGCCTTCTCAGTAGGCGACATGATGCCTACCAGGTGGCACCCATGCCTACCTGGTAGGCGTGGGGGTACCGGCTGCACTTTGTAGATATTCGTCGTCTTGCCATGCTCATTGGACTGGTGCTCAATTGTGATAAGACCGAGCCGCTCCAGCTTGGCTAGTTCTTTCTGTACCTGAGCGCGGCTGCAACTGATCTCTGTTGCAATATGTTTTTGTCCGACCCAGGTGAAGTCTTCCTGATTGGCACGTCGACAGAGACAGCAATAGATGGCGATGCCATAGGCTCCAAGCTCGGGGCCGTATTCATCAAGAATCGCGTGATTGATCCAGAACCAGTTGCCTTTGCGGAGGTCTTCTGATCGGCTAGGCATCACGACCCGCCTTTCTGTCCTTGGCGTTCATTGATTAGTTTCCGGGCTGTGCGCCCGCGTCTCTTCGGCCATAGAGACGAAGAAGACGCTCAATCGTGGCTGCTGTTTTGATGTTGATGAATGCCTGTCCAGTCGCCACGGCCATCCCTGGAAAGCTATTGGAAAGGCCGATCAGCTCCTTTACTGCTGCTATGACGTCATCTCTTGGTGGAACTACACTGAGCTTCTGCAAGACGCCATAGCCGATGATGCCGTATGCCTGCGCCTGCATCTGTGCTGCTAATCGTCGTATACTCTTCGATGCCTCGATGCTGGGTTGAATGAGAAAATCGTGGGTTGCCCCAGCGCTGCTATAGAGGTTGGCGTATTCCGTAAGAGCGGTCGCCACTAGTCCAATAGTCTTACGAAGTTCTAGTGCGGGCTCGAAGATGAGCTTTGAGAACAGTTGTCCAGAGACATAGACCGTGGTGCCACCCAAGACTGTCACTGCTGCTGTACTCCAGGCATCCATTAGTTATCTCGCCACAGACGTATCTTGCGCGGCATCAGGGGGTGGCGCCTGTAGTCTTGCCGTTGGCAGTGGGCCAGTCGATGTCACCAGGCTCGACCCCGAGTGCCTCGGCCAGTGCGCGCGCGGTTCTGCCGATAGGAATACGGTTGCCCCGCTCAATGTTGGCAATGGTGGCCTTCGAGACTTTTGAGCGTGCGGCAAGGTCTGCCTGACTCAGAAACTTTGTCTTGCGTATCTCGGCAAGCGTCGACATGGACAAGGCCTCCTCATTCCAGCAGCACTACTACGGAATAATACCACGATTTTCCCAGGATGCCATCACCGCTATTGCAATGTTGTGCTATCGGCGGTATCATCCTAGTGTAAGGTTGATGCAACCTACGGCGTAGTGAGGGGGTGACCACTATGGTTGGGCAAACGGTGAAGTGAGGGGAGGGGGTCGGGACAGTATTCACGCGGTAGGAGCGGGAGCGGGGCTGAGAGAAACCACTCCCCAGCCCCGCTCGTGCCGACGGGTGTACGTCGGCGAGAAGGAGTATAGCGGTCATGGGTTACTTCAGCGTGCGAGATGGTGAGGCTGGGGAGAGAGACCCTTCCAGCCTCACCGCGCCGACTTACAGTAGTCGGCAAGAAGGAGGATACAGGATGATCCAGTTGATGGCTACCCCATCAGCGGTCGCACTGCTCCAGGAGGTGCGGGCGCGGCTCGTGGCGCACACGACGTGCAGCACGGTCACACCAGACGTGTGGGCACTGCTGGGAATGGCGGCGGAAGACATCGAGGCCTCGGCACGTGCGGAGATATCCGCCGGTAACGCATTGGACATGGCGCTGAGTGCAGAACCGCCCAGCCTCCTGGCCGCGGTGGATCTGGCGTTGTCGTTCGAGCAGTCGCGGCAAGTGGTAGTAGATGGCTGGCTGGCATCGCGGCCAGGCGCGGCATAGAGAGGGAGATAGAGAACGTGGAAACGACGCAGGGTACGCGGGGCGTAGTATCCGGTGGTGATGATGCGAAGAGTAGAAAGGGCGTGACTGTGAGTCTTGATGATTTGTACGAGCACGAAGCCGACATCGCAAAGGCAGAAATAAAGCGGGGTGCGTATGGGCCGTATTGGAGTGCTTGTCAGGAAACGGGTATCGCCGACCTAGCCAAGCAACTCGCGCAGGAAGCTTGCAGTCGTTCTGTTCACCTCGCCAACGAGTGGGATGTGTTCGTAGCTACGATGGCTGCCTTACGGACAGCGGGCGCTCCCAAGGACTTGGTTATGAAGATGGAGCGCTCGGCATTGGCTATTGTCGGCCACTCGATCGACATAGCAGCGACGGTCGGTGCGGCGACGGCGGAACGGGATGAGATGGAAGTGTTGTATCAGCGGGCTATCGCTGGAACCGAGTATATGGGCGATGTGAGGTCGCCGCGCTGGGGGAAGAAGCATAAGTAACTGACAATGCGGTACTGCTCTGGCACCCTCGGCTTCATCGTCGGGGGTGTTGTACTTTGTGGCAGAATCCGGGACCAGCATCGAGGAAGGCAGGCGAATGGTGAAACCATGGCAGGAGCGCTCGGTGTCGATCGTGTTCCCAATCGCTGAGGCTTGGAGAATGTTCAGACTTGCGGCTCAGTGGGACGTGCATAAAGGTGGGCGCTACGAATCTCGCGGTCGTATCCTGTTGATCCATGCAGCACCTTTCACTCAGGGCTATGAACGACTCTCGCCCCAGGGTAGGGCCGAGATGCACTGGGATATGCCGGACGATATGCACGTCACGTTGACCAAGGTGGCATGGGACCTAGACGAAGGTGGGAGTGAAGATCTCATGTGGGAGGCACTTGAACTATTGGCGGGACGGTCGTTGCGGTAGAGGAGGGCACCATGAAGCTCAAGACCTGGGCACGTCGCGATGTTGATATCGTGCTACCGCTGCTCACGGTGCGGCAAATGTGGCTACGGGCGCGACGGTGGGACGTGGACGAAGGGGGGCGGTTCGTTGCTCGCAGAGCTACGGTGCTCATCTGGATAGCTCCCGGCAGCAACCCAGACAGCGAGCCGAGCGGGCAGTTCTCAGTACGCTTCCACACACCGAAAGAAGACCAGGCCACGATTTACCGGCTTGAGTGGGATCCAGACCAAGGCGGAACAGAGGCCGAGGTCTGGACGGCGATGGCGTTGCTAGCCGCGCAGTCGTTGCGGTAGTCGAAGGGAACCGATGCGATGCTGGTTTTCTTCCAGGTGCTCGGCGCTGCACTCGCGCTGTACTTGTTCGTTGTGTTCATTGCACCGAGAGGTGCGGGTCCAGGAGGACGGAAGGGCTATCTTGCGAGTGTTGTAATCGTGAGTGTGTTGTTCGGACTGTGGCTGATTGGCACGCTCCGGGCGCTTCTGGCATCTTTCGCACCATAGGCCGAATTTCAATCCACGTTGACCGTGGCGGGTGGTAGGGAGTACTGGGGCTACATTCGTCCATCGCAGTGACATGAGGATAGTTAAATAGGTAGATAGACACAGCGATTCTCGGGGAGAACAGGCTCGAATTTCCGTTGTAATATTGACCACGTTGCACGCGGCGAAGCAAGCGTATGTAGTCGCCATGTAGTACCTCCAAGGGCTTGCTTTGGCGCCCTGGCAATCGTTATTTTAGCCTTCCAAAGCTGCCCGCATCGGCCTACCTGCCACCCCAAGCCAATCCTATGTACGTGGGCAGCCCTCGTTGCGGGCGCCATGTAGCCGCCATGTAGTCGCCATGTAAGTGCGGCATGGTACGGGGCGGGTCAACTCTGTTCCGCCCAGAACCGGCGCATTGGCGCGTTCCGCCACTCTTCCAGGAGCACGGTGCAGATGGTGCGCACCTCCTCTTGGTCTGCATGTACAGAACGGTTAGCAAGGATGTCCTCGAATCGTTCATCCGTCATTGCTTCCTGAGATGCGAACCATTCGAGCAGCATCTGTTGACGTGCCCACCGAGCGGGGTCGCTGGGCATCACCCTACCCGAAGCAACGAGCTGCTCACGGTGGACTCTGAAGCCACGACAGAAGCGTGCGGGCGTGACGTCGTCTTCCATGCCTACCCCCGGCGCCACCGCTGCCACCATGGGCGCGGTATCACTGCATCCGTTTGTGTCTGTAGTTGGCTGGTGAGTTCATCGACCTTCGCTCGCAGCTCTTCGACTGGATCAGTCAACGTTACCGACTCTGGTTGCGTCGGCGGAAGGGCCAGTTGTGCATAGAGGCGCTTCGTCTCCTCTTCGAGGTTTCTACTTCGCTCCTGGTGCATTGCTGCTACCTGCTCAGCTTGCCGTAGCTTCTCTTCAAGTTCCGTTGACCGGGCTCTCTCTTCGTTTGCCCTGGCACGCTCAGCAATAACGGTCTGCTCAAGCGCGGACACTGTCCGGGCCAAGAGTCCGGACGCATCGCCGATAGTGTCCGATTGGCCGGGGAGTTGTGAAAATGGCCGGGACACATGGCCGATAGGATCTTGCGTGGTGTCCGGTATGTCCGGGATCCATGCCAGCCAAGCATGACCCTCGCGACGCCCTCGATACCGACCAGACGAGATGTGGCGGCGGAGTGTGCGTTCCGTCAGACCGAGGCGTAGTGCAGCTTCCGCAGTAGGTAACCAGGTTCCCGCAGTGTCCCGGTCACTTTCAGATTGTCCCGGACTATGTGTATGTGCATCGGTCATGGTGGCCGGGAGTGTAGCACGATTGACTCAGGTATAGAGTCTTTGTTTTGCCGTATACTGAGTGCAAGATAAGTCATGTTATCTTGCACTGACGGAGGGACAGTATGGAACCTTTGGCGCAGGTATCGACGGTCCCTGTGCAGGCTGCCACAGATCAGCAACTCATCGACCTCTGGCTGCATGGGCAAGGACACCATACACAGCGAGCGTACCGCGCTGATGTCCTCCGGTTCATTGCCTTCACACGTAAGCCCATCGGTGCCGTGACACTGGGTGACCTACAGACATTCAGTGATAGTCTTGCGCTGCTCGCGTTGTCCAGCCGTGCGCGGATCCTATCCGCAATCAAGTCGCTGCTCTCATTCGCCCATCGCGTTGGGTACCTCCAATTCGATGTTGGGAAGCCCCTGCGGTTACCAGCGCTGAAAGTCACGCTAGCCGAACGCATCTTGAATGAGGCGGACGTGCAGCGCATCCTGGCCATGGAGAGCAACCCTCGCGATCGCGCCATGCTGCTGTTGCTCTATGCCGCCGGGATACGGGTGTCTGAACTCGTGGCCTTGCGTTGGCGCGATGTGCAGTCGCGTGGCGAAAGTGGGCAGATTACCGTTTACGGAAAGGGCGGAAAAACGCGTGCTATCGTACTCCCTTCGGGACCGTGGAAAGCTCTGCTGGCGCTTGGCATTAGCGGTCTCGACGCTCCGGTCTTTCTGTCCCGGGCTGGCGGTCATCTCGACCCTTCGCAGGCGTGGCGTATTGTACGCAAGGCTGCCCTCCGTGCGAGCATTGACCTCTCCGTCAGTCCCCACTGGTTACGCCATGCTCATGCGAGTCACGCGCTTGATCGCGGTGCCCCAATTCATCTCGTGCAAGCGACGCTTGGGCACACCTCTGTCGCAACCACGGGGAAATATTTACACGCACGTCCGACAGAGAGTTCCGGCAAGTACTTAGCCGTGTAGGTTGGATTAGGGATGATAAAAAAAGGGGGAAGCTATGAGTGAGCCTACGACAGCAGTGTGCCAAACCTGCGGGAATTCGGTGGATCCCAACGCCCCGCCTCCCTGTCCAAAATGCGGGGGGATGGGCCGTCATTATAGTGCAGGGATCTCAGTATCAGTGCCATGTTCAACGTCCGTGACAGCAACCCACGAGCACCGGGAAGAGACCAAGCAGAACAATCGGTCACTACTCATTGTCGTCTGGGGACTGACAATTGGCATGCCTATCGTGGGGATGTTCCTAGCCGGACCGGTAGGCGCGGTCGTTGGAGTAGTTGCCAGCGTAATGACTAACGTCTTGGGTAGCCGTGCAACCAAAACGATCCGGACCATTGAGCGAAATACTGTGCACAGCTAGCTTAGTGGTTAAGCTCGCAAGTATCACTATCACCAAGGAGAGAACGGCGTGCATCAGATGTTCTGCTGTTGGAATATCGGCGTATTGTTGCCACGCTAGTGGACACGAACCTTCTGTACTACGGCGACAACTTGGAGGTGCTGCGGCGGTACGTGTCGGATGCGTCGGTGGATCTGGTGTACATCGACCCACCGTTCAACAGCAACGCTGGTTACAACGTGCTCTTTGCGGAGCAAGATGGTAGCCGCTCCGCTGCACAGATTGAGGCTTTCGGCGATACGTGGCGCTGGGATCAAGCGGCAGCGCGAGCGTACCAGGAGACGGTACAGGGTGGAGGCGCTGTCTCACAGGCGCTGCAAGCGTTCCGGCAGCTCGTGGGCGAGAGCGACATGCTCGCCTACCTGGCGATGATGGCGCCGCGTCTGGTCGAGTTGCACCGAGTGCTTAGGCCGACTGGAAGCATGTATCTGCACTGTGATCCGACGGCGAGCGCCTACCTCCGCCTCCTCCTAGACGCCGTCTTCGGAGCAGCCTCGTTCAAGAACGAGATCGTCTGGCGGCGCTACGGGGCTCACAATGATGTAGCGCAGGGATCCAAACACTACGGTCGCATTCACGATGTCTTGCTCTACTACACCAAAGGGCCCGAGGCTCACTGGAATCAAGCCTTCACGCCATTGGATCCTGAGTACATAGCCAGCAATTTCCGGAACGTGGAGCCGGGAACCGGGCGCAGATTTGCGACCACACCGCTGACGGGCCCGGGCGGGGCTGCCAAGGGCAATCCAGTCTTTGAATGGAAGGGCCACACACGGGCATGGAGATACAGCAAAGAGACCATGGAACGGTTGGACACGGAAGGCCTTCTCTACTACTCCCGTACCGGATACGTCCGCCAGAAAAGCTTTCTCGACGCGTCGCGTGGGGTACCGGTACAGGACATCTGGA
>JAABUZ0100004733.1_pt1 | contig 18464 bp, 23 predicted proteins | sample 5562091 | NCBI WGS metagenome assembly JAABUZ01 (sample SAMN12813069, study PRJNA571459) | rock metagenome | isolation source: Antarctica rocks | place: Antarctica: Victoria Land, Linnaeus Terrace sud | collected 2015-12-21 | reverse complement strand
CCGTGCCGGTACAGAAAAGCAATTGTCCCAACAGGCTCAGGGCTAGTTCATCCAACTTTTCATCTGAACTGTAAGCAACTACACCAGAACGTCGGGGATTCATCCGGCTGCGGAAATGGGCTTTGAATCGCTCCAAGTAATTAGACAGCCGCAAATTCTGTTCCAGCGGCATCTGCTTTTCACTCATCTGGTGATAGATCAGTAGCAACTGCCGGATCAGAACCGTCAACCGTCGCGACAAATAGCAGGCAATCACAACCAGCGCTTTCGCCTCAATTATGCTCAAGGGACGGCGTGTATGCGCTCGTCGCAGTGGGTTTGTGCTACGCAGTCGCCACAGGTTCACCCGGTTTTTGATAATTAAGCGGAGTTCTAGCTCATCAGCCACCGCCAGGATTGCTTCAGAACCACCCAGTTCCAAGGCTTCAATTGCCAGTAAAATTAGGTCAATTTGTAACCTGGTTCGGCGTGGACACCCCTGTCCCTCAAGCGGTGGATTAGGTAAACTGTCCAAAATCACGGGATTTGACTGGACGGCTGAACTGTCTAACGGCATTACGCTCACAGAAGCATTCATCTTAACAAGCTGGGCGGGTGAAGAGGAATTTGGGTCTAGATGCACCAGTAATAACTCAATAATCGTCAACCAAATCGTGAAGAAGAGCGATAATCCAAAACGGTCTGGATTTCTAGTGTACGATTTTTCAGGTGTCTCCAGTCCGATCAGGCAACCGGCGCCGCAATTCAATTGTCAACCAAAGGCCACAAGGTTATGGATTTGAAGTCCCTAATTCGCGATATCCCTGACTTTCCCAAACCCGGAATTTTGTTTCGGGACGTTACCACGCTCCTGCGCGACCCAGCTGGACTGCGCTATACAGTTGATTGCCTAGCCCACAAGTTTACGGATGCTGGGCTAAATGCGGAGTACGTTTTGGGGATGGAGGCACGGGGGTTCATTATTGGTGCTCCTTTGGCTTATAAGTTAGGGGCTGGTTTTATTCCAGTCCGTAAACCCGGTAAGTTGCCTAACTCGGTTTACTCGGTCGAGTATGAACTGGAGTACGGTACGGATCGGCTGGAGGTACATCAAGATGCCTTACAACCAGGAAACCGGGTTTTGATCGTGGATGATCTAATCGCTTCGGGTGGAACGGCAAGTGCTACAGCGAAGTTGTTGCAGCAAATTGGCTGCGAACTGGTGGCCTTTGGGTTTATTATCGAGCTAAGGGATTTACAAGGGCGTAAAAAGCTGCCGAATGTGCCAATTGTGACGCTGGTTGAATATTAGCGCTCAGAGGTCTATGTTTCATGACTTCTACTAGAATTGAGGCGGGATGGGAGTGGCTGAATCGGCTCCTCACTAGCGACACGTTTGTCTATGTCGTGAAGCGGGTGATGCAGGCACTTTTGACTCTGTTGTTGGCGTCAGCGCTCTCTTTTTTCATCATCCAACTGGCTCCAGGGAATTACCTGGATACATTGAAGCAAAATCCGAAAATTTCGCCGGAACGGATTGAGGAACTAAGGCGGCAGTTTGGCCTTGATAAGCCTTGGCCTGAGCAGTATGGGCGCTGGCTATGGCAGATTTTTACGCGGGGGGATTTTGGCACGAGTTTTGTTTACCAGCGCTCTGTAGCATCTTTATTGTGGGAGCGAATTCCAGCCACACTGCTATTGGCGATCGCATCTTTAATTGTCACTTGGGCGATCGCTATTCCTATGGGCATTATCGCTGCCGTCAAACAAAATCATTGGATTGACCGGCTGCTGCGCGTAATCAGCTACGCCGGACAAGGATTTCCCAGCTTCATCACTGCCCTATTGCTGCTGATCTTGGCGCAAAACACCTCTCCCCTCTTCCCAGTGGGTGGGAAGGAGAGCATCAATCACGCCGACCTCTCCCCAATAGGTCAAATATTGGATACCGGCTGGCATATGATTCTACCAACCCTAGCTCTAAGCATTACCAGCTTTGCTGGGTTGCAGCGAATCACTCGTGGTGAATTATTGGATGTCCTGCGCCAGGATTACATCCAAACCGCTCGCGCCAAAGGACTACCAGAAAACCGAGTACTCTATGTTCATGCCCTCCGCAATGCCATTAATCCCCTGATTACCCTACTGGGTTTCGAGTTAGCAGGCTTATTAAGCGGTGCCTTCATTGCCGAATATTTCTTCAACTGGCCTGGTCTAGGGCGGCTTATTTTACAGGCAGTGATGGCTCAAGACGTCTATCTGGTAATGGCAAGCCTGATGATGGGTGGTGTGATGCTAATTGTGGGCAACCTGTTGGCAGACCTGCTGCTCAAGGCTGTAGACCCCCGCATTCGCCTGGAAAATATTAATTAGTGCCAGTACCATATCTATCTTGGTGTAGATGTATCCAAATCCACGGTTTGAGCTAATAGATAGGGGGTGTTAAGGATTTTGCCTAAGTCTGAGCCCGATAACGACCTCAATCATACCAATTGCTACAATCAGGAGAAACTCGGTATGCGCTCTATACGCTTCAATTTGTCTGCCCTGCGTCCAGTTCGCTTCCTAGTAGCTGTCTGTTTTTGCGCCTTTTTAGTGTTCTCCAATGCCTTTCCTGCCTACAGTGATCCTGTAAACATTACCGGTAACCCAACCGCTCCTAGAGATGGAGAGTCGAATCTCCTAGACATTGAAAAAGCAGCACAAGAGGCAGTCTTACAAGACCCCTATTCACGGGAACAGACACAAGCTAAAGCGAATGCAGGTCTCAATGAGATCCAGGGAACTGCTGATCTTGACAAGATGAGTCGCCCTGAAAATTCCCAGGGAGCAATCTCAGTTGAAGACAAGTCGAAGAATTTTCTGGAAGCACTTACAGGTAAGAAAGACTGACACTGCGACGAAGGACTAAGGCAAGCGAGTCTTGTCTAAGCCAACTGGGATGACTCACCCGAGTCTTGTCCCAGAATTGATTAAGGGCAGACATCGGTGTCTGCCCTTAATATTACCCTATGTAAAGCGGGCGGCGAGAATCGAACTCGCATCATTAGCTTGGAAGGCTAGGGTTTTACCACTAAACTACGCCCGCAACTCAATCATCAAGCAGTACCTAAATTAGATTAACACAATTCTTTGGCAAGCGTCAGTCTTGACCATAGGTTTCACCACTCCCCACTCCGGGCGGGCACAAGGCACCGCCCCTACTCCCCACTCCCCCTTCAATAGTTTAGGATGATTGAAGACGGGTATTCGTTCATCAGTTTTGACACCCTTGTTTTCTTCTTCAACTGACTGGCAGCCAGCAGGACCTGGTCAATCCGACCGACCGTCCCACTTTCGTATCCGTGCTGCCCAATCAGTCGATCTGGCTGGTCTTGCCGAGCTCCTTGCCGATGGCTTTCACTCCCAAGAGGGAATCTTGGGCTGGGCTTACCCATTACTGCGCTTGGGAATCTACGAAGACTTACGCAATCGACTCCGCTCAACTTCGCCACATCACATCTGTCTGGTTGCTATAGACCCTACCGCCACTTGCACCAGTGCGGTTGAGGATTTAGCTGGAACCGTAGAAATGTCGCTGCGCTCAACTGATCTATGGCAATGCAATGGCTCTGGATATCCCTACCTGTCAAATTTGGTCGTCCGGACAACGCATCGTCGACGAGGCGTTGCTCGACAATTGCTCCTGAACTGCGAGCGCGTCGCTCTCTCGTGGGGTTATCAAGACCTCTACCTCCACGTCCTGGAAAATAACCATCAGGCACGGCAACTCTATTTTAAGCTGGGATATCGGTTGCATCAAGTCGATGGCAGCTGGAGTGCTTGGCTACTGGGACGCCCGAGGCAGCTCTTCTTACACAAGCACCTGAGCTAGGACTCGACCGGCTGACCCGATTCCTCTACGACTGGCGGCAACTTGCTATGACTATAGTCCCAGCAATCTGAAATTCGAAACTATTAAAAGCAGTTATTAATGTTATCTAATCCTATTAAGGTGTTAATTAGTAGTTTAAGTTACTGCTTATTACCAATTTCATAGAAACTTTACAATTATTCCGGCAATCTTTATTTCTACTTCAAAGTTTTATCACTGTTGTTTTGTATGAGCTTTTGATAAATACCATAAAATACCATTAGCACTTAGCGAGCAACAATTATTTATCCTAAGCTTGTTAGTTTGACAGTCATATTATTGCTACGATGGCTGGCGTTACCCAATGACATTGCCTCCAGGCTTGGCCTTGGAGTGCAGCCTTACAGGAAACCTCTGTTGAATACAAGACTAGATGGATAGGGAAAACCAGCAGCGCTACCAGACTGTTATAGCATTAGCTGCTTCTGCCTTCAGCGTTACCTGTATCACTAGTTCCTGTGGCTCTAGGGACATGAAAAATGACAGTGAAGATCCCAATGCCTCGGAAATCATCACAAAGCTGCACAATGGAAAGGTAGTGATGGTGAATGATCGTCGGCGGAATGGCTTGCTCCTCTACAAACGTTACCATGCTGAGTTTGCAGGACCAGGGGCAGCGGTGGGCGGCTTTTATGACCGGGATTGTGAGTGGACACTGCCCGTGGGGAATATTTCTTTATTATTTCCTGAATCTCATGAAGAGCGACAGAGGGCTTACTTGATCCGGCGGCAGTGGATTCGGTTAATCAAACAAATTACCGAAAAACCAGTCCCTCAGCAGCGAGTCCAGATGATTCTGACTCAGTTTGAAAACTACTTTGACGCCGAGACAGTCGCTCAACTACCAGATGAGGCGTTTGCGCTTTTAGTCGGTGTCCTGCCGCAAACGGTCAGGATGGTACGCCAAGCTTCACTTAGCCAGAGCGGCTTGTAACCGATTAGCGCAACTGGCAGAAAACTTGAATTGCCGACCAAATTTCAGTCAGAACATTACTCAAAGCGTGATCGCTATCTAGTTCAACCAACTGAACCCAAGGGCGCTGGTTGGCAAAGTCGCGGCTAGCCTGGATCGGGATCACCTCATCGTGGCGACCATGGAGAATTAGGGTGGGAATGGGACGCAACAGCTCGAGTTCCCGGTACTGAGCGGCGTCTAGGACAAACTCGTAACCCAAAGGGAGCGATCGCTTCTCCCCATAGTGGTAAACCATCAGATACTGCTCTATCTGCCATCGCAGATTGGTTTCTTCTCCCAGTTGAGGTAACCAATGGGACAGGAAATCAAACGCTGGGGCTAGCAGTACTAACCGCTGCACTTGGAACTGCCGTTGTCCCAACCAAGCTGCCACGAGACCGCCTAAACTAGAGCCAATTAAGGTCGCTGGTACGACTAAGAGCGGAAATTCGGCCTCAACTTGGCGGATTTGGCGCGTTATTGTTAGTTGGGAAAAATCGCCCTGATTCAAGTCAGGGGTTTTGAGATCTATGTCGAGCGTGGCAAAGCGCTCAAGCAGGTACTTAGCCTTAGCCGATTGGGGGCTAGAGGCAAATCCATGCAGGTAGATAAATTGACACTCCCACGTTTTCAAGTGATTGGATTCTTGATTCGACGAGTCCACTTGTGTGGTGTGAGAATCAATTATAGCACTATTTTATACATTTAAGTGGGGATAGTGACGTTCTGAACCGTATTTTCCAGGCAGTGCTGCACCAGAACAATCAGTGCCTCAGCCACTGAGGCTTGGTCATTCGCATTTACCCTTACCATTAGAGGTTGGGATTTTTCGTCCACATACCCCAGGGCGATCGCAATATTCTCCTCTGCCCAAGCCCCTGGACAATCAGTATGGGTGAGGCCAATCATCATCGGGATTTGCATCCGTTGATTCATGAAACTCACAATCCGGCGGGCATAGCGGAACTCGCTGGGGCGGTGCGCCGCTATCAGTAAAACATAGGCGTGGGCTTTGCGAATCAAGATATCCCACATAAAATCAAATCGGGATTGACCGGGTGTACCGTAGATGTGCAAAGCCATATCCGGGCCAAATTGCAGACGACCAAAGTCTAGGGCGACAGTAGTTTTCTTCTTCAGCTGTGCGGTTTCATCCGTGGCTTGCCGGTCGGTATCGACTACTTCTATTTCACTAACGGAACGAATGAAAGTGGACTTCCCAGCCCCCACCGCTCCCGTCACCACTAAGCGCATGATTTCCATCAAACCTTACTCCTAAGAAAGCCGACTAAATTTTGCAGAAACGACTGATTAACGCTGGTGACTTTAGTCGAAGCCACTATAAGTTCCGGCATTGTTTCCACAACTGACTCTTTCTTGGGTTCGGCAGCAATGATGGGAACTTCTTCAAGCAAGCCTATAACCGTCATTCGGAAGGCAATCTGCTGGAGTTTTTCAACTGGCAGTTGCAGTTGCTTTGCGATCGCCTGAATCGAAACCGAGCCATCAGCAAACTCCCAAACTTGCCACTCTTGAGAATCTAGCTGTAGGTGGGGTCTGCTGGCGCTCGCCTTAGTCAAACCGAAAGTCGGATCTGGGAGCAATTCTTCCAAGGTCGTCCAGTCTCGCAGCACCCGCAATCCTAACAAAGTGACTTCACTGGCTGACATACTCAACCCAGTCATTTCTGCCTTGGGTAGCTTAGCTTTGGGGTCAAACGCAAACTGACCATTTGGCAACTTAAACAAAGCACAGACCCGCTATAGCACCTGTGCGTGGAATAGCAGCTTCAGTTGCTCGACAGTTATCGCTCCATGTGCTTTCAGATACATCCCCAGCGGTTGCTCTGCGGCAGACTGCCCATGCAACAAGTTGAGCACCTCGGGGTTAAGCCAACCCCGTTGTTTGAGCATCGAGAGCAAGCATTTGTTATCTAGTTGGTCTGCCACCGCCATAATCCGCCCACCCTGTAGCCAGAGATAATAAACTTGACTATGCTGTTTGTCAGCGTCGGGTTCGGGCTGGATCGAGAGCAAGCCGGTTTTATACCCTTGCTCAATGAATTGAAAAATTTCTGGTAAGGAAAATTCGGATAAGTATCCCGTAAGTGCCATAATTGCCTGTCTTGATTTGAGATACAGCCCTTCCTAGTCGTTAAAGAAGTCGTGAAGTCAGTCGTCAGAATGAAACTGGTAGCTAGCGTAAAGCAGCCTTTAACTCGGCTACCGCGCGTTTGATTTCCAGCATTAGTAACCCCAGCTTAGCTACCTGACTTGCTAGAACCAGCAAGACCGCGTCCTCGCCACAGCCGATGAGAATTCCGTAACCCTTATCCCCTTCCACATAGATGCGATCAATCGCGCCCCGGGACAGTTCTTGACCAATCCGTTCTCCCAATGACAGCATAGCGGCAGACATTGCTGCGGTGCGCTCCTCATCCATATTCATCGGTAGGCTGGAAGCCAGGGGTAGACCGTCTGGTGAAACCAGAGCCGCTCCCTGAACCTCGCCGGTGCTGGAAACAAAATTATGCAAAATGCTGTCAATCTTGCCGGTAGTCATAACCATGGTCGTGTTCCTTACCCGTTGTGGGCTGTAGTGTATAGAGACTTCAAAGGTGTTGGTTAATGCAAGGCTGGTTTGCGATCTGCGGGTTCACTACATGGGCTTAAACTCAAAAACATCGTGCGTACCACCCCGCAGTACTGATTCAGTATGAGTTCCATGCAAGCGCTTGCCCAGTATTTGCTCTAACGCTCCCCAAACTGCCCCCATTGTGAAGGTGCACTTGCGGGATGAACCTTCCTCTTCACCGGCGGAACATAAGGTTTCTGCGGCGTAAACCTTGACTAAATCCCCGTCTTGGAAAATTTTTTCAATCAGACATAGGCGAGTGCCATCCTTACCCAAGGCTTGCGACATCCGCTGTGCAACATCCTCCAGACTGAGCGATTGGTTAATTAAGCCCAATTCCTCTGCGAGTTTTTTTCCACGGGACCAGCCGCAATTAGAGAGATCGCTGTTGCTTTCTCGCCCAAAGCGTCTTCCATGCCTGTAATTACAGATTTGAAGCAGACAATGCTGTTAAAATTTCCCAACTGTGGACGTGTCATCGTGTTCATCATTGCTGCTCCTTACGAAGAAGTGTGTGTCTAGGGTTTGCAAAGTTGCTAAGCACATTTATATCAATTAGCAACTGCTGATGATATTCGTGATTTCAACGATCTTTATCTCAAAATCTTTTTTAGTGGCAGCCAGAATATACCCAGAATCTCCGTGATATCACTAATATTGTTTATTAGCGCCTATGACATACAGCATCCCGCCGTCCGACCCCAAATTCTAAGTTGTATTAAGATTTGTTTCAAAAATTCTCGTAACTGTTAACTCTTAAAACAGATACTAGTTCTCTGGTAACCAATTTTGATAATCCTTAATTGGAGACGCATCCGTTTATTCAGGAGAAAGAACCTTGATTAACTTAATTTTGCTAGCAGCATCAGTCCAACCGACCGTTCCCGACACTGTTAAGTGGAGCTGGACAGGGTCAGCGGTGATCGTTGGTGCTTCTCTACTATGTCTTTTGATTATTCCCCGGACGATTCGCTATCCCCACGCTGGTGCTAAAATGCCCCTACCTTTCCCGTCGCTGTTCAATAATCCCAGCATTGGTTCATTCCTTGCCTCAATGAGTGCTGGTCACCTAATCGGCATCCCTGCCGTTTTGGGACTGAACAACCTCGGTATTCTGAAGTAGGCGTAAAGAGGGGCAATCCGCTTCGACGAGCATTAGCTCCAGATTCTGGGATTCGCTTTGAGCCAATCCCCCGAATTCTATTCGGGGGAGTCAGGCGCTTGAGCTACATGACCTGCCTGCACCCGATGACTATAAGACCTCTCATCTGCCGGGTGGTGCATGCCCTGTTCCTCCGGGTGGCAAAGTCTCCAATAAAATCGGCAAGGCACTTTCTTTTAATATCTTCGCGACTATAGGCTCTGTCGTGTTGTCAACTTAAGCGGGCTTCTTGAATGAGGCAGTTAATGGGATAATTTTGTTTCATGAATCTTTATACTTAGAAGCAGATCGTCATTGTTGCTACCCCTCATGCCGACATTACTGGCTGATACCAAAAATCTACTATCTGACCTGATCGCCCGTTATGGCTCTCAGGTAGACTATCTTGTGATTCGACTCGAAGAAGCCGAAGGAACTGATATCATGTTGCGGGGCGACAAGATAGAAACCCTCAGCGAAGGCATCTCGATTGGCGGACAAATCCGCGCTTGTCATAAAGGCGGCTGGGGGCTGAGCAGCTTTAACCAGCTAGAAACCATTGCTGAACGGATAGAAGAAGCGATCGCAGCCGCCCGAGTAGTTGGTGATGAAGAAACCCAGCTGGCGCCGATTGACCCAGTTCAGGTGAGCTGCCAGCTACCCCTCACTGGCACCGATCCTCGCAAAATTTCGCTGTTTATGAAAAAGGAACTGTGCGATCGCTACACTAAAATCCTCAAGAGCGTTGACGCCCGGATTACCACAACATCCGTGCGCTATAGCGACAGTGCCCAACGGATCATCCTCGCTAGCTCAGAAGGTACACTGATTGAGCAATCATGGGTGGATTTAGAAATGCGCTTTGCCGCCACTGCTAGAAATGGCGATACCGTGCAAACCGGACGAGAAACCACCGGCTCTCGCAAAGCCTATGAAGATTTAACTGGTTTAGACGAACAAGTCCGCAGTGCCGCTCAAAGAGCTGTAGCTGCCTTATCTCTACCACCGGTCAAAGGAAATACCTACACCGTAGTCATAGATCCGATTCTCAGCGGTTTATTTGTCCACGAAGCCTTTGGTCATCTTTCAGAAGCTGACATGGCTTATGAAAACCCGGAGCTGCTGGAAGTGATGAGCATCGGTCGCCGGTTTGGTCCAAAAGAACTGCAAATTTTTGATGGTGCCGCCCCAGCGGGTCATCGCGGCAGCTACTTCTACGACGACGAAGGCACACCCGCTACCACCACCCAGCTAATTAAAGATGGGGTTTTGGTGGGACGCCTCCACTCCCGTGAAACAGCTGGGAAGTTGGGGGAAGCGCCCACTGGCAATGCTCGGTGTCTTAACTACCACTATCCCCCCATTGTCCGCATGACCAATACTTGGATTTCGCCGGGTACAACGCCAGTAGCGGAATTGTTTACCGATATCAAAGAGGGGGTTTATGCTCGTAACTGGCTAGGCGGCATGACCAATGGGGAAATGTTCACCTTTTCAGCAGCGGAAGCCTGGATGATTCGCGATGGGAAAATTGCTGAACCGGTGCGGGATGTCACCCTTTCCGGTAATGTCTTCCAAACCCTAGCTGATATTGAAGCGATTGGTGATGACTTCTACTGGGATGAATCCGGCGGCTGTGGTAAGGGAGGACAAAATGGCTTACCAGTCGGTTGTGGCGGTCCCAGTCTGCGAATTCGTGACGTGGTAGTTGGTGGGGAAGCATGAAAGGAGTCAGTAGTCAGTAGTCAGTAGTCAGTAGAAAACTTCTTCTCTCCTAGCTCCTGTCTTTTAATGGCTGCATCTACCTGTTTAAGTAAGGCTTCTGATGTGGAGGAGTTATCTAGAACCACGTCGGCACGAGCCGCCTTTTCTTCCAGAGGCATCTGGCTGTTGATTCGGGCTTGTGCCTCTTCTAAGGTTAGTTTTGATCGCTGCATCAATCTCTCTAGCTGCTGTTGCCTAGAACAGCGCACCACCCAGATTTCTGTTACCAGATCAGTCATCCCAGCTTCAAATAGCAAAGGCACCACCAATACCACTGTTGGTAGGGTCAATTCCTGTATTGCTTCTAACATGCGATCGCGCACGTAAGGATGAATCTGCTGCTCCAACCACTGCCGTTCAGCTGGACTACTGAAGACGAGCTGACCGAGCTGTTGCCGGTTAAGGCTCCCATCTGGTAACAGGATGTCTGAACCGTAACGTTGAGCGATCGCTTCTAGAACTGGAGAACCCACACCGACAGCAACTCTTGCATAGATATCGGCATCCAAAATCGGCAGATGGTAGACCGTGGCGAGGTAATTGGAAACCGTGGTTTTTCCGGTGGCAATACCTCCTGTTAAGCCAATCACGCGCATTTCTTTTCTTCCCCCACTCCCTACTCCGGGCGTGCCCCAGGCACCGCCCATACTCCCTCTATCGCTCGAAATAAACCCTCCAAAGTGTATTCTTCTGCTTCTACATCCACCCGTCCCAGCAGAGAAATGCAGGTTTTAGAAGTTTGGGGACCGATTGAGGCAATACAAACCCGATCCAAAATAGCACCACCGTGAGCCTCTAAGAGTTGACAGAAACATTGCACTGTTTTGGAACTGGCAAAGGTAATTACATCTACTGCTTGACGTTGTAGGGCATCTAGGGCAGGTGGTGCGAGCGCAACTGGACACCGAGACTGATATGCTGCCACCTCTATAACTTCTGCACCGTTAGCAGTTAATTCCTTGACCAAAACCTCCCGTCCCCCAGTCTCAACTCTCGGAAATAAAACTCTTTTGCCTTCCAGCAGTGGAAAGTGTTCAACCAGTGAATCTGCCACAAAATCTGGTGGAATAAAGTCTGGCTGTAAAGAGTACTGTTTTAGACTCTGGGCAGTTTTCTCACCCACCACTGCTATTTTCACCCCAGCTAAGGCACGGGCATCCTTACCCTGTATTCCCAGTCGCTCAAAAAAGTAGTCCACGCCGTTGGTGGAAGTGAGAATTAACCAGTTGAAATCTGACAAATGCGCGATCGCCTGATCCAGAGCTTCCCAGCTGGAAGGGGGACCAATTTCCAACGCTGGCATTTCGATTACGGTTGCTCCTGCTTGCTGTAGGCGAGCGCTAAATTGACTCGACTGCCCAACTGAGCGCGTGACCAAGATTGTTTTACCTGCAAGGGGACATTGTGTATTAAGTGTTAAGTCTTGGGTACCATCCACGGTTGAGGAGTATTGGGTGTTGGCTGCTTGCATATCCTTTACCACCATATTGGTATTTTGTAAATAGTTGCGTAGCCCTACGACCTCTCCAATCACAATTACCACTGGCGAGAGGGACACCCCAGCGGTTTGCTCAACAATATTTCCCAGATGGGCTGTCCAAACCTGTTGTTGAGGACAACCAGCCCAACGAATAACGGCAACGGGTGTTTGGAGCGATCGCCCGTGTCGCAGCAGCTGATGCACAATTTCAGCTAGCTGTTGCCCCCCCATTAAAATTACCAGCGTCTCAATCCCCGCCAGAGTATCCCAGTTTAGGGCATCTAGGTCATGGGCGGTCAAAACGGCAAAACACCGGCTAAGGACTGGGTCTGTGAGGGGAATCCCCGCCAGTAACGGAGCAGCCATTGCCGAGGAAATTCCTGGTACAACTTCAAACGGACAACCAGCTGCTATTAACGCCTCAATTTCTGAACTAGAACGACCAAAAATAAATGGATCTCCACTCTTTAGCCGCACCACTTGTTTACCCAGCTGACATTGCTCCACCAGCAGCTGGTTAATCTCTGCTTGCGGCGTACTCGGTCGCCCACCCCGTTTGCCCACATCGATTTTGAGGCAGGTAGGAGTTACCATCTGCAACAGTTGGGTATCTACCAGGGCATCGTAAACCAACACCTCTGCCGCAGTGAGCAGCTCAGAAGCTCTGACTGTGAGGTAGGCCACATCCCCTGGCCCAGCCCCTACAAGATAGACATTGCCAGTGCGATCGCTCATGATTTAGCTTTGCCGCCCTGCATGATTCTAGGATAAACTTTGCTGCGCGCCTGTTTGCTGTAAAAGTTGATCAATCTGATCAGCTTTCTGAGTGTTGCCCTGCTGTTTGAATAAGTCCCTGACTGTTTTCAGGGAGGCGATCGCCTCCTCTAGCTTGCCTTGCTTAATCAGAACATTCCCCAACCGCAAGTGAGCATCTAAATTTTTGGGAGAGAGGCGAATTACTTCCCTGAATTGAGCCGTCGCCTCCTCTGGCAAGTCTAGCTGCATCAGAACATCCCCTAACAGCAAGTGCACCATATCATTACTAGGATGTCGCGAAATTACTTGGCGAAAAGCTAACTCTGCACCTTTGTAGTCTTTTTGTTTATAAAGATTGACCCCTTGTCGGTACGTGTTTGAGGTAGCGATGCCCTCCCGAAGGAAAAAGCCGAGGATTGTCAGACCGAGACCGACTACGGCAGCGGCAAAAACATAAGTCTGTTGAGGCGTTAGCATGGCAGGAACGATCAGTTTAATTAAGTGACACCTTGTCATTTGTCTTAACTAAGAAGACAGGCTGCTGGGAAAATCAGATATTCCAAGAAAAACAATTTCCAGATGAATTGATAGAAACGCGTAACCGCACTCTTATCCTGCAAATCTACCTGAAGGCTCCAGTACCACATAAAACCCAGTGCCACCAGATGAGTGGTGACCAGGAATACTAAGTTAAGCGAGGTCAGCCAAATTAAGCCCGCAAGTGCCATACCCAAATAGCAAACAGTTAACACCCAACGAGCTAGATTAAACACCGCTTGCTGACCCATTTGAAGCGTTAAAGTGGAAATATTGTACAGGCGATCGCCCTCCATATCGGGAATGTCTTTAACAATGGCGATCGCAAACGCAAACACCAAAACAAATAGCGTCAGCGCCCATACCGAAGGAGGAATTGACTGATTTCTGTGCAACACCCAACTAAAGTGCAGAAACAGCCCTAAATTCACAATTGCTCCCCGCACCGAGAAAATGCACACCGCCGCCCAAAAAGGAAACCGCTTCAACCGGATGGGAGGTAAAGAATACGCAGTTCCAATCGCCAAACTAATCCCCACCATACCCAACAAAAACGGCCCCAGCAGCCAAGCCAACAGCAGAGCCAAACTACCAGTAATTCCCACAATCACTTGAGCTGACCGTAAAGAAAACTCACCAGCAGCCAGCGGCAAATGAGGCTTATTAATCCGGTCAATCGCCACATCTTCCAGCTGATTCAGCCCCACAATATAAACATTGCCACACAAACAAGCAATCCAGACTCCCAACAGCTGACCCACCTGAGTGCTAGAAAACCCAGTAGACGACATCGCCACCGCCATCAAATACAACCCCAACACACTCAAACTAGTGCCAATAACCGTGTGAGGCCGAGAAAACTTCCAAAAAGCATAAAGCCAACCAACAGACCTCTCAACCAAACCACGCTCATAACTAAAAGACTTCTGCCCAAAAATCTGACTCATAAACTCCTCTTTCTCCTCATTCTCCTCTTTCTCCTCTTTCTCCTCTTTCTCAGCGCTCTCTGCGCCTCTGCGGTTCGTCCCTTCATTTACTCGCATACAGCAACCCAAACCTAATCAACCCACACTGATAGCCCCGATGCATCAACCCCAGCGACAGCGCCGCCTGAATCGTGCCCCACCCAGAAGAGAGCAAGCCCCAAATCGCACTAGGAGTGAAAGCCGAATCAATTACCACATCCCAAAACGGTGCAACAGCTGTTGACCAATCAGCAGTGCGGATGTTTTGGAAACAGAGATTGCTCGCTATCGCTTCATACTCCGGCAACGAAATCACATAAGGCAAACAGTACACCCGGTAGATATCCGCCAAATGCTTCTGCTCATCCGCCGTCAACGGCTCAGCGGGTGGCTCAGTCGGTCGATGACACCAAGTCACCATAATCAAGGTCCCCCCTGGCTTCAGCACCCGGTAGCACTCCTGCAAGAACTTCACCTTATCCGGCATATGTTCGCCACTTTCTAAAGACCACACTAGGTCAAAAGAGGCGTCAGCAAAAGGCATATTCAGCGCGTCCGCTACCTGGAACTGAGTTTTTGTACTCAACCCAGCATATTCAGCGCGTTCCTTCGCTCTGGCAGCTTGGACTGGACTAAGAGTAATCCCAGTTGCCATAGCATTGAACTTCTGCGCCAGGTAGAGAGAGCTACCCCCAATCCCACAGCCCACATCAAGGATATTCTGGGCTTGCTGCACCCCTGCCCACAGCAGAAGTTCTTCAATCAGGTCAATTTGCGCTCTTCGCCGGTCTTTTTTCTGGTTACCATCTGGGCCATAGTAGCCATGGTGCATATGTTCGCCCCAAACCTGTTCCCACAGACCAGAAGAGGCGTCGTAAAATTGCTGAATTTGCTCGTAAAGTGTCGCCGTCATGAACTCCTACTGTTAAGGCAGACCGGAATTAGCGTAACACCTTTGATTTTTAATCTTTAATTTTTTCTAGCTTCTGGCAAAATCAGCATCGCATCGCCGAAAGAATAGAAGCGGTAGTCAGAAGCGATCGCTTCCTGGTATAATCCCATCAACCGTTGTCTACCAATCAAAGCACTAACTAGCATCAACAAACTCGAACGCGGCAGATGAAAATTTGTAATCAGTCCCTCCACCACACGCAACTGATAACCCGGATAAATAAATAACTCGGTCTTGCCACAAAAGGGTTGCAGTTGCCCAGACTGAGCTGCCCCCTCCAAAGCTCGTACTACAGTCGTTCCAACTGCAATAATCCGGCCTTTCTGGGACTGAGTTTCACGGATTTGCTCCACCGTTTCTGCTGGAACTTCGATCCACTCCCCATGCATCTTGTGAGTCGTAACGTCCTCCACCTCCACTGGTCGAAACGTTCCCACCCCAACGTGCAGCGTCACAAAAGCCGAACCTATCCCTCTTGAGTGCAATCGGCTCAGTAACTCCGGCGTGAAATGCAGCCCAGCTGTTGGAGCCGCGATTGCTCCGGGCTGTTGGGCGTAAACCGTTTGATACTGTTCCAATTGAACCTGAGACGCCCTGATGTAGGGGGGCAAAGGCACCTGACCAAATTCCTCCAACAGCTCAAAGACGGACACACCTAAGCTAGGCACCTCAAACTGCAACAGCCGTCCCCCAGTCACCTCATCCGTTTCCAGAACCGTAGCACTCAGACTCTTTCCTTCGCCTAATAGCCTCTGTGGCTCAAAAAAAATTCTCGCCCTTGGCTTCAAGCGCCTCCCAGGTTTCACCAAAGCCAACCAGATGTCCCCACGCCGCTCCTCCAACAGCAACACCTCCACCAGTCCGCCACTGGGTTTATGACCATAGAGACGGGCTGGGATAACTCGCGTATTGTTCAGTACCAAAAGATCTCCCGGCTTGAGTAAATCCGGTAAATCCTGGAAGACGCGGTGAGTGTAGTGAGTGAGAGAATCCACCACCAGCAAACGAGCGCTATCACGAGGAAAAGCAGGATTTTGAGCAATTAGTTCTTGGGGGAGTTCATAGTCATACCCAGCTAGCGACCGGTCTAATTCACTCTCATCCCCCGAGGGAAAAGAAGACTCAGGCTCAGAATTCAGTGGTTTTACTGAGCCATTGTCAGGTTGAGAAACCTTATATTGATTTTGATGCATCTTCTTGATGAAATAGCAAATTGGGTAAAACTCCCCATCCTAAGTTGGGGGGTTCTCCCCTAGTGACTACGCTAACCAGTAGGCAAAAATAGAGATGTCGGATTGGCTTGTCTCCCAAGCACGGATATGGAATACATTTATTATCTTGCGAATGCCAGCCTCACACTGAGAATCGTTGAGTACCTGCATGGCAAACCTCAGATGCCCGTCGGCTTCGTAACCGTGATTCATCAAATTGATGGCTGGGTGGTCAAAGTCAAAATGAACTCTCCGCTCAGTTCCCAACAGGATGGGGACTTCCGGGCTTTTTTGAAGGAATTGGGAATTTCCTACGAACCACCAATGCGGGTCAATATGGCTCTTTGGAGTTTGGAAGCAGGACAATCTCCCATAGAAGTGATGCGTCGCTACCAAGTCGCCGTAGTTTCTCATGGTAGTCCAGAGCGAGAGGAAATTGAAGCGTTTCGGCAACAGTTCGTCAGAGGACTGGGATACTGTCCAGAAACCTTGGCTTAGCCACCTGACTCAAAAGCTGATGGGATGTAGTCTTGCAGGATCATCTGGTATCCTGCCATCACTGTGGCTTGCCCCAGCTGGACTGGATTTATCGACGCTCCAGCGGCGGCGGTCACTGGAATCGCTGCCTCAGATAGCCCGTGGTGTCTTGTAGACAGCTTTTGACAGCAAACAAGAGCGACATCAAACCGACATGTGTGATCTGCCAACTTAGTGTAACTCGCCAAAAAGCACCGAGCAGTTTGCCAGAGTTTCGCTTGCTTTTTCGGCGTAATCGACAGCAGCCCTCCGGCATCCCAATTGCCACGACTGCGCGTCTTGACTTCGACAAACACTAACAAAGGCGAGGAGTCTCCTATGGCATCTCGCCTATTCGCTATTGGCTTTGTGGCAATTATGTCGATTTCTCCCCAACGGCAACGCCAGCGGCGATGTAAAATCACCCAGCCTTGAGAGCGCAACCATTGAGTAACCAGCTCTTCTCCTAGAACACCAATATCGGGATAATGAGATGGAGAACGATTTGCCATTGGCTCGAAGCAACATGAAATGTAGGCTAAACAATCGGATTACAACAATCTTACTCAGTTTATTGCTCTGGGGAGTGGTGAGTACAGCTGTTGTAGCGATCGCTGTCTGGAGCGCCGTCAACGCTCCCCCAGCCCTGGCTCTCGACTACAACAAAGAAAGCTTGATCGACACTGATTTCTCAGGCCGCGACTTGACAGATTCCAGCTTTACCCACGCCAATCTCCGCAACAGCAACCTGAGCCACACCCATTTGCAGGGCGTCAGTTTCTTCGCAGCAAATCTGGAATCGGCGAACTTGGAGGGAGCCAACCTTACCAATGCCACTCTGGATTCGGCTCGTTGTACCAAAACGAATTTGACCAATGCTGTATTGGAGGGTGCTTTTGCCGCTAACGCCAGGTTTGATGGTGCCATTATCGACGGGGCTGATTTCACCGATGTTTTGCTGCGTCAGGATGAGCAAGACAAACTCTGCCAAGTGGCTAAAGGCACCAATCCGACTACGGGACGCGAAACCCGCAAAACTTTAAACTGCTTTTGACGAAGAAGGAGTCAGGAGCCAGGAGGTCACTGACATAAGTCAGAAACAGAGAATTGATACTGTCGCTGTAACTTCATACTGCGTATTTTCGCCTGGTTATATTCCTGATAGTAGAACTCAGAGCGTTCAGGATCGGTGGAGCTGTCTGTGTTTTGCCACAGCTCAAGAAAGTGACGATAGCGTTTTTCACACAGCACCTGCTCCATACGGGCAGTGGCAGCCTGGATAACTTGGGGGACGCGAAGCATCTGCTCCTGCTGGCTTTTCTCATCTGGGTGAAACAGGTAGGAAACCTGAGCCATCTCACTTTCAAATTCCAGACACCGATCTTGCAGGTGTGAGATTAAATTCAGTTGGGTTTGGTTTGTAGAGGAAACGCTATTTATCGCCTTTTGAGTGCTATCTGCGGACGAAACCTCTAAAATCTGTCGCCACAAAAACCGATGGTGGGACAGGCTGAATTGCAAATCTCGCTCCTCTAGGGCATCAATGATCGCCTGACGATGTTCGGGGAAGTGCAGGTAAATCCGCAGTAGTGCAGCCTCTGCCTGTTCTGAAAGACTGCGCTCAGGAGAAGAGGATGGGGGGGGCATGGGGTCCCCTCTGG
>JAABUZ0100004749.1_pt1 | contig 18471 bp, 16 predicted proteins | sample 5562091 | NCBI WGS metagenome assembly JAABUZ01 (sample SAMN12813069, study PRJNA571459) | rock metagenome | isolation source: Antarctica rocks | place: Antarctica: Victoria Land, Linnaeus Terrace sud | collected 2015-12-21 | reverse complement strand
CTCTCGATGCGTCCCTGATCGCAGAAAGAACGTCAGCAGCCGCTAGCTCTCGGCAGGCGCCGGCGGATCGTCCGCTCATCGAGGTGCGCTGCTTCGGGGACTTCATGGTCACCAGCGGCGATCGAGAGATCGGCGCATCCGGAGAAGAGGGAGCATCATTCAAAGCGTGGGAAGTGCTGGCTTTTCTGGCTGCGCAGCCGACGGGAGCGGTGGCGAAAGAGAAGATCCTCGCGGCTGTCTGGCCGGATGTGGACAGCGAGCGGGCAGGGGCACGGCTGCGCACGGCGTTGACGCGGCTGAGGGCCGTACTGGCCGGGCAGGTCCCGAATCTTTCAGGTGACGTGGTACGAGCGGAGCGCGATGGTACCCGGCGGCTCGATACGTCGCTGGTCACGTCCGACGTACACCAATTCGTCTTACTCCTCCGCACGGCCGCGAAGCTCCCACCGGATGAAGCAAAGGTCGCGTTGATTGAGGCTCGAAAGCTCTATAGCGGCGATCTCCTGTCCGGCCGCTCCGCGGGCTGCTACGAGTGGGTGGAGGAGCGAGATGGAAGCGGGGTAACGCTGCGGGAACACTATCGCGAAGAATTCTACCGAGCGACACAGCGACTAGCTCGTCTGTACTACCAGGAGGAGCAGGCGGCATTAGCAGTGCCGCTATATAAGGAATTACTCAAAGCGGAACCGACGCTCGAGGATGTAATACGTGAGCTTTACCGCTGCTACCAGTATGTGGGCGACCTGACCTCACTCATCCGGGAGGATCGCCATCTTCGCCAGGCCCTCCGAGAGGCGTATGCCGATCCGGATGACCCAGTGAGTGATCCGCAGGACTATCAGCCAGAACCGGAGACCGTAGCGCTCTTCGGCGAGATTCGACAAGAGCTGGAAGGCAGAGGTCTCGACGCGGCGAGACATTCAGTTGCAACCCCGAGCGATCGTGGCGGTCGCTAGCGCTGCAGCAAAAGTTGACGCATCCTGAAGGGCGAGACCCACGTGATGGTAACGGATGGTGCCCCGACACTCCTGCTCGCCATTGCCGGACTCATGGTCGGAGTCCTGATCAAGGGTGTTGTGGAATCCTACCACCGTGACCGGAGCTTCTGGCCCTGGCCCCACTCTGGAGGTTACGCGCCGCGGCCCGGCACGGTAGAACTGGTCACGACCATCGCGTACTTAATTGTGGGGGCGCCCTACGTTGGCGAGCCACTGCTGTTGGTGGTGACGCTCGCCGAGTCCGCCGTCCTGGTCGCCGTGCTCTTCATCGACCTTGAGCTCCTCCTGATCCCGACGCCACTGGTACTTGTGCTAGTTCTGCTGGCGCTGACGAGTGCCACCCTGAGGCCAGACCTTGGGCTGCGTAGCGCCATCCTGGGTGGCGTCGTCGGTTACGTCAGCTTTCTCCTGCTCGTGGTGCTGGCCCGTCAGCTCTATGGCGATGGAGCACTCGGATCGGGCGACGCGCATCTGGCCCTGGCCATCGGGTGCATCACCGGCTACCCTCTCGTCGTATCGACTCTGGCTCTCGGCGCATTGCTTGGCGGTCTTGGAGCACTCGGCGTGTTACTCAAAGGGCGGGGAGGCCGACGGAGTACCCTGCCGTATGGTCCCTACCTCATCATCGGCGTGCTCTACGTGCTGGCCCGCGGGACCATCATGCACCTCTTTCCATAAAACGCCAAGATGCTCTCTCGCCAGCATCACCTGCCGTATACCTGGTCGTACTCGTCCTGATGCTTTATGCCTCTATAGCTCCTCATCTCGGTACGCGATGACGTCGCCGATCATGGTTCCGGTCTGATCGGCTGTACCGGCTGGCAGTTCGACGACTGTCTTGCCGCGCCACACAATCGGTCCGATACGCCAGGGCTGCAGGGCGGGGAGTATTCTGAGCACCCGGCTCTGCCGGTCCAGATAGAGGACATCGATCGGGAACGACAAGAAGCAAGTATGAATCGCATTACACGGGCGAATGACCAGCCCGTAATCCTCAGGCGCACGCCTGCGCCCGATCAATCCCTTGCCGCGACTCCAGAACGAGTCTGCAACCTCGGCGTGACGAGCGAGCGTTCTGCTCCGCGTCACATTCACGATCGCCATTAACTTGTATTGCCTCGGTCATGACTCATACACAAACATGGTAAATCTCCACGTCGTGCTTCTATCTGATGCTGTATAGCACGCCATCACAAGGCTCCGTACATCGTTCGGGCGAACTGCAGGGATTTGGGGCTTTCAACCTGGTGCGCAACCTACTCAACGGCGTCGTCGAGGTGGGTAACGTAGACCTTCCAGTGGAAGCTGTCGGCCATCTCGGCGGTGCTGACCGCCTCGAAGGAGGGGCCGAGGGCCTCCTCGATGGTGTCGCCCTGGCTGGCGATGTCCAGCGCCGGGCAGAGGACGACGTAGCCGTCACCCTCTCCGTGTGCTGCACGGTGGCATCCCGTGCCGAATATCGAGCGTTGCCCCTCTCTTCGTCTCCTGAGCGCAGACCTCTCACAGCCATAGCGCTCGGCGCTCAGTCGATATGGTCCTCTCCGTCACTGAGGACCGCGTCCGCCGAAACGACGGTCGGGTCTACCGAAACGCTGAGTTGTCCCTGCCTGACCCCATCGGCGCTCGTCGAGGTGGCGTGCCAGATGCCGGTGAGGGTTGTCCCCGCCGCCCCGGGATGCGCGAGAAGTCGGAAGGAGGGTAGCCGTACTGAGTCGCGAGGTCGGAGGTTGATCGGCAGGAAGTGAATCCGGCATCCGCCAGGGGTGTTGTTAGCCCAACCTTTGTAGGGAGGGGAAGGCTTCCTGGGCCCTACGTAATCGTCCATTGGTATGAATAACGTTTGTGTCCCGTAGAGCTTGGGGGCAGCCGGAAAGTCGACATCCCTCCAGACTTCCCGTTCGTCAACATAACCGGTCACCTGGCCCATGAACGCGATTTCGACCTTCACGTCTTGAAAGTTCCGCTCAGTGCCGTTCGTGACCATGACTTCGAGGATCGGGGCCACCTGTTCAACAGCACGGGCGCGTGCCTGGACGGCAACCTTCGCCTCCGCATGGGCGAGGTATTTGTTGACCTCATCCCGATATTCCTCTAGCGAGCGGCGGTCTCCGATTCTGAGGTGGGCAGTCATGTTCGGGATGTCCGGCAAGCGGATTCCAAGTTTGCCAAGAGCGAACTGTGCTTGCTGGTTCGTAGCGCGCCACTTCTCGTCAGCCTCCAGTGGGGCGAGTAATCGGCACCGCTCTTTTTCGAGCCATGTGTGCAGGGTATCGGGACTAGCGTCAAGTGCCACGATGGCCGCTGCAGACACGGGGCTCCACAACACATCGAGGTCGAACTGGACGTTGCGGCGGATCAGCCGCTGCTGGAGTATCTCCCAACTGGCCTGGTCCGGTGGGTGCTCGGTCCGGCCGTTCTTGCGGATGTAGACGGTCCCGGCGACGTAAGACTTGGCTCGCTTGTCCTCAGGCAAGAACGACTGCCGCAGAGTATGGATGGAATCGCCCCACCGCGGAGCCTCGATGCTTACGACGAGGACAGTGTTGCCGTCAACCTCAAGGTAGTCGGTGCTCCAGCGAGGGCCGTCATTGCCCAGGTACGGAAGTAGTCCCTGCTCCAACTTGGCGATGTCGATGACATCGACGCTCGCGATGCAGCCTGGCTCGACTCCAACGAGGAGATAGGCACACCCCTCGGCCACCTCAGCAGCCGTCTCGACCTGTCGATTGGCGAAGCCGATGACGTGGTGCGCGATGTCAACGAGACAGCTCTTGGCAGTGAGTTTCTCTGCTGCCTTCCACTCGATCCAATGACGCTCCATTTCGGAGCGCGGTGCATCGCGGACGGCCCCAACGAGGGTACGCAACTCTGCCGTCGAGCGAAACGCACGGTCAGTCGCGATTCCGAGTGGCATCTCCTCTCCTAGCGTCGAATATCCCTCCAGTCTAACTCGTGATGAGACATTGACGTCTCAGGTTAAACTGGACAATAGCAGGCGGCAAGGTGAACTAGCCGCATACAGAACAAGGCCCTCGTAGCCGCGGAAATGGCGGTGTCACTGGGCATCCCAGGACAGCAAGGAGACGTGCCAGTCGACGGAAGCGAGCGATCATGAGGCAGACTGGACACTGGAGCGTGGAGATGATGCGACGCGACATTCGAGCTGGGTTGTTGTCCCAGGAGACCACTGCGGTGTATGTCGGCCAATGACGGAGGCAACTGATGCCCCGGCTCTAGCGAGATCCTCGCCTCGGGATGTCCACGCGATCATCCATTTTGGCTGGGCCTGTGCGGAGTTCCGTGGCCGCCAGCGCCAGCTCTTGACCGACCGGCCCGTGTCGGCCATGAAACGCTCAACGCCTCGCAAAGAGTACACGCTCCCGCTCAACCAAGAGCGTTCGTCGAAAGAGCTGACGGTCCAGGCGGAGTCTGAGCTTCTCGCTGTGGCCAAGCAGCTGGAACTCGACTTCAAGGTCTCTGACCTTGCTCATCCGCCTAAGGACTCGAGTGGAACTGTACTCGAGCATCTGAAAGCGGTTTGCATCGGGGCCGCCAATGCGGAGGACGCGGGGGCTCACCACAAGGCATGGATAAGCGTCGCGCACGTCTTTCACGAGTGGGATACCAAAATGCAGGACATCCTTGTCTCGGCGTCTGGGACAGAGCTAGCTGCGTATCAGCTCGGGAGGGGGCTCGCGGAAGCGTATTGGTCGCTAGATACAACTATCACCGATGACGGGGACGCGCGAAGCTGGGTGAGCTTGCTCGGTCCGGCCCGCTGCGTTGCCTTGCAACGGTTCATGATCCAGCTCACCCCAGCCTTCGGCCCTACAACGGGCCCGGCAGTCAATGCATCGCTCGACACTTGGCGGGGAACCGCCGTCTCTCCGCTACGAAGGGAACATTCAGAGGCAGTTGAGAAGCTGTACGAGCAAATTCGGAACTGGCACCTACTGCTGGTCGAGGATGTCGATGCCGCCAGCTTCATCACCATTCACCGGCTCCTAGCGGGCAGGGGAAGCATCTGGAGGATTGTCAGGACATTCGGGGTGGAGGCTGTGCTGGCGGTCGTGGGGTTCGCTTCGGCGATTGGCGCGGCTGTCGCGCTGACCGCGTTCAAGAGTACGGGGCCGCTCTCGGCCGTGCTGACCGTGGTCGGGTTGTTCGGGGTCACTGCTGCGAGCGTGCTGGCGAAGGCGAAGGACGCGGCGAATGCCTCCCTGGCGAGGATGCGTGACGCTGCGGATCGCGCGCTGGTGGCCGAAGCTGTGACCACCATTCCCCGTGAGGAGCGTCGCTGGAAGCTTCGCTCGCCGATCATCCAGGTTCCCCGGCCCGTGTCCGCGTCGCTACCGGTGCCGGCAGCGGGTCAGGCCACGTCGTCACAGCCAACAGGTGATGAAGAAACCGGCCTGTAGGAAACACGCACATGGAAGCCTACTTCTCGCAGCTCTACGGCGTCGATCCCGATGTTCTCGACCGCTATGGCGCCTTCGACATCAGCATCGTCTCGGACCTCCCGCTGTTCATCGATCCGTTCTTGTTATTTAACAGCGACAGGCCGGAGTATCAGGTACTGCATGATGACATCCTCAAGGACCTGACCTTTCTGCGCGATCACGCCCACGGAAACCTCGATTCTGGCCTCATTGATGCTTGGTACCGCTTCAAGGAGGTTAAGCAGAATTGGCTAGGCTACACGTACTTCGGCAACGGCGGTGCAGGGTTGGGCGCGGACTTCGCAAGGGCATTGCATGGTGCCTTTGGTCAGATGTTTCAAGACTTCGGTCGTGAGACCGTGACGCGCGGGAGCCGCCTAGAGAAGCTGTGCCTGATCCAGCCCGGCGTGGGCAGAGACAACGTCAGTGACTTTACAACCAGCCTGATTAAGGGATATCTGCTCACCTACACGGAGACCTTCGCTTGTCAGCACTTGGCCGAGGAGGACTCTGACACATTCTCGGTGCCTCGCGCCTCCTTCAACTACTTGACGCAAAGCTGAGTGACGCGCAACTACGTCTTACCGCGCCTCGGCGCGGACTTCGTATTGCTGACCCCGATCGACATGCTCACACGCGATGAGACATGGGTCAGCCACCCGGACATGATCCGGAAGTTCGAGAGCCTGCCGCAGGCGGTGCCCGACGCTCAATTGCGTGCGCAGATCAACCAGTACTTCAAGAGCCGGCTCACTAAGGATCCGACTGCGAAGGAGAAAGCCGAAGCGGCTCAGCACACGATTCAGGCGTTCCCAGAACTTATCGACTACTACATCAAGGGCCAGGAGGACTCTGGCGACCACGCGCAGTCAATTAGCGCAGAGAAGGTCGACGATACCCGGCACGTCCTGGTGGACCAGGTCAAGCGCGCCATCGGTGCGCTGGAGACGCATGGAGAGTTCTATGAGCAAGCGGCCGGCACCTACGTTGAGTGCCTGAAGCGCGCAAAGTGGTTCAAGGGCTACATCGAGAACCAAGACGGCTACAAACTTATCAACCGGGCCGGGCAACCCTTTTCACGCGAATCCGAAGTCCAGTTGTTCTTCGGGCTCATCTGGTATGGAACGGAATTCGACGTCAATCGCGAGGTCAACAACGGTCGTGGGCCTGTGGACTTCGAGGTCAGTGATGGCAGCGTGGACAAGACACTGATCGAGTTCAAACTGGGCAGCAACACGGGCTTGAAGCGCAACCTAGAGAAGCAGGTCGCCATCTATGAGGCGGCCAACGAGGAAGAGCCGCTGTTCGGAGACAGCACATGGATGACCTGCAGAGCAAAGTTCGCGACTTCCACGAGGCGATGGGCAAATTGCCCGCGCCGGCCAAGCCCGTGCCGCTGGCGTAGTACAACGGTGAACTCCGCTGCGCCCTGATCGAGGAGGAGGCACGGGAGTTCCGCGACGCCTGGGCGGCACACGACCGTCTGGAGATGATCGACGCGCTGTGCGACTTGCTCTACGTCACCGCCGGCGCACCAGTCGAGATGGGTGTGGAGCTGGGGCCCTTCTTCGACGAGGTCCATGCCTCGAACATGCGATGACCCGCGCATCCAGACGTTGAGAGGGAAGCCCGTAGACTGGTGAGGCAGTACCCATTTATCGGCGCTTTCCTGAGCACCGCTGGAGGATAAAACGTGGACGCTCCATGGCCGATTCTGGAATACGACCCCGATCCGCGGGCGATGATCCAGCCGGAGCAGATTTATGGCGGGGTTGATCTGTCCGAACGGTGTGTCATGTGTTTCTTTCAAGAGGTGATCGACGATCTGCGCGGCTCGGGGCGTGCCCGGCAGGTCGCGGAGCTGCGCAGTGAGATCGGCTCCAATCCCGTCTATGAAATTGTCCTGCAGGGAGAGCCGATAACGGTGCTTCATCCGGGTGTCGGGGCTCCGCTGGCAGCGGCATTTCTCGAGGAAGCGATTGCACTGAGGTGTCGAAAGTTCATAGCGTGCGGTGGTGCCGGCGTCCTCGACAGCCATATCGCCATGGGGCATCTGGTGGTTCCAAGTGCCGCGATCCGCGATGAGGGCACGTCGTACCACTATCTTCCGCCCTCACGAGAGGTGGAGGCTGATCCCAGCGGGATCGCTGCAATTGAGGCGGTTTTGCGACGTCATGACGTGGACTATCTTGTCGGAAAGACCTGGACAACTGATGCCATCTATCGGGAGACACAAGGTCGCGTTCGGAGTAGAAGCGCAGAAGGGTGTTTGACTGTCGAGATGGAGGCCGCTGCGTTTTTCGCAGTTGGCCGGTTCCGCAACGTCACAGTCGGCCAGATTCTATATGGGGGGGACGATCTGGGCGGCGCCGTATGGGACCATCGCGACTGGATAACCAGCTCTAACCGTGAGAGAGTGTTCTGGTTGGCGGCGGAGGCATGTCTTGAATTGTAGGACCGCCGCGGGCATCGACAGCGGTCCCCTTTTCCGTCCCGTGAACCGTCACGACTAGGTGCAGGATCGCCGGCTCACCGCTGAGGGCGTGGGGATGGTGGTGAAGCGCGCGGCGCAGCGCGCGGGGCTCGACCCGGCCCGCTACGCGGGCCACTCGCTGCGCTCAGGGCTGGCTGACGGCGGCCGCTGCAGGCGGTACCCCCGAGCGCACGATTATGAAGCAGACCGGCCACCGCAGCGTGGAGATGGTGCATCGTTATATCAGGAGAGGCTCGCAGATCCAGGAGAATGCCGCGGCCTGAGTTGGACTGTGATCTCCTTTACTGTTGATAGCGAGAAGTAGGACAGATGAAGACAGTGCCGAGCCGATGGACGCTCGCTAACGGCAAAACGGATAACGCATGGGAAGTACAGTTGCGGGCGGAGTTGCATCCACCCAGCCTGCGGTTTCGGAAGAACGTCCTTCTACGATTCCCTGAGCTGGCCGTGCGTCCAGACGTGGTGTTTACGAGGGCGAGAGTGGCGGTTTCCCTCGAGCGGTGCTTCTGTCATTCCTGCCCGGAGCACTCTGGCAACTCCCTCAGCAATAACGCAAGTTGGAGATCGAAGGTTCAGCGCAAACGACGGCGAGATGACCCTGTGCGGCGTCGTCTGACTCAGGGGGATGGCGAGTCATGAGGGTTTGGGAGCACGTTTCGGTAGAGGACGGCGTTGCGTTGGTTGCGGCGGAAGTGGCGCAGTGCCTATCGCCAAAACGTGGAGGAGAAGAGGTCCTGCCGCCCTCGATAGTCGTCAGTGTCGGTGGGAGGCACGCGTGTAAGGTCCACCCGGAACCGAACCTCTGTCACCTCGGGTGGGACAAGGGGGCTGACCTTGGGGATCGCTTCGGGGTTGAAGAAGGCGAGTGACCGTTCCGCAAGCTCGCGATCGAAGTGCTCCTCCGCGGCGTAGCGCAGGGTCTCGCCGAGAGTTAGACCTACAACACGATCGAGGTGCACCAGAAGGTCAGGTGTGGCTCCCAGTTGTGCGCGAATCTCCCCGACGAGGTCGATCACCGACGGTCCGGCTCCTGCGCGCTCGACGAGAACGGAAGCGATGAGCACTTCGGTGCCCGACACCGGCAGTAGCTGGCTAAGGCTGAAGTAATGCTGCCGGATCCGCCCAGAGGCGCTCTTCACCTCGATCCTCGGAGGGCCGGCATTGAAGTCGTAGCGGTCACCAGGGAGCACGTGCCAAGCGCGAACAAGAGAGACTGGGCGACGAGCACGCGCCATGAGAAAAAGCTCAGCCCAAAGACCCTGAAGAGACTTCCGCGGCGGGAGAGTCATGGCGCGGAAAAGCTCGACTAGAGCCTCAATGGCGATCGAGACGTCAGTGGGAGATGGCGATCGGCCCAACGATGCAACAACAGCCGCCGCGACCTGCAGAAAGTAAGCGTGGAGCGTAGTGTCATCGCCTGCACAGCGCAACACCGTGAAGCGCGCATCTTCTGTACTGCCTCCAGGCCTCGACACGCGGCACTCGATGTCGTGTTGCACTGTCAGGTGCTCTAGTACGATCGGAGCCGGCCAACCATGTTCTGGCGAAGTCTCTGTTGCAACGAGAAGGGCGGGCGCGCCGTGGGCGTCCTTCCCAATATGGTGCTGCTCGAAGTCGGGGATCGGGAGGGCGACGAATCTGAGCACGGACGCGTCGATCGGCGGTGCCGTCAGTTCGCGGAAGACATCGACAAGATCGAGCAACGGGGACATCAGTCTTGCTGTTGAACGAGCCAGTCGGCAGACATGCGTTTCGGAAGCCACACGGCTACAGCGGGGACATTATCGGCTTGTACAACTCCGTCACGATCGAGCCGCAGACGATGTAGCTGGATGGTCACGTTGCCCTTCGCGTGAATCTCCCGATCACCAGGATATGTTGCCTGATGGACAGGCACCCCCTTGGGGTTCTGACCTTGCATGAGCTCCTTGATCTCGTCCTTGTCGTTCAAGCCACGCTCTCTGACGCCACCCCGCTTCATCTGGTAGACGGTGCATATCTCACCTGGATGCTGCTCAAGGTGCTTCTTGATCTGCAGGAGAAGCCCAGTGTAGCCGGCGGAGTCGCCCGGTCGCGTGAAACAGAGCTTCCAGAGAAGATCCTCGTACACTGTCGAAAGACTCAGGCCTCTAGCGACGAGATGAATTTGATCAATTGTCCGAGCGGGATTCCCCTCATCGAGTAGAAACTCGTCCTTGTAGAACGTGACGAAGTTGTCGACGAGTTCGCGGTTGGTTTGCAGGGCATCCTCCGTGTCATGCGGCGCCGCCGGGCCGTACCACTTGTGTGAGTAGTTGCCGCGGATGTAGTCGAGATCGAGCACCATGGTGCGGGTTGGCTTAAGATCTGTCGAGAGGAAGAACGCCCGCTTCCACTCGCGCAGCGGTTTCCCCTTCAGACGAAACCGCCGGAGTTCCTCACGCATATTTTCCTCGTGCTCGACGTACCCCCGATACGCATCAAGCGTCTGGTCTGAAAGGTAAACGCGGCAGTACGGCAGATAATCCTCCTTGTATCCGAACCACCGAGCGCGCTGCTGGATCGTGTCAGCCTGCTCGGTCCCCTTGCCTCTCGGCATATAAGTCACCGTCAGGCCCTCAACGGTATATCCACGGTTCAGCACCTCACCTCCCACAAGAATGTGCGCGTAGTGCTGCTGCCAATCGACATCCGGCGTCTGGCCACGCCGCGAATTCACCTCGTGTGGAATGGTTTCGCTGATGGCAAGACGGAGTTGGCCAAGGAGTTGCTCGAATCGAGGGATGTCCTCAACCGTTGCGCTGAGGTCGGTGTAGGCCCCACGAAAGTCATCAACGAGGTCACGGTAGTCAAGGTCGCTGGCGTCAGCCTCGCCAATCGCCAGTATCTTAGCCCACATCTTCTTCGAGGTACAGACCCAGCGATGGTAGTCCGCGTGCGGGAGGCGCTGCATGGAGGGATGAACCATCATGGAGCGGTTCGCGCTCTCGTTATCCCTCTCTTCGCAGCGACCGGCGGCAACCCCCAGAAAAAACACCCGGAGGGCTTCGAGCAGGCTGGCCGGCGGTTCAGCCAGCACACTCTTCTTCGATGGTACCTCCGACGGATGGATAAGCCTCACAAGATCAAAGTTGCCCTCGAAGAACGCCCTGCCCCCGGTATAAGCGCTCCCCGGGGTCAGAACCTCGGCGAAGCTTGGCGAGAGCGTGTCGATGAGATTGATGAGAAGCGGCGCCTGCGGCGTCGCGGTGTACTGGAGGTAGGTGTGATGAGGGAGGCGGGAGCGAATAGTGACGACGCGGCGATATGTGGCGCTTTCGCCGCCTGAGCGAACGTTGTTGTTCAGACTCGCTTGATCCGCCTCATCGTCGATGACCAGCGTTGGGACACCGTCGAGGGAGAGCTGGGAGAGCAGCTTGACGAGTTGGTCGAGGTGCGTGCCGTTCTTCATGACAGTGAGAAGGACCGTCCGAGGACCTATCTGCGGATCGAAGGTATCGAACGCAGCCCGAATTCCGTGCTCCACATCATCTCTTGCCTTTGGATTGGCGGTCGATAGCCATCGCCGGCGGTCCTTGCTCGTCTGAAGGTCTCGGTCAAGTCGGTCGCGCGACTGGCAGAAAAGACCGCGGGTAAGCCCGGAGAGGACAATGATGAGGCGGTAACCGTTATCTCGCGCGAGTGCTGCTACGGTAGTAAATGACATAGTCTTGCCACTCTGTACGTATCCAATTACCAGCCCCGTCTGCTGGCGATTTGGCACCTTTGGGGATACGCACCGCGCCAGAACTGAAGCCGCTTCACGCTGCAGCGTCGTTCGGCTCTCATGTGACAGGCCAAGGTGCTCCAGGAGGCGCAGGGTCTCGTTCCCAACGACGGGACTCCAGAGGGCACCTGGCTCTGGGTGATCGTTGATAACGTCAATAGTCTCAGTACCTAAGGTGGTGGTCATTGCCAGAAATCTCCTCTTCCATGAGGTCGCGGTCGACTACGGCTTCGACAACGCCTCTCTCAGTAGCTCATTGATGCGGCGGCGCACCTCGCCGGCGTACTTAACCCCGCCCTCACGAGCTGTAATCTCGGCCAGCACAATTGAGACTGCCACACGAAGCAAGGGCTCGATGTCGCCTGGGCCGGGCCCTGCGAATCGCTGCATGAAAGGGTGCGCGAGCGCGACACGGATGCCAACCGAGCGGACGCTATCGGTGTCAGCGTTCGGCGAGAGAGAGGGCCTGTCATAGAAGCTGACCCACTCGCCTACACCGGCGTCATTGGTCAACTCTAGCTCAATCCGCCAGTGGACTTGATCGATCGAAACGTCAATGGTTCGACGTGAGGCGGTCGTGGTGGTTGTGGGGAGAGCCGTCGGTGCATCGTCCGGCCGTGGCTCCTCACCAAGCTGATGCTCGAGGACGTGGGGTGCCTCGCGCTCCACCGTCTCTGCTGTGTGTTGCGTCGCGATGTCCGCCCCAGTTTGAATCTCCTCCGTCCGCAACCGGGTCCTGTGGCCCTCGGCCTGAGCAAGAAGGGGCAGATGCTCCTCGTCAAGGGCCGCTCGGAGCATCTCAAGGACGATCTCCTCGTGCTCCGCCCATCGAAACCCGTCCTTCGTATGGCTTACCTCAAAGCCTTCGAGATGAAGCTCCCCGAAGAGACGCTGGTGGCGATAGCTATTCGACTTCCCGAAGATGAATTCCGGACGGTAGGACTCATCCGCGCTTCCCTCAATAAGCCGGTTGCGGCGGAAGAGCGCGAATCCCGCCTTGGAGACGTTGCCCGGGTCGCGAAGAGCAGCGAACCCGTGGGCGCGGAGACCGAGGCCGAAATCAAGATTGATCGACTTATGCCACCGCACCCGTTCCCCAGAGGAGTCTTTGAAGTACGGCGCGACGAGGACGTTTGGCTGCGGATAGCTGAGAAACTCGTTATCGAAGACCAACTCGAGGAGATCGTCCGCTAGAAAGATGCGGTAGATGCTTGCGAGGTGTTCCTTGATCTTCCCGATCGTACGTCCGCCTTTTAACGGCTTGTGCACGCCCGAGAGCACGATCTCCGTGTAGTGCGCGTTGAGATCCGCAGGACGTGTCTCCACGTGGAGTTCCTCAAGCGCGTCCCGAACGATCCGCTCGATGTCAAAGGAGACGGTCCGCTCGACCGGCTCCCCGAGTGCTGTCGTCCGAACGGTCCAACAGCGAGAAAACCAGCACGCCGCGCTCTTCATTCCCATGCCGAACTCCGAGAGCCCGCTCTGGTCCGGCGGGATCTCTGCCGCCCGAAATGCACGCGGATACTCGGATTCGTGAATACCCGCTGCGTTATCGCGGATCGTCAAACGAGCCCGGTCTGCCGGATCAACCTCGATCTCCACTTTGAGCCGGTATCCGTCGCCTTCGACGCGACGTAACTCTTCGGCATGGGTCATGTAACTCTGTAGCGAGTTGTCGACGAACTCCGCCAGTGCAAACCATGGTTTGTAGTTGAGGTGGCGGAGAACCGACAGAATGCTGACGCCGGGTCGGATGTTGACGCTATCCGCAGAGCCTCCGCCGCGACTGATCATCTCAGACACCCGCACTCCTTACACGGGGCAGCGGCTTTCCATCTAGGGCTCCATTTTCAACAAGAGCCGCTTCGTCCGCAGACGGGATCAATGCGTCCGCAACCTTCCTGGCTACCTCTACATTCACGGCATTCCCAAGGGCCTTGAAGGCCTTAGTGGCGGGCGGCAGATGCGCTAGCTCCCCCATGCTCTGAAGCTTCGCGCACTCTCGGGGAGTCATGTATCGCTTTTCCCAGGCGACGATTGGCACCTGTGTGCTTGTCATAGCAATTAGTGATGGGGCCGTCGTTGGCCGCTTTACACGAACTCCTGATGCGCGGAACTGAATCATGTACTTCCAGATGTCACGCTCCTCTCCCTTACAGTTCCACTCCAGCTTCTGGAGGCTAGAGGGGAAACGAAGGATCTTCGGCATCCACTCGTCGATCCAGTGCCGATTCGCTTCGTACAACTCTCGGTTCTGGCGGATAAACTGGACCTTCCAGTCTGGGAACAATTCCTCCTCGGTCCGCGCATACGAGGGGAGAGCAGCCATGCGCTCCGGCGGAGGAACAAGGTTTAGAGGCGTGCCGTGACCTCCTCGGTACTCGCCGAGTCCCTCAGGGCCCGTTCGATGCGGTGTCGTTCGTTGATATGGATACGTCGCTCCAAATTCCATTGACCAGATCGGGAACGACGGCAACTCCTTGTTCTTGGGAAACTTCTTAAGAAATGCTTGCCACACTTCAAGACACTGCTCGACCTGATGAGAAATGTGGCGAGCGTTAGGAGGATCAGACTCAAGAAGGTCGGCTATTGACGTGGTGGGCCGGCCAGTTTCGGTCGGCCATGAAAAGTGGTCGAGAGACGGACTTGCGACAATGAACAGCCGATCACGAATCTGCGGGATGCCAAAACGGTGCGGTGACAGGCGGTGCTTATCAACCACATAGGGAGCCCTCGAGACACCTTCCAACTTCGAACGGATCGTTTCCCAGGTCTTCCCGCCGTCGTGCATCTCAAGGTTGGGCACGTTCTCGAGGATGATGTATGTCGGCTTGTGGTGCTTGACGATCTCAAAGACATAGTCGAACAAGCCGCCCCACTGCGGACAGTCAAAGCCCTGCTGCACTCCCGCCTTCGAGAAGGGCTGACATGGAAAGCCGGCGCATAGGATGTCGTGAGCCGGGACCTGGTCGGGGCGGAGTCCGCGGATGTCTCCCACGGGACGAAGCGCGAAGTTCTTTTCATAGAGGTCGCGGAGGTCCGCGTCGAGTTCAGAAGCAAAGACACACAGATGACCGAGTTCCTGCAGCGCCAAATGGAATCCGCCAAGGCCCGCGAAGAGATCGATGAACTTGAGCGATTCTCGCGAACCGTGCCCTTTGGAGGAGGCTGCGCCAGTGCTCGAAACCAGGCTAGCCGTCGAGGCATGGCCGAGCCTCTGTACCAATGTACTCATCCGGACGACGGCTGCTCTGCCCGCCAGGATCTGAGTGCTTGCCAAAGGTCGGGAGCGTCGCGCGAGAGCACAGCCTTCAGGGGTGTCGACACCCACTCTTGCTCTGTCGTGTTTTGTCGCACGCAATGCATCGTCAGCGCACACTTCAACTCCGGCGTCACGCGAATGTGAAGCTGTGCCGTCCGTTGGTTGGAATCATTTGCCTTTTGCTTTTGGTCGCTTGCACCCATGCTTCCTTTCTACCAGCATTGTATGCACGACGAGTGGGTCTGGCAATGCCCCCCGTATTCGGCCTGAACTGAGAGGGGCTGACAAACTGGTGCTCCTTCGGCAGATCGAGGAGATGGAGGGGCAGATCGACATCCTGGAGAAGATCCGCGCCGAAAGGGACGTTATCACTGCCGCCGTATTCCGGATACACGGCGCCCACGAAGGTCATCGAGAGGATCACGCTCCGCCTTCAGCGAATCGACGATCTCTACCGCGCCGCCGTCGAGAAGTAGCGCTCAGCCCACTCTGGCGGCGTGGTCACTGCGCAGGCTCGCCACGACCTCCCAAACTTCCTCTCCAGTAGGGATGCACCTCCTCGTCGACGAGTCTATCCACATCATCCCGTGCGTCGTGCTGCTCGTCGGCCATTTGCGCTTCTCGCGCGTGCTTGCATGCTCAATTTCTGCATCCAGTGCCGCTGAGATTCTGTCATGGTTGTCAGTGGCGGGGAAGTCCGGCTCCTCTACAGCCACGCCGTGTTGAGGAGCGCTCGCGGCGCGCGGGATCGACGATGAAGCGCTGGGGGCGCTCCAGAGGCGGTGCTCGGTTGCCGATGCGTGACACAGGCCCCAGGGACCTGCGGGACTCGCTGGTCCTCAAGGACCAACAGATGCAGTCGGCCCAAGTGGCGACTGATCAACGACCTGGAGAGACAGCCCGCCAAAGCAAAACTCCTAAGCACCACGGATACTCGACTCGACTTGGCTCATCACCGGTTGCTCCCAATCAGACCATGCACCCTTGGCGTCCAGTGCGACGGGAAAGTCACGGTACACAGTTTGGCTGCGCTATTTCTGCACGGATCTTCCCGCTTGCGAAGAAGTCACCCTAAAGTTGCACTGGGGTCACGCCAGGGACACGCGAAAGTCACTGCTGCTCTGGAAACTGAAGGCAACCCACCACTGAGAGGTTGCCATGCAGCTCCGCCGTCTCATCTCCCTGATCCGCACACCTGCTATTCTCCGGCCCAACTGTCGCTCCAGCATTGTCATTGTCTTCGGCACCGTTCTGCTGGCGCTGTCACTCCTGGCGGTCTGTCCCGCGCATGCCGCTGATCGTCCCGGCCCCAACCCTACTCCCACGGTCACCATCACACCGGAGCTGACCAGCACACCCACTCCACCCGGCTCCAGCGGCTCCAGCGGTCCTCTCGGCTTCCTGAACCCCACTCACTGGCTGCCTGATCCCAAGACCTGGGCCGCCGACATCTTCTCTCAGGTGCTCATCACCTTCCTACGGAGCATTGCCGGCGGACTGCACACTCTGGTCAAGGGGGTGATGGGCAGCAACCTCAATTTCATCACCCGCACCCCGCCCGCCGGTTCCTATAACAGCCCCACCGTCCACACTCTGTGGGGCGTGGTACGTGGCATCGCCGACGCCGCCCTGGTCCTGGTCGCCCTCTTTGCCGGCTTCAACGTCATGGTCCGGGAGCACCTGGGCTCGCCCTATCACGAAGCCATGGAGGTGATTCCGCGCCTTATCCTGGGGGCACTGCTGGTCAACACCAGCCTCTCCTGGGGGCAGCTGGCCATCGACCTGAATAACGCCCTCTGCCAGGCGCTCGGTCAGACCAGCCTTCCCGCCTGGCAGCACGCCGACTCGGTCACGCAGGCCCTGGTCAACGTGATCGCCACCTTGATCTATCTGGTGACCAGCCTGCTGCTGGTGATCCAGATGCTGATGCGGCTGGCACTGGTCGACGTGCTGCTTATTACAGCCCCGATTGGTCTGCTCTGCTGGGTTCTGCCCCAGACCAACAGCTGGGCCCGGCTCTGGTCGACCACCTTCTTTTCCGTGGTCTTCGTCCAGTTTGTCCAGGTCGTGGCGCTCAAGCTGGGCGGGTCATTGATGACCGACCTGACCCCCACCACGGCGGACGCCGGCCTGCTCTCTGTCTTCCTGGGGATCGCCGTGCTGGTCCTGACCCTCAAGATCCCCAGTCTGATGCGACACCGCGCCGGCGACGGTTTCGGCTTCGTCCGCTACATCGCCTACCAACAGGCCTCTCGCGCCATCAACAATCGGGGTGGTGGCAGCGGAACCAAGGGGGGCGAGTGATGCCACTCCTGGCCGCGCTGGCCCTCTCCGGGCTGGGTCGGGACGCCCTCAAGGTCGCCGGTGGTCTCAGTCTGGCCTGCCTGATCAGCCTGGCCTTCGCTGTGAGCAGCTTGACACCCTTCACCGGTGTCGCCGCGCCGGGTCAGGCGGTGGTCGGCGCCCATCTCGACGAGATTCCGCCCGGTCAGCTGGCGGTGATGCGGCAGGCTGGGGCCAGTTGTGGCCTTCCCTGGCAGATTCTGGCCGCCGTCGCCAAGGTCGAGTCCGACTTCGGCCGGAACATGGCCACCAGCTCGGCCGGCGCCATCGGCTACGGGCAGTTCGAGCCGGGCACCTGGACCACCTACGGCCATGGCGGCAACCCGTACGACTATCGCGACACACTGCCGGCTATGGCGCGCTACCTCTGTGCCAGCGGCGCGCCCGGGGACACGCGTGCCGCCCTCTTCGCGTACAACCATGCCCAGTGGTACGTCGATCAGGTGCTGGCGGTGGCGATCCGGTACGGCTACGGGCAGTCCTCGGCGCCAACCAATCGGGTGGTCGAGTTGGCCCGCTCTCAGATCGGCATGCCCTACGTGTGGGGCGCCTCCGACCCGCACGTCGGGTTCGATTGCTCCGGCCTGGTGGAGTGGGTGTACGCCCAGGTGGGTGTCGCCCTTCCCCGCACTGCGCAGGCGCAGTACGATGCCACCCTCCGCCTCTCGCAGGCTCAACTTGCCCCAGGAGACCTGGTGTTCTTTGCCAACACCTACCCCTCGGCCGAGCCCATCACCCACGTCGGCATCTACCTGGGCAACGGTCTGATGATCAATGCCGCCAACCCGACCAGTGGCGTCGGCGAGATGCCGGTCTTCACCGGCTACTGGGCCGCCCACTATGCCGGTGGCGGTCGCGTGAGGACCTGAGCGATGCCGCCATCTGAACGAGGTCCTCCGTGCCCAACGCCTTGCCCTTCTCCCCATACACGAATCACACCCGCTATCACCGTAAGGAGATTCTCAGCGTGCAATCCATCAACTCGCTCTTCACCAACCTGCTCAACATCGGCCTCGGCATCGGGGTCACCGTTGCCGCCTTCTTCCTGATGTGGGGCGCCTTCCTCTACATGTCGGCCAGCGGCAACCCCCATCACATGGAGCGCGGCAAGTCCGCCATGGTCAACGCGCTGGCCGGTCTCGCCATCGTGCTCTCCGCCCGGGTCGTCGCCGGTCTGATCAAGTCGGCCA
>JAABUZ0100004748.1_pt1 | contig 18475 bp, 18 predicted proteins | sample 5562091 | NCBI WGS metagenome assembly JAABUZ01 (sample SAMN12813069, study PRJNA571459) | rock metagenome | isolation source: Antarctica rocks | place: Antarctica: Victoria Land, Linnaeus Terrace sud | collected 2015-12-21 | reverse complement strand
TGACCGCCCGTGCCCGACCGCTCCCGCTTCCTAGTGTGCTGACCCAGAAGTTCGCTTACGAAATCTCGCTCGTCTTTTCGGCCGGCTCGTCGTCGCTTTTCGGTCACAACGCTACGGCGTTGCTCCCGCATCGCTCCTCGATCCGACCAAAAATCCTTCGCGATCTTCCGCAAGGAACTTCTGGGTCAGCACACTAGCGCGAGACAAGCGTCGTCGTTCGCGAAGGTCTTACCGTAGCGTTATGCGCCGCGCAATGTACACGCCTTTGCTCCAGTGCCCGGCGATCGCGACGCGCATGCCGGCAGTCAGCGTCGTCCCGACCGGGATGATGCGGGTGTTCTTGTCGAGATCGACCTGCGTCGTCCGGCCGTCGCGGCCGTCGGCGAGGAGCAGTCGGTAGGCGGCGAACGACGCGATCTCGCCGCGGAGCTCGCGGCCGCCGCGCTGGTGATACGCTCCCGGCGGGCCGGGCTGCGCTGCCACCGGCGCGACGGCCACCAGCGGAGCAAGCGCGCCGGCGACGATGCTGAGGGTCGCTCCGAGGCGACGAAGGTTCGGTTGCATATCCGGAGACTTCCCACGATCGCGTTCGGGATTCCACGATCGCGCGACGCGGCTGCGAAACCTCACGCGCGTCTCATCTTTCCTAGAGCGAGCCCGCCTGACGGATCATGCCGCCGTCCACGAAGAACGTCGAACCCGTCGAGTACGACGCCGCGTCGGAGGCCAGGAACGCCGCCATCTCGGCGATCTCGTCGGGACGCCCCATCCGCTCGAGCGGAATCTCGGCGAGCAGCTGCTTCATCAGCGCCGGGTCGTTCTCGACGCCCGCATCGATCGGCGTGAAGACGGCGCCTGGCGCGATGTTGTTCACGAGGATCTTGTGTGGCGCGAGCTCGACCGCAATCGTACGCATGAGCATGCGCAGGCCGCCCTTGGCCGCGCAGTACGCGCTGTTCGTGATCATCGGAAGGTCTTCGTGCACCGAAGAGATGTTGATGATCCGGCCGCCGTCGCCGCCCTGCGCGATCATCTGCTTCGCGGCGGCCTGACTCGCGAGGAACGGGCCCGTGAGGTTGACGGCGATGATCTCGTGCCAGTCCGCTTCGGGCATGTCGACGAACTTCGACTTCTTCTCGATGCCCGCGTTGTTGACGAGGATGTCGAGCCTCCCGAACTTCTCGACCGTTTCCGAGATCAGCGTCTCGACTTGCTCGGGGTCGCTGACGTCGCACTGGATCGCGAACGCTTTGGCGCCGATCGCCTCGAGCGCGGCGACAACCTCGTGCGCCTGATCAGCCTTCGAGCCGTAGTCAACGACGACGTTCGCGCCGTCTCGCGCGAAGCGGTGGGCGATGGCTTTCCCGATACCGGAATCGGCACCGGTGACGATCGCGACTTTGCCTTGGAGGTTCATCGTATGCTCGCTATGTCTTTTGAAAGACGGACATCGAGCGTCCAGTCGAGCGCGACGCGCACCTTCCGACCGAGGCTCGGGAGTTGGCTGAGATAGAAGGTCCGCCACAGGAACCACGCCGGTAGCCCGGCGAGGATGATCCCCGGCCCGAGGCTCGCGACGCCCTCGTGCGCGCCGATCGATGCCATCATCCCGGCACCCTTGTACACATAGGGTTTCGTCGCGCGACCGCGCGCGCGGCGAAGGAGATTGTTCGCGAGGCGCACCGCCTGATGCGTTGCGTGCTGCGCCGTTTGCGGATAGGCGCCGCCACCGCGCTTGGGCACGTGCGCGCAATCGCCGAGCGCCCAGTAGCCGGGCATGCCCGTTACGGAGAGATCCGGTTCGACCGGGATCGCGTGGTGGGCGACGAGCGGGACGCCGAGCTTCTCGACGAGCGGCATCGCACGGACGCCCGCGCTCCAGACGACCGTTCCGCTCGAGATGCGCGTGCCCGAGGCGAGCGTGAGCCCGCCGCCGTCGACCGCGGCGACGGTATCGTCGAAGATCACCTCGATGCCGCGCCGCGCGAGCATCGCCGCCGCCCGCTCGCCGACGGCGGCCGGCAGCTGATGCAGGAGCGCCTTCCCGCCCACGACGATGACGACGCGGAGATCGGCGACGTCGAGGGGCGCGAATTTCGGCAGGACGTCTCGGACGTAGGCGTTGAGTTCGCCGACGACCTCGACGCCCGTGAAGCCGCCGCCGACGACGGCGAACGTGGCCCGGCTCCGCCGTTCGTCGAGATCGTCCGTGGTGGCGGCAAGCTCGAGCGCCGTCACGACCGCGTCGCGCATGACGATCGCATCCTCGAGCGTCTTGAGCGGTAAGCCGTGGACGTCCGCGCCGGGAACGCCGTGCGTCGAGTTCTCCGCGCCGACCGCGACGACGAGCTCGTCGAAGGGAACGTCGACCGTTCCCGCCGCGCGCGGCCGCTCGATCGTCACGGTCTTCTTCTCGCCGTCGACCGCGAGGATCGTCCCGAGCTCGAAGGTCGTGCGATGCAGCGAGCTCCGGAACGGCGGCGTGATGTGGCGCGGCTCGATCCCGCCGCTCGCGACTTCCGGCAGCATCGGCGTGAACAGCGAGTAATTGCGACGATCGACGATCGTGACCTCGAGCTCACCCGGGCGCGCGCGCCGCTCGAGTTCGCGTGCGAGCGCAAAGCCTCCGAAGCCGCCACCCAAGATTACGATACGACGAGCCAACCCGAGCCTCCAAACGAACGCCGGGGCTCTACCCACTTGCGCCGGTGGGCTAGCCTCGCTCGTGTTCGAGTGCGGCGCGAACGTTCGCTTCGCGCACGCAGCGCCGGCACCGCGCGGCTCGCGACCGCGCCGCGATGGCCGCCCCGCACGCGCAGATCCGCGGCGGCTCGACCTCGAGCGTCCGCGGATCGAAGGCGAAGTCCTCGTCTTCGAACGACGGCGGGTGGTAGGACGGAAGACCGTAGAGCTGGGCGCCCGTCGGCGGCGCGTACGCGGGGGGCGCGTAGCCCGCCTGCGGCGCGTAGCCATACGCCGGAATGCGGCCGTACGACTCGTCGACGGCGACCGGCACGAGCCCGTAGCCCGGCGGTCGCCGCGTGCGGCGCTTGCGATAGAGCGCGATCATCACGATCGCGTTGATCGCGCCGATGAGGCCGAGCGCAAGCGAGCACACGACGATCGTGTGCTGCAGCGAATGGATCTGATTCGGTATGCGCATGGCGTCGCCGACCGCCGCCATCACGTCGACGCCGGTCGCCGTCGGCTTTGGCGTCGGGGCCAGCGCCGCGGTCGCGGCCGGTATGCGCTTGGCGAGCGCCTTGAACGACGGGTCGTCGGCGCAGCCGCTGAGCGCGGCGACACCCACCAGGGCGGTCGGGATGCGGCCGAGGATTCGCACATTCTCGCTATCGGTCGTTCACGCGGTGTGATGCACCTCGGTCGCGCCGCACGTGGCGCAGCGCACCACGTCGACTCCGAACAGTGCGCTCAAACGGTGACCGCGGAGCATATCCGCGCGCACACCGTCGCCGACGAACCGGCCGTCGCGCATGAAGACGACGCGCTGCACCTCCGGCACGAGCTCCGCGAAGTCGTGCGTCACGACGATGAGGCCGGTTCCCGCGCGTACGATGTCGCGCATCGCCGCGGCGAGGTCGGCTTTCGCCGCGACGTCGAGCGCGACGCCGGGCTCGTCGAAGACGAGCGTCGCGGGTCCGGGCGCGAGCGCCCGCGCGATGAGCGCGCGCTGCGCCTGGCCCGACGACAGCTCGGCCGCGTGCCGCTCGGCGAGCGCCGCGAGTCCGAAGCGCGCGAGCGCCGCGTCGGCACGCGCAGCCATCTCCGGCGTGACCGCGTGGTGCGCGAAGATGCCGTGACTCGCGAAGAATCCCGACAGGACGACGTCGCGAACGGACCCGCCGAGCGCGAGCGCCTCGCCGAGATCGCGCGCGACGATGCCGAATCCGCGGCGCAGCGTCGCGACGTCCCAGCGTTCGCGGCCGAGGATGCGCAGCGACGAGCCGGGCGCCGCGACGGGATAGAGCTCGCGCGTGAGGAGTTTGAGTAGCGTGGATTTGCCGCAGCCATTGGGGCCGAGGATCGCCACGCGTTCGCCGACGTCGATCCGCAGCGACACGCGATCGAGCACGGTTCGCCCCGCGCGGATCACGCTGACGTCGCGCAGTTCAAGGAGCGCATCGCGCGCGGCGAGGTCGGCGGACGGGGCGGGTACGGTCGACACGATGGAGAGCTTCGATTCGAGCGGTCTGCGCCCCGGGGTCGGCGTCGCCGTGGCGCTCGTGCGTGACGGCGCGCTGCTGCTCGGGCGACGCATCGGCGGCCACGGCGACGGGCTCTGGCAGACGCCCGGCGGCAAGATCGATCCGGGCGAGACCCCGGTCGAAGCCGCCGTGCGCGAGACGTACGAGGAGACGGGGCTCGCCATCCCCGACCCCTTCGAGGTCGCGCGGCAGTTCGACGACTTCCCCGAGATCGGCATGCGCTACGAGACGATCTTCTTCGCCGCCGGCGCCGTGCTCGGCGAGCCCGAGAACGCGGAGCCCGAGAAGTGCGCGGGCTGGGAGTGGGTGCCGCTCGACGATCTCCCGGCCGACCGGTTCGCGATCGACGAGGCGACGGTCGACGCGATCCGCGCGTACGCGGGCGCCCACGTTCGCAGCGAGCACGCAGTCCCGCGGGCGGCGGACGGCGAATCGCCGTTAGCGTGATCCTGCTCGGCATCGAGACCTCGTGCGACGATACGGCGACCGCGGTCGTCCGCGACGGGCGCGACGTGCTCTCCAACGTCGCGACGAATCAGGACGCGTTCCATTCGAAATACGGCGGCATCGTTCCGGAGATCGCGAGCCGGCAGCACCTCGCGCTGCTCAGCGCCGCGGTCGAGGACGCGCTCGAGCGCGCCGGCGTGACGCTCGGCGAGCTCGACGGCATCGCGGTGACCGCGGGCCCGGGCCTCGTCGGCAGCCTCACGATCGGCGTCGCGTCCGCAAAAGCGCTCGCCTATGCGAGCGGCGTGCCGCTCTACGCGGTCAACCATCTCCACGGCCACATCTTCGCGGCGTTTCTCGAGACGGACGCGCTGCCGGCCTATCCGTTCCTCGCGCTGCTCGTCTCGGGCGGCCACTCGCAGCTCGTGCGCGTCGCCTCCGAGCTCGATCTCACCGTGCTCGGCAAGACGCGCGACGACGCGGCGGGCGAAGCCTTCGACAAGACCGCACGGCTCCTCGGCCTACCGTTTCCAGGCGGTCCCGCGATCGACGCGCTCGCGCGCGACGGCGATCCGAAGGCGTTCGCGTTTCCGCGCCACACGCCCGATGCCGGGACGCTCGACATGTCGTTCTCCGGCATCAAGACGAACGTCCGTTATTTTCTCGACACCGAGGCCGGCCGCCGGGCGAATCGCGCCGACGTCGCGGCGTCGTTTCAGGCCGCGATCGTCGACGTGCTCATCGACCGCCTCGACCGTGCCTACACGCTCGACCCGACATACGAGAGCGTCGTCCTCGCGGGCGGCGTGGCCGCGAACTCCGCGCTGCAATCCGCGTTCCGCGCGTGGGCGGCACGGCATCGCGTGACCGCGCACATCCCACCGAATACATACTGCACCGACAATGGTGCGATGATCGCAGCTGCGGGCTATCGCCAGCGGCGCGCGCTCGAAGCCGATCCGCGCTCGCTGACGGCAAATCCGAATCTCCCATTCTCGATTGCCCGCTGATTTCGGAGAACCAACGATGGATTGGCTGTTTCAAGCGAACCCGAAGCTCTACGTCTCGAAGCGGCGATCGAGGGCGGTATCGATCGCAACTGGGCGATGAATCAAGGCTTCAAGATCGTTGCTCCAGGAGATCGCATCTTCTTTTGGATTTCCGGCCAGTCCGCACGGCTCGTCGCCGCAGGGCGAGTGACTTCACCGGTGTACGAGAAAGCGGACGGAGCATTCGGCCGTCACGCGATCGACGTCACGTACGAGTCACTCGTGCAACCACCACTCACGAAAGAAGAGATAAAGCTTTCATTGAACCCCAGCCTACGAAATTTCAAGCCGTTTTACGGTTTCATGGGCACGAATCTCTTGCTCAAAGATGCGGCCGTCGTGGCGGCGCTCGATGCCACGATCTCCGATCGTTTGACACGAATCGATAGTTCGCAATCGCCTGGCGAAAAGACGTTCGAAGTTACGTTAGATGTCGATCGCGCAATCAAACGAGCCAATGACGAAGTCCGTGCGCGGATGCGCGACTTCATCTCAACCATGGATCCGTTCGACTTCGAATGGCTCATTCGCGCATTGCTCGAGAAGCTCGGCTATACGGACCTAAAAGTAACGAAACAGAGCAACGACCGCGGTGTTGATCTCCGCGGAACGCTTGCCGCCGGCGGAATCGCGAGTTTACAAACGGCCGTACAAGTAAAGCGTTCGCCGTCGGTCGGGCCGCCAGGTCGTCCAGTCGCTGCGTGGCTCATTAACCGCGCACGAACGCGGTCTGCTCATTGCGTCGGGCTCTTTCACCGAGACTGCCCGCGAGGAGGCCCGCGATCCGAGTAAGGCCGCGATCGCTTTGCTCGACGGATCGCGACTCGTGGAGTTGCTCATCGAAAAGCGTATTGGGATAGCGACTCGGCAGCTCGATTTCCTATCGTTCGAATCAAAACTGCTGAGTAAGGACTTTTTTGCAGCCCGCTGCGGCGGAGGGCATCTGAGCGCACGTCGTCTCGTGATGACCCTCTAGCTCGTCAACGAACCGGCTTCGACGCCCGGCGTTCACGATAAAGTTGGAGAGGCGTCATATCTCGGTAGCGCGAGCGGCGTAACCGCGCCGCGGCGAATAACGACGCGGCCGCGAGTGTTCCAAGGAACGGAGAGCTCCACGATGCCCAATGGTGGCTGTCGATCGGCGTTCGATCGACCACGTTCGTGATGAACAAAAACGCGGCGATGGTGAGCATCATCGGCCATCCGAAAAAACGGCTCAAGAGCGCTGCCGCTGGTTCGAAACGAGGCGGTATCGGTTGCAACGAGCGCATCGGCGTGGGTTTCGCTCTGACCGAAATGCAACCTGTGACAATCCCGCACGACGACGAATTCAGCCGGACGAGTCGGCGCGTTCGAGATGCCAGCGCCGCAACGCGGTGCCGACGACGCGAGCTTCAACCTCCCGTAACCGCTCGAAATCCGCAGCATCGCCATCGAGCCGGAACGGTGCGCGTGCCATGACCTCGCCACGGTCGATCGCGACGCCGAGGCGATGGACGGTCGCGCCCGACCACGCGCTGCCCGCATCGACTGCGTCGCGAAACGCGTGCGCGCCACGGTAGGCCGGAAGAACGGTCCCGTCGGGCATCGTGACGTCGTTCGCGGAGGGGTCGAGCGGTAAAAACGCAGGATGGAGATTGAGCGTCTGCGGGAAACGCGCGACGAACGTCGCGGGCAGCACGTGCATCCAGCCGAGCAGCAGCACGAGCTCGGGCTCCGTCGCCGCGACGGCCTCAACGACGCGTTCGTCGTATGCGTCGCGCGACTCGACCTCGCGATCCCAGGCGACGAGCGTCGCCGGGATACCAGCCGCCGCCGCGCGCTCAAGCACGCGGGCGCCCGGCTTGTTCGACACGAGCGCGGTTATTTCGAGCGGCAGGTCGCCCGCGCTCGCCGCAGCCGCGACCGCCGCAAAATTTCCGCCGTTGCCGCTCGCGAGAATAGTCGTCCGCGCGGGCGGCAACGAATCGCCGAGATCGGCGCGCTCGACGAACCACGCGCCGGCGGCCTTCTCATAGAACGGAATCGTCTCCGGTGCGACCGCCGGGATCAGCGCATGACGGTACCCGCGCTCGCGCAGCGAGAACAGCGCCGCGCGCAGCATTCCCGCGCCGATGCGCTGGTTCCGATACTCGGGCAGGACGCCGAGCGGCCCGACGAGGCCGACCGACGCGCGACCGACCCACGCCTTGAGCCAGCGGTAGCGTAAGCCGCGGACGTCGTAGGCGCAGAAGCCGACACGCTCGCCCGTCGTCGTCGCGGTCGCCGTCCAGATGCCGCCGCGCGCGGCCTCCGTCGACCAGGTGCCGCCGAAGTGCCCGTCGATCCAGCCGAGCACGTTCTCGGGCGTGCGGTGCTCGCGGCCGATGTAGATGCCGCCGAGATCGAGCGCCTCGAGCTCGTTGTGCACGTCCTGCGCCGCGAGGCGCTCCTGATCGAGGTCGACGAGCAGATTGCTCGCGCGCGGCAGCACGCCTACCGGCGCGCGGGGTGGACGAGCACCTGCGGCTCGTCGCCGTCGCGCGCCTCGACCCAGCCGACGATCGCGGCGCCGGGCGCGGCCTTCACAGCGCGGCTCGCCTCCGCGAGCGGCACAACGAGCGTGTAGCCGACGCCCATGTTGAGCGTGCGGTACCGCTCGGCGACGGAGAGCTCGCCGCGCCGCACGAGCTCCGCCGCGATCGGCGGGACCGTCCAGCGCGACTGCTCGAAGATCGCCTTGCAGTCCTCGGGCAACGTCCGCGGCACGTTCTCGAGCAGACCGCCGCCCGTCACGTGCGCCATCGACTTCACGGTAACGGCCGCGGCGATCGCACGGACCTGCGCCGCATAGGACGGATGCTCGGCGAGCAGCGCGTCCGCGTACGACACGCCGTCGCCGCCGGCCGAAAACGGCGCGAGCCACTCGTCCTGCGGGATGAGCGTGCGCGCGAGCGAGTAGCCGTTCGTATGCAGGCCGACTGCCGGCAGCCCGACGATGGCGTCGCCCGGCTTCACGGTCGCGGGATCCGGTACGTCGTCCGCGTCGACAATCCCGACGATCGTGCCCGCGAGGTCGAAGTGACCGGGCGCGTACAGGCCCGGCATCTCGGCCGTCTCGCCGCCCAGGAGCGCGCAGTCGCTTGCGCGGCAGGCGCGCTGCACGCCCGCGACGATCTCGCCCGCGACCTCGGCATCGAGTTTGCCGACGGCGAGGTAGTCCAGGAAGAACAGCGGCTTCGCCATGACGACGAGGATGTCGTTGATACAGTGGTTGACGAGATCGGCGCCGACGGAGCCGTAGCGGCCGATCGCGGCTGCGATGAGGATCTTCGTGCCGACGCCGTCGGTCGACCCGACGAGGAGCCGGTCGTCGTCGCCCGGGAGTCGGAATAATCCGCTAAACCCGCCGATCGCGCCGACCTGGCCCGGATGGCGCCACTCCGACGTGAGGTCGCGATAGCGCGCCACCGCGGCGTTGCCCTCGGCGATGTCCACGCCCGCGCGCGCGTACGCGTCGCGCAGGGCGGGTTCGCCGATCTGCGAAACCTTCTCGTCTTCAGTCATTGCTCGCCGCCGTTCCATCATTGAAGAGGTTCGTCATGCAAATCAACGTCGCCGCCGGTGCCCTCAAGGAGCTGAGCGCGGGAGCGCTCGTCGTCCCCGTCTTCGCCGATGGGAAGCTCGACGGCGCCGCGGCGGCGGCCGATGCCGAGCTCGGCGGCGCGATCGCCGACGTCCTGGGGTCGGGAGAGATCTCCGGCAAGCCCAACGAGACGGCGCTCCTGCACGCGGCCGGCAAGACGCCGAGCCGCGTGCTCGTGGTCGGACTCGGCGATCGCACGAAGTTCGAGCTCTCGTCGCTCGCGAACTACGCCGGAACGGCCGTCCGCTATCTCGGGAAGCGCAAGCACACGGCGATCGCCATCGCGCTGCCCGTCGAGGTCGCCTCGGCTCCCGCTCGCGCCGCGGCGCTCGTCGTCGAAGGCGCGCTCGCCGGAACGATCGACGCCACGACGTACCGTACCGAACCCGAGAAACCGATCGTCCTGGACACGCTCACGATCCTGAGCTCCGCGGGTGAGACCACCTTCGACACGGTCGCCCTCGAGGCGGGCGTCGAGCGCGGGCGCATCCTCGGTGAGGCGGTGAACTTCGCTCGGATCATGGCGCTCACGCCCGCCAACGACATGACGCCGCGCACGCTCGCTGCACGGGCCGAAGACGTCGCGACTCGTTTCGGACTAAAGTATCACGCCCTCGACGAGGACGAGATGCGTGCGAAGGGCATGGGCTCGATCCTCGGCGTCTCGCAGGGCAGCGACGAGCCCGCGCGCATGATCGTGCTCGAGTACGCGGGCGATCCGGATTCGAGCGACAAGCTCGCGCTCGTTGGCAAGGGCATCACGTTCGACTCGGGCGGCATCTCGATCAAGCCCGCCGACAACATGCACGAGATGAAGTACGACATGTGCGGCGCCGCGGGCGTGATCGCCGCGATGTCGGTGATCGCGCAGCTCCATCCCAAGCTCAACGTCATCGGGATCGCGCCGACGAGCGAGAATCTTCCCGGGCCGCGGGCCGTCAAGCCGGGCGACATTCTGCGTGCCATGAACGGCAAGACGATCGAGGTGATCAACACCGACGCCGAGGGCCGGCTCGTCCTCGCCGACGCCCTCTGCTACGCGCGCGAGCTCGGCGCGACCAAGATCATCGACGCTGCGACGCTCACGGGGGCGATGGTGACGACGCTCGGCCATAGTGCGACCGGCACGATGTCCAACGACGACGCGTTCCGCGACGAGTTCATCGCGCTCTCGAAGCAGACGACCGAGAAGTACTGGCCGTTGCCGCTCTACGATGAGTTCTCGCAGACGGTCAAGAGCGAGATCGCGGATCTGCGCAACTCGACGGGCCGGCCGGCGGGCAGCCTCACGGCAGGTGCGTTCCTCAAGGCCTTCGTCGGCGACGTGCCGTGGATTCACCTCGACATCGCGGGCACCGCGTACACGGACGCCGAGACGTCGTTCCTCGCGAAGGGCCCGACGGGCTATCCCGTTCGCGCGCTCGTCGCCTACGTCGAGGACGCGGCCGAGCACAAATCCGTGAACGCGAACGGGAACGGCTCGGCGCAAAAGGTCTCCGTTAACTAGCATGGTGCGCTCGAGTGTCGCGCGACGCGCGCTCGATCCCGATCCGGCACGACTCCTCGGGGTCGTGCCGGCGATCGGGCCCGTCGTCGCCGTCACAGAGAACTTCGGCGCGCGGCTGCGTTGCGACGGCACGTACGGTGCGCCCGACATTGGCCAGCACACGGGCATCGTCATCGGCGACAATATCGATCTGCGCGTCTTTCCGAGCGGCTTCGCGGCCGCGTACGCGACGGCGGAGGACGCCGAGCGGGCCTCGATCGTCGTGCTCGATCAGGCCGGCGTCCGCTCGCATGCGATCGAGCTCGGCGCGGGCGGCGACCGCGCCGCCTACGCGACCGCGGTCGCGACCCTGGCAACGGGCGTCGAGGTCGCCGGCTCGCTCGAGGACTCGCCGTTCGCGCGGCAGACCGCCGCTACGCCCGAGCCGAAGACCGACGACGCGAGCGTCGACATTACAGCCTATCGCGCGGCGTACGCGGCGATGACCGACACGCACGACTTCTTCTTTCTGTTACGGCGCTTCAAGCTCGAGCGCGAGCAAGGGTTGCGGCTCGCCGGGCTCGACTTCGCTCGGCCCCTCGGGCCGAGCGCCTACGTCGCGCTCTTCGAGGATGCGCTCGAGCATCGCATCCCGCTGATGCTCTTCGTCGCGAGCGAGGGCATGGTGCAGATCGCGAGCGGCCCGATCGACGACATCTATCGCGACTCGGCCGAACGGTTCTGCGTTTGCTCGCCGCGCGCGTCGCTCGCCCTCGCGCCCGACGTTCTCGCGCGGGCTTGGGCGGTCACGAAGCCGACGTCGCTCGGCGACGTCACGTCGCTCGAGCTCTACGGCGCGCACGGCGAGCTCGCGCTGCAAGTCTTCGGCGAGCGCCACGCGGGCGACGCCGAGCGCACCGACTGGCACGCGGCCGTCCAGGCGCTCGGCTAACTCGGGCGAACGCGCCGCGCCCGAGTCTACGCGAACCGGTAGGGGCGGACTTCGACGCTACCGTCACGGACGCGCGCCTCGAACTGGGCGAGCGAGAACACAGCGGGCCCGCGCTCGACGCAGCCGGTCTCGAGCGAGAACTGCGCGTGGTGCCACGGGCACGTGACGCAACCGTCCGCGAATGTACCCTTCTCGAGTGGCCCGCCGCGATGCGTACAGACTGCCGGGATCGCCGACACGTCGCCCTTCGCATTCCGCGAGATCAGCAGCGGGATGCCGTCGAGCTCGACCTTCACGGGCGCGCCGTTCAGTTCGGCGGCGAGGAGAACGGGCGTGAAGTCGTCGGGCGGCGCGAGCGGCTCGTTCGTGTGCTTCGTCCCGAGTCGCATGCCGAACGAGAGCTCGCCGCCGAGATACGCCGAGATCGAGACGAACGCGTAGCCCGCGAACGCCGTCGCGAGCCCGGCGCCGCGCTGCTTCCGAAGCCGGAGGACGAGCGAGGTCGCGTAGAGGGCGAAGGCGATCTCGTTGAGCGTCGCATGGACGAGCCCGAGCCGTTGCGGATCGCCCTTCGTATCGGACCACTCGGCCCAGCCCGACGCGAGCGCGACGAGGCCGCCCGCGAGACCGACGCCGATGGCGAGATCCGATGCCGGCGTGAAGCGCGCGCTGCCGGCGGCCTCGAGCGCATCGAAGAGCGTCGCGAGCGACCACGCGCCGATCGGGACATCGGTTACGGCCGGATGGAGCGGATGCCCGAGCTGCGTCCCGTGCAGGGCATCGGCGACGGGTCCCAGCGGCCCCGCGCTGTCGAGGAGCTTGCGCATCGGCACCGCGATGGCGGTCGCGACGGGATCGAGCGCGCGGTTGCGAGCGATCCGATCGACGAGACGATTGTTCGCGGAGATTTCGGGGTTCACGGCGGGCTCCTGACGTCGGCGGCGTTGCTCATCTGCGTTCCCCCGTCAACGCCGTTTCGCTCAGACCGGCGAGGCGAACGCGTATTCCGGCGTCGAGAGCTTGACGGGATACTCGCCCGTGAGGCAACCGAGGCACATCTCCGAACGCTGCCGCGCGACGGCGCCGAGTAGCGCTTCCTTGCTCAGGAACCCGAGCGAATCGGCACCGATGATCGCGCGAATCTCATCGACGGTGTGGTTGGCCGCGATGAGCTCGTCGTATGTCGCCATGTCGACGCCGAGATAGCACGGGTCGGTGATCGGCGGCGACGTGATACGGACGTGCACTTCGCGCGCGCCGGACTCCCGCAGCAGGCTCACGATGCGCGGCGTCGTCGTACCGCGGACGATCGAGTCGTCGACGACGACCACGCGCTTTCCGGCGAGCAGCTCGACGACCGGATTGAACTTGAGGTGCACGCTGCGCGCGCGCAGACTCTGATCGGGACTGATGAACGTCCGGCCGATATAACGGTTCTTGATCAAGCCCTCGACGTACGGCAGCCCCGACGCCTGGGAGTAGCCGATCCCGCCCGGAACCGCGGAATCGGGAATCGCCATCACGACGTCGGCATCGGCCGGATGCTCGGCCGCGAGGCGACGACCCATCTCGAGGCGCGCCATGTAGATCGACGTCCCGCGCAGCAGCGAATCGGGGCGCGCGAAATAGATGTACTCGAACATGCAGAGCGCCTGCTTGTCGGGCGTCTGCGCCGCGGGCATCGGGTCGCAGAAAACGCCGGCATCGTCGACGCGCACGATCTCGCCCGGCTCGAGCTCGCGCTCGTATGTCGCGCCGACCGTGGCGAGCGCGCACGACTCCGACGCGAACATCACGCCGCCGCCGGGGAAGCGGCCCATGCACAGCGGCCGTACGCCGAGCGGATCGCGGAACGCGAAGAGCTGCTTCTCGGTCGCGAGGACGACGGAATATGCGCCTTCGGCGATCGCCATGACCGATCGGATCCGCGCGAGCATGTCTTCGGCCGGCGCCTGAACGATGAGCTTCGCGAGCACTTCGGAATCCGAGGTCGCGAGCAGTACCGTCGCCGGGTCGAGCCGAGCGCGCAGGGCATCGGTATTCGTGAGGTTGCCGTTGTGGGCGAGCGTCATCTCGCCGAACGCGGCCCGCTCGAGGAGCGGCTGGGCGTTGACGACGATCGACGAGCCCGTTGTCGAGTACCGCGTGTGGCCGACGGCGATATGACCCGTGAGAACCGCGAGGTTGTCCTCATCGAAGATCTGCGAGATCAGGCCCATCTCGCGATGGCATGCGATCGACGAGCCGTCGGAGACGGAGATACCCGCCGATTCTTGGCCGCGGTGCTGCAACGCATAAAGCCCGAAGAACGCCAGCCGCGCAACGCCGAGGCCGGGCGCGAAGATCCCGATGATGCCGCAGGCCTCGTTGAGCGAATCGCCCGCCGGCGCGGGCGCCTCCGCGTCGTAGCTACGCGCCATTGAGACTCGCTTCCGGCAAGCGGGACGTTAGTCCCGGTTGCCGCCGAAGATCCGCAACAGCGCGAGAAAGATGTTGACCGCATCGAGATAGATCTGCGTCGCGAGCTCGATCGCCGTCGCCCCGCCGCCTCCGGCGCGAATCCGCGCGAAGTCGACGAAGACCAGCAGCGAGAAGACGACGAGCACGCCCCATGAGTAGATCGTCGGCGAGATGAAGTGCGTGAACATCGAGATCACGCCCACGATGAGCAGCGCGATCAGCGCCCCGAACGCGACGCCCGAGAGCTTGCGGTAATCGATCCCGGAGAGGTACGCGAGCCCGCCGAGCACGAGCATGCCGACCGCAGTCGTCGCCGCGGCATTGACGACGATTCCGGAACCGTCGACCTGCACGTAGCGGCCGATGATCGGCCCGATACCGATGCCCTCGCACGCCGTGAAGGCGTAGAACATCAGCATCGAGAGCGCGGGATTGCGGCGCGTCGCGCTGATCCCGATGAGGAAACCGAAGCCGACCAGCATCGCGATGAGCGATGCGCCGTACGGAAAGCCCTGCGTGAGATACGAGGTGACGGCCGTGACGACGAAGCCGGCACCCGTGATGCCGAGAACCGAGCCGAGCAGCGGCGCGGCCGCCGTCGTCTGCGGCGCGCCGTACGCGCGCTGATACGTCGGGCGGCGCTGCGGAGAGTACATGAGACTCTTTACACCCCGTGCACGCCGGGAGTTTCGCTAGACGGAAGGTGTCGCCGAGGGTGCGGGCGAGGCGGCAGCCGAGGGCTCCGTCGAGGCGGCAGCCGAGGGCCCCGTTGAGGCGGCAGCCGAGGGCCCCGTTGAAGGCGCGGGCGACGGCGGCTGCATGTCGGTCTGCAGCGAGGCGATCGCGCTCACCACGTCCTGGGCGCTCTTCTTTGCCTTGGCCGGGATCGCGTACACCGTTTCGTATTGCCGGATCGCGCGATTCGCGATCTTCGTCTCGACGATGACGTCCGGGTTGGTCACGAGGATACGCTCGGCTTGCTGCCAGTTCAACGCGATCGCGCGCGCGGCGGAGCGCATCGGTCCCTTGCCATGCACGCGGCCGGAGGCGACGTCCTGTGCCTGCCGTGAAATCGTCTCGAGCGCGGTCGTGATCTGCGGCGTTTCGCCGGCGCGCGCGGCGAGCGGGAGCGCGATGAGAACGGCACATGCGGCGATCGTCGTAAAACGCATGGGGAACGCTACGAGACGGCCGCCGCAATATCCGTTCGAAAGCTCAGGGCGACGCCCGATCCCATCCGCCGGCCGAGCGCGTCGACGGCGGCATACGCGGCGCGGCGCGCGGCATCGACGCCATCGCCGAGCGCCGTCACCGTCAGCACTCGGCCGCCGCTCGCGTCCACGACGCCGTCACGGCGCGCCGTCGCGCCCCAGAACGCGACTTGGTCCGGCGGAAGCGACACGTCGGCCCCGAGATCGCGCAGCGGCGTCGAGGCGCGCGGATAGTCGGCCGTCGCGAGCACCACGCCGACGCAGGCGCGGCCCGCCACGCGCGCGAGCGAGGGGTCCACGTTGCCGCGCGCCGCGCTCGCTAGCAACGCGGCGAAGTCGCCCTCGATGCGCGGCATCAGGACCTGGGTCTCCGGGTCGCCGAAGCGCACGTTGAACTCGATGACGCGCGGCCCGGTCTTCGTCCAGAAGAGCCCGCAGTACAACGTGCCGACGAAGCGTTCGTTTTCGGCCGCGAGCCCGCGCAGCACGGGCGCGAGGACGCGCTCCGCGACGATCTCGAGCGCGTCGTCCGGGAAGCCGACGGGCGGCGAGTACGCGCCCATGCCGCCCGTGTTCGGACCCGTATCGCCGTCGCCCGCGCGCTTGTAGTCGCACGCGGCGCCGAACGGAACGAGCCGCTTCCCGTCGCCGATGGCGAACACGCTGATCTCACGGCCCTGCAGGCGCTCTTCGAAGAGCAGATCGCTGCCGCCGCCCGGCATGCCACGCTCGTACCAGCCGGTGGCAACCTCCAGCGCCTCAGCGGGGCCATCCGTGACGACGACGCCTTTGCCGGCGGCCAAGCCGTCCGCCTTGACCACGACGCCGCCGCGCCAGTCCTCGAGGACCTTGCGCGCGCCGGCGAGCGAGTGCACGGGCCGCGCGCGCGCCGTCGGGACGCCGTGGCGCTCCATGAAGCGTTTCGCATAGAGCTTGCTCGACTCGAGCCGTCCGGCCGACCGGCTCGGCCCGAACGTCGCAATCCGGGCCTCGCGGAACCGGTCGGCGACGCCGGCGGCGATCGCCGTCTCGGGCCCGATGACGATGAGATCGATCCGCTCGGCGAGCGCGCGCTCGACGAGCGCCTTGCCGCTCGTCGCCGGGATCGCCCAGTTCTCGCCGCGCGACGCCGTGCCGGCGTTGCCGGGCGCGGCGAAGATCGCCTCGCACGATCGCGACGCGGCGAGCCGCCACGAGAGCGCGTCCTCGCGCGCGCCGTTGCCGACGACGAGGATTCTCAACGGCTCACTCCCATTCGATTATCAATCGGCAGCGACAAAACAGTGTTTTTAGACACTATTCTTCCGCCATACGTCTTTGGGGAAATCAACTCACTCTGAACGCGACCGCCGCATGGTCGTTTCTCGACGAGAATGATGTTGTACCTGATGGCGACTTCCTTATCCTAGAGCTCGACCCTCATCTGCGCATCTTGCAGGACCGCTTCGCTCTGCCTGATGCGGCTGCGACGGCCGGCCAACTCCAACTCTTTTCGATTCCCAACCTCGCGGGCCGCCGCCGGCAACCCAAGCCGGTCGAACAACTCGCATCGGCGCTGAGCAGAAAACCGCATGATGCTGACGATAGCCCTGTCGCTCGGCTTTGAGGTGTCGGGACGGTAGTGCCCGATCGCCAGAAAACCGCTCGTTTTCCTTGCGACTGTGCGCTCGACGCAAGCGGCAAGAGTCGATCAATAGCGTCACGTCACATGGACTGGTTTCTTCGAGGCCCTTCAAACACCACGTTTAAGCTGGGAACGGAAGCCGCGCCATGATCGCGACGATCGTAGCGGCAAACCGACCATCAGGATCCAGATCAGGATCGAAGACCGAAACAGTCATCCCGCGGCATCGATGGTCAGCAACCAGTGGGCTAAGTATCTCAACGAGATCGTCAGGGCTGATGCCCGGAGATCCAGGGCAATCGACCGCCGGCATAACGGCCTTGTCCAACACATCCACGTCGAGATGCACCCAGAAGTTCTGTTCCGGCACTTGCTGGAGCGTATCGCTGATGCGCGTGCCGACGACAGCCGGACCAATTGCCAACGCCTCGAATACGTCGATCCGAGTGATGGCGGTGTCGTTCACGTCAGGCCAGGCGAAGTCAGCGTCCCGGTTTTCGCGCTCGCCGAGTTGGACAACCTGAGCATCCACAACGAGCGGGCTTGAAATACCCGGCCATTCGGTCGCGAGGGCTTCGCCACGTCCAGTGGCCAAAGCGAGGTCCATGCCTGCCACGGCACCCAAGCTATGCTTGGCGTCATAATTGCCGGGATGGCGGAAGTCGCTGTGCCCATCGATATGGACGAGTGAAAGCGGCCCTGAATGGCGTGCGCCTGCCAGCGCTCCCAGCAGGATCGAACAATCGCCCCCGATGACGAGCGCGAAACCGCATTTCCGATGGGCTTCGCGAACCGCGTCCACGAGAGCAAGGTTGAAAGCACGCATGGTATGGCCGTTGCGCAAACGCGTTCCCGGTTGGGCCTCGGGGGAATAGATCGGCCGCGGCAGTTCGAGAATGTCGTGCGTGCCGATCGCGTCAAGCAGTCCAGCAGCTATCAGTGCCGCGGGGCCACGCCATGTACCGGGTTCATGCTGTGGTCGTAGCGGGCGAAGGCCAAGATTCGAGGGTGCAGCGATCACTTGCATGGGGCGAGGTTACGCACGTACTGTCTCCCAGCAACGACGGCAAGAAGCCGGGGCCTCTTTGACACGTATCATTCTCTGACACCGTCAAACGGAGCCGCTTGCCAGCGATTGGTAGCGATAGTTGGCGATGGGGTTTTGCTTGTTTTTCAGCAGCTTGTTTCTGTTTTCCGATAGGCTGCGATCGTCTCCGATGCCATCGAATCACTCCCATTCCACGGTGGCCGGCGGCTTCGAGGTGATATCGTAGGCGACGCGATTGACGCCCGGCACCTCGTTGACGATCCGGGTGCCGATGCGCGCGAGGACGTCGTACGGGAGCCGCGCCCAATCCGCCGTCATGCCGTCCTCGCTCTCGATCGCGCGGACGG
>JAABUZ0100004747.1_pt1 | contig 18476 bp, 17 predicted proteins | sample 5562091 | NCBI WGS metagenome assembly JAABUZ01 (sample SAMN12813069, study PRJNA571459) | rock metagenome | isolation source: Antarctica rocks | place: Antarctica: Victoria Land, Linnaeus Terrace sud | collected 2015-12-21 | reverse complement strand
CAACGACTATCTTTTGGCGCAGGCAACGGATTGCGTTATTCTGCTGAATCGACGCAACGTTTTGCGACGCATCGTATCATGGCACATCGCGGATCAGGCCGGCGTGTTTCATTTGTGGAGAGATGAAGATCGCGTTAAGCTGCTCAACCACCGGTTTGAGCCGTTAGACATAAATGCTATCAGGAAGCAACTCGCCCGCGAACGTGAGGCGAGCGCTGCGGTTGAACGCCAACTCGATGAAGCTCGTGTCGCCTATAAAATGCTATGGTACGAGGATCTTTTTCGCGTCGAATCAGAAGATCGAAAACGCAGCGCGCTCGGCGAGGTCATCGCGTTTATCACAGGGCGTCCCTTCAAGCCGACACTTCTGAAGCATCGCGCCCTGAGAGCCATGGACCCGGCGAACGCTCAAACGAACGTCAACTCCGCTGTCACATACGAAGCTGTGCCGAACATTCATGAAATTGAAAACGAACTCGGCTGCGCTCAAACGGGGTTTCTCTTTCGCTAACATGTCGTCGGTCCGTACCCTCGTCGTAATTCCCTACTGCGATTTTCCGCCGAAAGCCGGCGCTGCGCAACGCATGTGGCGCAACATCAGCGTGCTATCGAGGTTCGGTCCCACGGCGGTCTTCTCCGTGGATTACAACGAGTGCTCGGGGTCGACGTTGCCCGGCGTGGAACGGTGGCGTCATGTCGATGAACGTAGGCCGGGGAACAAGTCTCGTTTGCGGCGCGGCGTCGAGCGCCTAGTACGCGTTTTCTTTCCGCCCCAGTATCGGGGCTTGGATCTCGCCGCCGAGAAGCGCACGAATCGTGAGTTGCGGCAGGTCATCTCCGACTTTCAACCAACGGTCGCCGTTCTCGATCATTGGCGTTTTGCCGTTGCTCCGTCTCCGTTAAAGAGTCGACATTTCCCGCTGATCGTCGCCTCCCACAACGTCGAATGGCAGCTTCTTCGTGATTTAAGTGACCGGGCGCCGTCGCTTCTTTCACGGCGGCGCGCGAATACCAAGGTGCCATATTTTCGCCACCTCGAGGCACGGTTGTACCGTAGCGCCGCTCGCACGTGGGCCGTTAGCGACCTGGACCGCCGCGCGATTCAATGCTTCACAGGCCTAACGTCCGAGGTACGGGCGCTCCCAATCGTGACCGATGTTGACTATTATGAGCCGGTCAGGCGAAAAGTAAGGGTTCCGCCGGAGGCCGGCAAGAGAAGCGGGCCGACAGTTTTTTATGCCGGCGCTTACTGGTGGCGACCGAATGCCGATGCCGCTCACATGCTAACGGAAGAGATTTATCCGATTCTCCGCGCCGCGTATCCCGGTACTCGGCTCTTACTCGTCGGCGACAGGCCCACGTCGCTAATGAAAGCCGCCGCGAGCGCCGACGACAACGTCGTCGTAACCGGCAAGGTTGACGACGTTCGGCCATATTTGGCAGAGTCCGACGTGGTCGCCGTTCCACTCCTAATCGGAGGCGGCATGCGTAGTAAGATACTGGAGGCGTTTGCGGCCGGTATCCCGGTGGTTAGTACGACGAAGGGAGCTGAAGGCATCGACGTCACCGATGGAAGGGAACTGTTGGTGCGGGACGGGGCGGCGAACTTTGCAGCCGGCATACAGGAACTGTGGAATGATCCTGAGCGTGCGCGCGGGATCGCCGAGCGTGGCTTAGGGTTCGTCCGTCGCGACTACAGCATGGAAGCGATGGAAGCGCGCGTCCGTGCGGAGCTTGAGGAGTTATCGCTCGCGAAAGTTGGTGGCGATGAACACGCGCGTTAGAGCGACGCAGATGCCGCCGACCCGAACGCTGTACATTATGTTGAACTGCGACTTCCCCCCAAGGAGCGCCACCCCACAACGGATTTGGCGAACAGTGAGCGCGCTTTCGAAATTGGGTCCGGTCGCGGTGTTTTCCATCGGTCACAACAATTGCACGGACTCGATGCTGCCCGGCGTGCAACGGTGGCATCACGTCGAACCACCGTGGCGCGGAAAAATACCACGCTTATACAGGGTCCTAGAATTGCTGCTGCGACAGATCCTGCGGCTTATCTTTCCGGCTCAGTATACGGGCTTCGATTTTGCTTTGGAAAAGAAGGCGAATAGGGAACTCCGGCAATTCATCGCCGACTTTCAGCCGACGGTCGCTGTGCTGGATCACTGGCTCAAGGCCGTCATCCCGTCTCCGCTGCGTAAGCGGGATTTTCCGCTGATCGTCGCGTCGCACGATGTCGAATGGCAACTGCTGCGCGATATGATCGACCCGAAGACGTCGCGTTTTTCGCGGATGGCAGCGAAAGCGCGCATACGGTATTTTCGGTGGCTGGAAGCGCGCCTGTATCGCGGCGCGGACCGTACATGGACGGTCAGCGACCGGGATCGCCGCGCGATTGGTCGCTTTACCGGGCTGACGTCTAAGGTCCGCGCGCTTCCGATCGTTACCGAGATCGACTATTTTGAACCGGTGCGGCGTAAGACGATGGCTTGGCCGCGAAGCAGGTCGGCGCGCGCCCCGGTGATCTTTTATGCCGGTGGGTATTGGTGGGAGCCGAATGCCGATGCCGCGCACACGCTCATTGCCGACATGTATCCGTTGCTGCGGACGCAGTTTCCGGGTACGCGGCTTATGCTCATCGGGCGTAGCCCCACGTCACAGATGCAAGCCGCCGCACACGCTGACGAAAATATCGTTGTGACGGGTGAGGTCGACGACATCCGGCCGTACCTCTCCGAGTCCGACGTAGTTGCCGTACCTTTACTGATCGGAGGCGGCATGCGCAGCAAGATCATCGAGGCCTTTGCAGCCGGCGTTCCCGTCGTGAGTACCACAAAAGGCGCCGAAGGCATCGACGTTATCGATGAGAGGGAACTGCTGGTGCGCGACGGTGTTCCCGCGTTCGTCGCGGGCATCAAGAAGGTTTGGAACGAGCCGCAGCTTGCACGTGCGCTCGCCGAACGAGGCTACGAGTTCGTCCGGCGTGACTACAGCATGGAAGCCATGGAGATGCGTGTGCGCGCGGAACTGGATGAACTGGCGGCGACGAGGACACGTTGAATGCCGCCTATACGCACGCTGTTCTTAATGTTGGATTGCGAGTTTCCGCCAAAGACCGGCACTCCGCTCGGCATCTGGCGCAATATGGTTGCCCTTTCCAAGCTCGGTCCAATCGCCGTGTTTTCCGTTCGTTACAATGAATGTCCATGGTCCGCATTGCCCGGCGTGGAACGGTGGCATCACGTTGAAAAGTCAAAGCTTGATAGCCGTTCGGCTCTGCGGAAGGTTTATGAGCGCATTTCACGGCTCTTTTTTCCGGCTCAGTATCCATTCTTTCATCTTCAACTCGAGAAGAAGGCGAATCTAGAGCTTCGAAAGTTGATCGCCGATTTTCGGCCGACGGTCGTGGTGATCGATCATTGGTTGAACGCAATTGTCCCGTCTCCGCTGCTCAATCGAAATCTTCCGCTCGTCATCGCCTCGCACGACGTAGAATGGCAACTACTTGCGGATTTAAAAAACCCCGACTGGCCTCTTCACAAGCGGTTGATGAAGAACGCGGAACTGTTCTATTTTCGGTGGGTAGAAAAACGCTTGTATCGAGCCGCCGCCCGAACCTGGGCCGTCAGTGAGGTGGACCGCCGTGCGATCCAACGCTTGACAGGTCTCTCATCCGAGATACGTACGCTCCCGGCAGTAACTGAAATTGAGTTCTATGAGCCAGTGCGGCAAAAGACCATGGTAACGCGGCGGAACAGCACAGCGGGTGGTCCCACTCTTATGTACGCCGGCGGCTATTCGTTCACGCCAAACGCCGACGCCGCGAGGGTATTGATCAACGACATCTATCCTGCTGTGCGAGCTTCGTATCCAGGCACGCGCCTTCTCCTTGTCGGTCCGAATCCTCGGCCCGAAATGGAGGCCGCTGCGCGCTCCGACGACCATATCGACGTAACGGGAAAAGTCGACGATATTCGACCGTATCTAGCGCAGGCGGATATTTCAGTCGCTCCGTTGCTCGTCGGGGGCGGCATGCGAACGAAGATCATCGAGGCCTTTGCATCCAGTCTTCCGGTCGTCAGTACGACGAAGGGCGCCGAGGGCATCCCTGTCCAGGATGGTAAAGAACTGCTTGTGCGCGACGGCGTGTCTGATTTCGTCGCGGGGATCAAAGAGATTTGGGAAAACCCGGCGCGGGCGCGCGCGCTGGCCGAGCGTGGGTTTGAGTTCGTTCGTCGCGAGCACAGCATGGAAGCGATGGATGCGCGGATGCGCGCCGAGCTAGACGAACTATTGACGGCCCGCTAGGATGTCGCGGCGCGTCAATCGACCCACGTATCGTCGTGCGCGACCCACGTGCGCTGTCCGAGGGGATCGAACTGGAAATCGACGATCTGCCCACCTGCACGCTCTAACTCTTCGCGCACGGCCTGGCGTCGGATGAACGGCGTAAATACGAGCAGAAAACCGCCGCCACCGGCCCCGAGGATTTTGCCGCCAAGCGCGCCTGCGCGTTTAGCGGAATCGTAGAGTTCATCGATACCGGCGTTGGAGATACCCGACGCTAAGCGCCGTTTGAGCGCCCAAGCTGCATCCAGCAGATCGCCGAATTCCCGGATTCGCCCTTGGAGTAAACTCTTACGCATTTCATACGTCATCGCTTTGAGTTCGGATAGCGATTCGAGGACGAGGGCTTCGCTGTCGGCGACGTTGCGCGTCTGTTCCTGTAAGATCGTTGACGAGAAGCGCGTTCCGCCGGTATAGCAGAGCATCAGATGGTAGTGCAACTCGTCGAGCGTGTCGGCTTTGAGCCGCAGCGGATGCACCAGGACCCCATCGGCCGTGAATTCGATGAAGTTGAAGCCGCCGTGGGACGCGGCATACTGATCTTGCATGCCGCCGACGATGCCGAGGTCCTCGCGTTCGATGAGCAGCGCGACCCGGGCAAGGTCGTCGGCCGAAAGCTCCATTCGCGTATAGCGCGCCAGTACCGCGGCAAATGCCACCAGCATCGCAGACGACGATCCGAGGCCACTGCCCGGCGGTGCGTCGCAGTGCATGAAGCAGTCGATCGCCGACGAGCGGAACCGGCGGATAACCGCTTCGGCAAGTCGATTTTCCGTCGTTAGCTCACCCGGGCCGCTCGCCGAGAATTCGACAATGCGTCGTAGATCCGTCGAATGAACTCGCGTCGGCGAGCCGGCTTGGCGTGGGCGCGCCGAAACATACGCGTACTTATCGATCGTGCAGGAGAGGACGCAGCCTCCGAACCGCTCAGGATACGGTGGCACATCGGTGCCTCCGCCGCAGAAGCTAATTCGTAGCGGGGCGCGGCAACGGATGACGTCGCGCGCCGCTGAATCGAGGCCGATCGTGGATCGAGTCGCTGTCGCCGTTACCATGGGCTAATCTTTCCGCGCTCGTTCGCGCACGATGACCTCGCCAAGTGCTTCACTGAACTGCCGCGGCGTGTCGATTCGCCAGGTAGCGCACCTGACGCTGTTACCCGCTTCTACGTCGCTATCGGAATCGCCGATGAGATACGAACATTCCAAAGCCACGCCGAGATCGCGACGACACGCTTCCAGCATCCCAGGCAATGGCTTGCGGCACAGGCAGCCATCCTCCAGGCGGTGCGGGCAGCAGTACCAAGCGGCTAGCGGCACGCCGGCGGCTTGCAATGAGACTCGCATGCGCTCTTGAATCTCGAGAACGGTTTGGACCGAAACTAGCCCCCGGCCGACACAGCGTTGATTGGTCACGATCACAAGTTGCAGCGGTACCGTGTCAACGAAGTGCTTCAGCGAATTCATCGTCCCGTCGCGCCATACGAACTCACTCCACGCCGTGACATAACCGCCGACGATCCGTTCGTTGATGACGCCGTCGCGGTCCAGGAACAAGCAACGATCCAGCAGCCCTGCAGTGCCGATCCAGCGCAGCGGCGTTAATACGGCATCGTTCGCCAAGGGACTGCTGCTTAGCTGAATAGCAGCTCCTGCTCGACGAGATCGCAAATGATATGGCCCATCGTGATGTGCACTTCTTGAACGATCGCGCTATAGCCATCGGGTCCGATCAGCGACATATCGGAGATTTCGGAAACTCGTCCCCCACCGTTGCCGCTAAACGCGACCGTGGTTGCGCCCATACGCTTCGCCGTTTCAAGTCCGTTAACGACGTTAGGTGACTTCCCACTGGTCGTGATCCCCACGACGACGTCCCCCTCGCGCGCGAGCGCTTCGACCATCCGCGAAAACACGAGTTCGTACCCGAAGTCGTTGCCGATCGCCGTAACGGCTGAGGTGTTGGTCGTCAGCGCCTCCGAAGCAAGGCCCGGTCGCTCACGCAGAAAGCGTCCGCTGAACTCCGCGGCGAGATGCTGAGCGTCGGCCGCGCTGCCGCCGTTGCCGAACCAGAGGACCTTGTGTCCCTCCCGGAACGCTCGCACCATGGCGGCGACGATCCGCCCGACCTGTTCCTCATAATGTGGCCGTTCCAGCAGTCCGCGCCGGTCGGACAGGAGTTCATCGAAGCCGCGTTTCCCCGTGTAGTCAGGGGTGGCTGACGGAGCCTGTGAACTTACGTTGAGCATGGGTGAATGGTTCCAGAGAACATGGCACGCTCATGCTACTCTGCCGTCACATGAGCCGATACGGGCCGAAGTCCCATGCGACCCCGTGTCTCCTCGGTGCCCCCGCGGGCGCCTGTCGCCTGGAGAGAGATCGAAGTGCCGTGAGCTAGGGTGCCTGCGAGGGTACCATTGCCAGCTCGGTGACCTTACAGTCGCTAAGCGGAGCGGACCACTTTCCGGCTTTCCTCGTACCGCTCTCGGCCATGCTTCATGTAGCATTCGAACTGGAGTGGCCGCGGTCGCCGGCTGATTCGAGCGTGAGGGTGAGGTCGGTTCGAACCGATGACCCTAGGAGTGTGTCGGGATCTGTCCGTACCCGACGAGGGGCGTTCGCCCCAAAACGTGAGGGATTCGGAGAAGCCGAATACTCTTTGTAGCCGGGGCGGTGTCCCTTTGCCGGACCGCGATACGAAGGACGAACGACGACGATGGAACTGCTCGATGAACTAGAGGCGCGCTCAGTTGCGATCCTTCGCGAAGCCTATTTTCGCGTTTCGCCGCTGTGCATGCTATGGTCGATGGGGAAAGACAGCACGGCGCTCTTGTGGCTGGCCCGCAAAGCTTTCCTCGGCGGCGTTCCCTTCCCGGTCGTTTTGCTCGATACCGGGATGGAGTTGCCTGAAGTGTACGAATTTCGCGACCGCGTCGCACAAGAGTGGAACCTCGAGCTTCGCAACGAGGACTGCCCTCCCGAGTCGGAGATCGATCCGACATTACCGCCTGCGACGCGTGCAGCAGCGCGTAAGACGGCGGGATTACGCGCGCTCGTCGAGCGTTCGCGCTACCGTGGCGTGATCGCTGGTATCCGCCGCGACGAACAAGCAACGCGCGCGAAAGAACGCGTTTTCAGTCCACGAGCGTCGGATGGCTCGTGGGACGTGGTGCGGCAGCCGCCCGAATTGTGGGACGTTTATCACACCGAGATTCCCGACGGTGCGCATCTGCGCATCCATCCGTTGCTCCACTGGACCGAGGTCGACATCTGGCGCTACACGCAGCGGGAGAACATTCCGATCGTTCCGCTCTACCTAGCACGCAATGGCTTGCGTTACCGGTCCCTTGGTGAGAAGAACATCACCGTTCCCATCGCCTCGGATGCGGCTTCGATCGACGAAATTATCGCGGAACTCGTGACGACGAAGGCACCCGAGCGCGCGGGCCGGGTCATGGATCACGAAAGCGAAGACGCCTTTGAACGGCTGCGCACCGCCGGTTACATGTAATGGAAAGGCCGCAATTGAGCGTCGTCACGGTCGGGCATGTGGATCATGGAAAATCGACCTTGATCGGACGGCTACTTCACGATACGGGCAATCTGCTTGATGGAAAGGCCGACGAACTGCGCGCGATCAGCGAGCGGCGCGGCGTTCCGTTCGAATGGTCCTTCGTGCTCGACGCGTTACAGAGCGAACGCGATCAAGCGATCACGATCGACACGACCCGAATCTGGATGCATCTCGGCGAGCGTGAGGTCGTGCTGATCGATGCACCGGGTCACGAAGAGTTTCTTCGCAATATGGTCACCGGCGCGTCGGATGCAGATGCAGCGCTGCTCGTCGTCGACGCGGCCGAAGGTGTCAGCGAGCAGACCAGACGTCACGCGCTCTTGCTCGAGCTCATCGGCATCCGGCAAGTCATCGTCGCGATCAATAAAATGGATCGGGTTGATTACGGCCGCGGCGCCTATGAAGCGGTACGCTCCGAGCTGGACCCACTCCTCGCACGTATCGGCATCCAACCATCGGCAACCGTTCCAGTCGTGGCACGCGACGGCGACAACATCGCGGCCGAGTCGACGCGAATGCCGTGGTATGACGGGCCGACGATCGTTGGAGCGATGACCGCATTGGAACCGATTCGGCGTCATGACGGTGCAGAATTGCGCATGGCCGTTCAAGGCGTCGTGCGCCGCGGTACCGAGCGAATCATCGTCGGCCGCATCGAATCCGGGTCTATCCGTGTCGGCGACGAGGTCGTGTTGTCGCCAGGCGTTCGCCAAGCTCGGGTCAAGTCGTTCGAGGCTTGGCCCGAGGACGGGAAATCGCAAGCGCAGGCCGGCGAATCGATCGGCTTCACGCTCGATTTGCCGTTGTTCATTGAGCGCGGTGATATCGTCAGCGACTCGTCCTCCTTGCCGGCCTCCACGGCCCTATTCCGCGCGCGGTTGCTCTGGCTCGGCCGGCGTTCGCTTGAGGTCGGCGATCGTTTGCGGATGCGCGTCGGAACGCGCCTCGTGCACGTTGCGGTAGAAACATTCGAGCGTATTGTTGATGTTGCGACGTTGCAGCACGACGACGCGCGAAGCGCAGACAAGAACGACGTCGCCGAGGTCGTGTTTCGCAGCCGCGAAACCCTCGCACTCGATACGATCGACGGCCATGCGGGGCTTGGCCGCTTCATTTTGATCGACGGGCTCGACGTCGTCGCGGGCGGGACGATCCTAGCGACCTTTCCCGAAGAGAGCGCGAGCCACATCGTCCCCGTCGGTCATTTGTTGAATCGCGAGGCGCGCGCGGCGCGTAACGGTCATTGCGGCGCGGTCATTTGGTTGACCGGTTTACCCGCCGCTGGTAAGTCGACGATCGCGATGCAACTGGAGCGGCGACTGCACGAACGTGGCGTCCACAGTTACGTGCTCGACGGCGATAATCTGCGCACGGGCTTGTGCCGCGATCTCGGGTTTTCGGATCGCGACCGCAGCGAGAACATCCGGCGTGTGGGCGAAGTTGCGACGCTCTTCGCTGACGCCGGCATCGTCGCGATCGCAGCGTTCATCTCGCCGAGCCGCGCCGACCGCGATGTTGCCCGCCATGCCGCCGGCGACTTGTTTCACGAAGTCTTCGTGAAGGCTGACGTCGCAGTCTGTGAGGCGCGCGACCCCAAAGGCCACTACGCTCAGGCACGGGCCGGCGATATCCCCGGTTTTACCGGCGTGACCGGAAAGTATGAGGAACCCGTCGCTCCGGACTTGATCGTCGATACCGAGCGGGCTTCATTGGAAGGATGCGTATCGACGCTTTTGGAGTACGTCACCGAGCACATCACGCAACAGCGCACGCCGCTCCCTTCATTTGCAATGCGGTAAAGTGCCGACCGACGTGTCGTCGAACGTGAGTGCGAACGTGCGCGTTACCCGAAGCGGGAGGGATTAGTGTCCAATCAGCTTCGGGCCGGACGGCTAAGGCGCCGGATGATGTGGCTCATCGAGGCACGCTCGTCTGCGGCGGCGGTCGCACACACGCTGGTCGCGCGCTTCAGCGTTATGGGGATTAACCTAGCGACCGGACTGATCGTCGCTCGGGTGCTGGAACCGAAGGGTCGGGGCGAACAAGGGGCTATGGCGCTCTGGCCCGGCGTTATCTCAGGTTTGCTCACCCTGGGGCTGCCGGCCGCGTTGCGTTATTACGTATCGAGGGACCGTGACCGCAGCGACGACCTTTTCAGTGTCGCGCTGTTCTATGGTGCCGTCTTGGGTTTGGTCGGAGTCGCCATCGGCGTCATCGGAATCCCGCATTGGCTCTCGCGGTACGACTCTCAGACGATCCGGTTTGCGCAATGGCTGATGCTCCTGGCTCCTGCCGTCACGATCGCGTACGTGCTGCAAGCCTTCTTAGAAGCTAAAGGCGATTTCAGGCAATCCAACTTCATTGTCTATGTCCCGCCCGTTTCGACGCTCGTCCTGTTGCTGATCCTACTAGCGGTACACCGCTTGACTCCTTACACGAGCGCGTTATCATATGGAGTTCCGCCGGTGTTCTTGTCGATCTGGCGTTGCATTGGACTCCGACGGCACATTCGTATCCCGACGAGGGGCTTCGGAAACGCGACAAGACGCCTGTTTTCGTATGGTATCGGCGCCTACGGTATCGACGTGCTCTCAATGCTTGGACCGCAGATATTTCAGGCCTTGCAGGTCAAGTTTCTAACCCCCGCCGAGTTCGGAGCGTATGGGGTCGCCTACACCGTGGCGCGGCTACCGAGCCTCTTATCGGCGTCGACCATGGTCGTGCTGCTCCCTCGCGCGTCGGCGATGGAGCCGGATATAGCTATAGCGCTCGTCGCGCGCGTCGCGCGACTAACGATAGCCGGGACGGCCCTCACCAACCTCGTCATGGCGCTCGTCGTACCGGTAGTGTTGCCGCTCCTGTACGGTCAAAAATTTGCAATGGCGGTGGGTGTGACGCAAATCCTTTGCCTTCAGATCACGATCAGTTCGACGGGCGTGCTCGCACAGGCATTTATGGCGACCGGGAAGCCGGCGTCTCTCACCTTGATTCAAGGCATCGGGTTAGCGACGACGCTTCCGTTTTCGGTGATATTGATCCCGCATCTTGGGTTCGAAGGCGCCGCGTATGCCGCGCTCTGCTCGTCCGTCGTCCGCTTAGGCCTGCTGCTTGGGAGTTATCCCATTTTCCTCAAGCGCCGACCGCCGAACCTTATCCTCCGACCCGCCGACATCCGCTACGCGATCGCGGCTTTCCGCGGTAAAGGCGGGACGCGGCGGGAGGCCTCCGTAGCATAAAACGGCGTCCTCATGTGCTAAACAAAAACCCCGTTTCCTTGCAGCCAAACTCGTCGTCGATCTCATGAATCTTCGGAACGAGCCTATACGTTTCGGATGAGTTCAGGCGTCTCAGTGCCGGATCCATAATGTTCAGGGCTCTACGATCGAGGTTCTTCGGTCGATAGCGTTGCTTTGTGATAAGGACGATTAGTTCAGCCAGAGTCGACAGGTTTTGAGCTTCGGATCCCATGAACAGGTCTTCGTAGGAGACAATCTTGTACTGGACCCGCGCCTCATCGAGCCGCTTCTGCACGTCGGTAAACGCTTGATGCTCCGACACGAGGCGCGTTCGAATCGCGGCTCTGTCGAGTGCCTTGAAGGCGTGCTCAACCAGCTTCGCGCGATCCTCAGTGCGCTTCACGTGCCAAAGCTTACTCTGATGGCTCATCTCGTCGGAAACTATGCGCTGGAGCAGGTTCTTGCGGTACAAGAGAATCACGGTGGACGCGGCCGTGGTTAAGATGTAATCATTGAAAAGCGGCTGCCCCACAAATGGCCATCCGTCGACGTCCCACACATGTTTGAAGCCATTGTGACGACGCCACAGCATGTGAATTTCGCGGCGCAATGATGATAGATCGGTGACCCGCGCGCGGACATTTCCAGAAAAATCGAGGTTAAAAGGTTCGCTTACGCAGCTGATGCCGACATAGCAATTTAAAATGTCGACCAGGGATGTGCTTCCCGTTCGTGCGCAGGCGTAAATAAGAAACCTATAGGGTCGTAGTCGAGCGTTAACACGGCGTTCAAGCGCGCGATAATACCGACGGGCGATCCTTGCGACTGACGGCATCGCAATCGGAGCAGCATTATCCGGCATAGAAATGCGTCGGCTTCGAACGAGGCGCCACTATCCCGCCCTTCGCGTAGACTTTGACATTTTCATGAGTCCGAACCGTCTCAAGAGGCGCGGACGAAGAATTGTGAAACGCCACGGCATCAATACGCCCTTAAATTGGGGGCTCGTTCTGCGTGCCAGATCGGTCAGTGACTTCAAGCGGTCCCAGCAAGCCACGCCTTTCGCGAAAGTAGGCCCCTGCAAAGATGAGGTCCCTTTGGTCAGATGTTTAGGACTTCAGGCGCTCGCTCTCTGCAAAGTTCTGGCTATACTGTACATCAATGACCGAACGGTCAAAGCCAACGGCGCAAGCGCCATCCGAGGTTCGGCCTTCGGGTAATAGCTTAGTTTTCATTGGGGGATGCCCCCGCAGCGGTACAACATGGCTTCAGAAGCTGCTTTCGTGCCATCCGGATATTAAGACGGGTCCCGAGGCCCATATTTTTGAACATTATCTAGCTCCTTTACGGTCGGCATGGCTTCGCAGCGCAGCGGGAAATCCTACCGGATACGCGGGCGGCGGACTCGCAGGGTACCTTACCGACGCGGAATTTAAAGAGATATTAGAGTCATTTTTGGCCTCCCTCCTGCGGCGGCTCATCGAGCGACTCGAACCAGGGCAACTGTTTCTAGAAAAAACGCCATCCAATGCATTGTTCCTACGCGACATCGTGGAGCTTCTGCCTGAGTGCCGCTTCATCTACGTGTTGCGGGATCCGCGAGACGTCGTTGCCTCCCTACTTGCGGCATCTCGCTCTTGGGGCGCTCATTGGGCCCCAAAAAACGCGCGCGAGGCCGCTAGGATGTGGAGACATTACGCTGCCCGAGTGCGTGAAGACAGGCAACAAATACCAGCATGGCAGTTCCTCGAGGTTCGTTACGAGGACCTTAGTGCCAACCCTGAACGCATTTTGCGAGACTGCGCAACGTTCTTGGGTTTAAAGTGGTCGGGCGAAGAGCTGGCCGCCGCCATCTCCGCGAACGTATCTACAAACAGAGAAGGCCCGCATCGCGGCACTGCAATTGCGGTCGACGGTGAACAGCGCCGTCGTTTTGGCGCTATCATGAAAGAACCTCATGGTTTCGTCCGCAAAGCAAAGGTCGGTAGTTGGAAGACCGATCTTAGCATTATGGGCAAACTATGGACGCGGCTAGTTCTGCGCCACGAGATGCCGGCAAACGGATATCGGTGGCGGTCCTAAGCGATAGCCATTCTCGATAGCGACCTCGCGGTCCTAGAAAATCGCGTTCTTGCGATATTGCATGCAGGAAAGTCCCGCCCAACCTGCCTTCGCGAGTTTTAGGGACGCGGCCTGAACAACGGGAGTTACATGCCGAGCATCCGCACCTTGTTCGTGATACCATATTGCGATTTTCCGCCAAGAGCCGGCTCCGCACAACGTATGTGGCGAGACATCAGCGTGTTCTCGGAGTTCGGTCCGACGGCGGTGTTCTCAGTGGATTACAACGAGTGCCCAGAGGTAACGTTGCCGGGCGTGGAACGGTGGGTCCACGCCGACGAACGCAGGTCCGACGGTCCGTCTCGTTTCCGGCGAGCCGTCCAGCGTATCGTACGCCTCATCGTTCCGCCGCAGTATCGCGGCTTGGATCTCGCGGCCGAAAAGCGGACAAATCGCGAGCTGCGGCAATTAATCGCCAAATTCCAACCAACGGTGGCCGTTCTCGAGCACTGGCGTTCTGCCGTTGCTCCGTCACCGTTGAAGAGTCGTCATTTGCCGCTGATCGTTGCTTCCCACAACGTTGAGTGGCAGCTTCTTCGTGATTTGAACGACCGGACGTCCATCGGTTCACGGCTACGCGCGAATGCCAAGGTGTGGTATTTTCGCCGCCTGGAGGCACGGTTGTACCGTGACGCCGACCGAATCTGGGCCGTTAGCGACTTGGACCGACGCGCGATACAACGCTTCACCGGCTTGACGTCGGAAGTGCGCGCGCTTCCGCTCGTGACTGATGTCGACTATTACGAACCGGTAAGGCGAGAAGTCATGGTTCCGCTGCAAGCTCGCAAAAAGCGTGGGCCGACCGTCTTTTACGCCGGCGCTTACTGGTGGCGACCAAATGCCGATGCCGCTCACATGCTAACGGAAGAGGTCTATCCCATTCTCCGCGCCTCGTATCCCGGTACGCGCCTGTTGTTGATTGGCGACAAACCAACTTCTGTAATGAAAGCCGCCGGGAGCACGGACGGCAACATCGTGGTAACCGGGAAGGTCGACGACGTTCGGCCATATTTGGCCGAGTCCGATGTGGTGGCCGTGCCGCTCCTGATTGGGGGCGGTATGCGTAGTAAGATACTCGAGGCCTTCGCGGCCGGTATCCCGGTGGTCAGTACGACGAAAGGCGCCGAGGGCATCGATGTCGCCGACGGAAAGGAACTGCTGGTGCGCGACGGGGCAGCGAACTTCGCAGCCGGCATCCAGATTTTGTGGGACGATCCTGAGCGAGCGCGCGAGATCGCCGAGCGCGGCTTAGCGTTCGTTCGTCGCGATTACAGCATGGAGGCAATGGAAGCGCGAGTCCGCGCGGAGCTTGAGGAATTAGCGGTCCTCGCAGGCGATGAACGCGCGCGTTAGAGCAACGCCGCCGGCGCCTGTTCGAACGCTGTCCGTTATGTCGGATTGCGACTTCCCGCCCGGGAGCGCGGCTCCACAACGCATTTGGCGTACGGTGAGCACCTTTTCCAAGCTTGGTCCGGTTGCCGTGTTTTCTGCCGGTTATAGCAATTGCGCGGCTTCGACGTTACCCGGCGTCGAGCGGTGGCATCACGTGGAACGACCGTGGCTGGGAAGCATGCCGCGTGCGCAGAGAGTCTTACTGGCAGCCAATGCCGATGCCGCGCACACCATCATTTTCGGTATCTATCCGCCTCTGCGGGCGCAGTTTCCCAGGTACGCGGCTCATCCTCGTTGGGCGCAGCCCAACGCCACAGATGGAAGCCGCGGCACACGCTGATGAGAACATCATCGTGACGGGTGACGTCGACGACATCAGGCCGTACCTTCGTGAGTCGGACGTGGTCGCCGTACCCTAGTGACCGGAGGCGGCATGCGCCGCGACGCCATTCTTCGGCTTTTCGAGCACAAGGCACTGGGTCAAGAGGCTTTCTTTGTTGACGATCATGAAGTCTGTCGAATTAGAAGATAAACGGCGGATCGTCTCGACGTCGAATTCAGGGTAGCCATAGAGTTCGCTACGATTCCCTTGCACCAACTCCATACCCGAGGCATCCACCAGGTCGCGTATCGAGACATTGGAGCCCCACTTGTTTGATATCTTGTCGGTAAAGGGGTAACAGCCGAGAAACAGATCGACCGTCGCGACAAAGAGCCCCCCTGGTTTCAGAATGCGCCCTATCTCTTTACTCGTTCGGGCGATCATTTCCGCAGAGGCGTGTTCCATCACGGAGATCGAGAAGACGCGATCGTATGAGTCGCTCTGGAGTTCTGCTTCGTGCAAGTATTTCGGGACGAACTGGAGTGTGACCCCGAAAGCTTTCTGTAGCTTTTCGTGCGCAGATGGCGAAAACACCCAATGGCTGCCCTCGGTGTCGATCAGCGGATCGATCGAGGTTACCTCGAGTCCACGCTCCGCCAAGACGAATTGAAAGCCTGAAGCGCCCGCCCCGATGTCGACGGCACGCATTCCCGGAGAGAGCGGCGTGCAAAAGAAACACCACGGATACTCGAAGGCTCTCGACGGGCTATTCCCCTGGAAGCCGAAGGGCCCGATGAGCCGCATCATCCATGCGGGCAATTCCATGCGTTTCGCCCACAAAAGCCGTTTGACGCGCCGTCTCTGCCACCAGTTGGGCCCGTACGGTGCATGATACTTCTGGTTCAAAAGCCGAAACTCTTCGGGCCATTCCTTGCGGGCGATCATCTAGGATGCCTACCGGAGCTCCGGCCGGTACGCGACCTCGTATGAACCGGAGTAAAGCGTCTTCATCGGATCGGGACTTCTTCGCTTCCCCCTCAATGCCTGGCATGGCGAATCGTCGGGCGGCGCAGCGCGGTCGCAACGCGACGCCGCCCGATGTCGATGCGGTTTTAGTCGTCGTCCGGCTGGCGCATCGATGGCCTCTCTCGCAGGAAGCGCTGGATGTTGTTCTGCGCCTGGGCGTTGGTACGCAGCTTAGAGAGCGGCGTCACCGGCTGCGTAAGATTGAAAATATCATTCATGTCGTCGGATCGCACGTCCACCGTTCCTAGGCTGCCTAGGTTGTAAGTCTCTTCTATCAATTTCAGGACGCTGCCGAACTCATGCTGCACGTGCGACACGTATCCGTGCTTGGCATACGGCGAAACCACAATCAGCGGGACGCGGAACCCGAGCCCCTCGACGTCGAGTTGTTGAGGCACGACGTGATCGTACCAGCCCCCCAGTCATCCCACATGATGAAGACCGCCGTGTTCGGCCAGTATTTGCTCGAGCCGAGAGCGTCGACGATCGAACTAACCCACGCCGGCCCCGTATTGGAACCCGCGATCGCGTGATCTGAATTCGCGAAGTCCGGCACGACGTAGCTGACCTGGCGAAGCTTATTGTTCTGAATATCGCTGAGGATCGTCGTCTCGGGCGAGATTACGTCGTTCGTCCAGTCGCTTCCGTACCGGATGTGTTTAATCGCATCGTACGCCGACCAGATATAGCCGCTCGGGCCCGCGGAGTACGCCGGCGCATAGTACGCGCATGTGACACCTTTTGCGTCCATCAGATCGCCAAGCGTCTGATAGTTGAAGCACGGGAACGGACCGGGCACCTCTTGTCCTTTATTGTTCAGGAGCGTCGTCGTCGTGCCGGACGGTGCATCGCAGCCCCACGGCACGTGACTCGGAACCTCGGCCACCATCGCGGCTTGCCCGGCAATCAGGTACTGATGCGAGACGTAGCTCGGGCCGCTGTTCGACGCGAACATCCGGTCGCCGACGGTGTACTTCTCGCCGAGACTAAAGTAGTCGCTCGTCTCGCTATGCGGGACGTACGCGTACTCGTAATTCGGCGCGGTGGTCGGGAAGAAGTCGAAACCTCCCTTATCGAAGGCGTCGTTTTTCCCGCCATCGTATTGGGTGACGAACGTCGTGTGATTGTGCGCCGGATCGTGATGAGCTTCGAGCGTGACGGGAGCAAGCGAAATCGTCCGACCCTGACTATTGATTCCGCTTTGCGCCGTATCGGCGCCCGGGAAGCCATAGAAAAGGTTGTCGAAGCTGCGGTTCTCTTGGATGATGACGACCACGTGCTGAATCTTCGAAGAATAAGGCGGCGGGGTCGCGGTCGTAGCCGCGCTCAACTCTAGCCCGTTGACCTTGGCGACATTAACCACGGCGGTGAAGACGGCGGTGATGTTGCCGCTCCGGTCGGCGTTGACCGTCACGCTCTTGGCCGTCGCTTTGTACATCCCGCCTGCGTCGGCGAAGATGTCGTAGTTGGTCAGGAACTGATTGCCGTTGACCGCCACGTTGAACACCCGCTGCTTCGGAGCGTCGAAGTATCGCTCCATGAAGTCCAAACGCAGATTATATGAACTGTTCGGCGTCAGTCCCGTGAACACGTACCGGAAGCTCGTTCCGACGCGCTGACCGTAGAAAACTCCCGGAGGTGGAGGATTCGCCACGGCGCTGGTGTCGATCTTATGCGAGGCGTCGTACTCGGTATATCCACCGTTGAAATCATTATCGGCGCTGAAGTTACTGACGGCCGAGCCGTTGGCGGCCGCGATATCGACCGGCGCTCCGGTGAGCAGATTCTCGCGCACGATCTCGATGCCGCTGACTTCCGGCTGCTCTTTGACGCGCGTGAATCCAATCGAGATGACGCCGCTTGAACTTGCATTTACCGGGAATTGCTCGACGACGGCCTTGTCTATTCCGCCGGCAGCCGCATAAATGTCGAAGTTCGAAAGCACCGTCGTTGAGTTGATCACGATATTGAAGAGACGGGCTCCGGCGGCGTTGAATTTCAATTCCGCGAAGTGCAGCCGCACGATATACGGCGTGCCCGGCGACTCGCCGCTCAGGCTGTATGAAAATGTCCCATAGCGGTTTGTCTGATAGACCGCTGGGGTGCCGCGTTTTCTACCAGATTCGTGTTGACGGCGGCCGTCGTTGACGCCGTCTGACCGCCGCTGTAATCGGCATCGGCCGAAAATGGACTGACCGCCCCGCCGCCAGCATTGATCGATTGGAAGGTCGTGAGGCCGTTGGTATGCGCGGCCTGGCCGTTTCGTGAGCCGCCGCCCGCCGGCGTCAGTGGCGTCGTGTTCGTTCCGCCTCCATTACAAGCGACGAGCGATCGATCGCGTCCCTGGGAGTGGTGTATGATCCGGCTAGCAGCGTAGGGTAGAAAGCGGCCACCGTGGCTATCGGCGAAGGTTGTTTTTGCGAAGCAATCTTCTACGAAAGGAACCACGATGGCCAAAG
>JAABUZ0100004746.1_pt1 | contig 18478 bp, 15 predicted proteins | sample 5562091 | NCBI WGS metagenome assembly JAABUZ01 (sample SAMN12813069, study PRJNA571459) | rock metagenome | isolation source: Antarctica rocks | place: Antarctica: Victoria Land, Linnaeus Terrace sud | collected 2015-12-21 | reverse complement strand
CGGTCGGCTCGGCGTCGTCGAGCGCGGGCACCGCAAATGCCCGCTCGTGCAGCGTCGAGTCGGTCGGCCGGTGGTGGTCGACGGTGCACCACGCCGGGCAGGCCAGGGTGTAGCGGACGGTCGGTCGGTGGTCGGTCTGAGTGCTCACTGCGGGCCTCCCTACGGGGTCGTTTCCGGGGGCGATGCTCGCCCTGTAACCCGGGCACTTCCGCTCGTACGACAAGCCCGCAATCCCAACGGTTGCAGCACTTCCGCATACCGTCTGCCTGCGCCTACCCCGAAGATGGAGGGTGAGCCGCTGCGCTCGCGCCCCTCGGTCGCCGGGCCGGCCGCGGGGAAGCGGGCGGCGGCGGCCGCGAAGGCCGCGGCGGCACAGACGGCGGCCGACGCCGACCGGGCGCGGACGCCACCGCGACCCGGCCGAGGGCCTCGGTAGAGCAGGCATCGCGGCCTGCCGCGCGGGGGAGCGTCAGGGCATGACGATCATCGCGTACGCAGGGGGACGGGTGGTCCCGGTCCAGGGCGAGCCGCTGGAGGGCGCGACCGTCCTGGCGGAGGACGGCCGGATCACCGCGGTCGGCAGGCTCGACGTGCCGGCCGGTGCGCAGGTCGTCGACTGCACCGGGCGCTGGCTGCTCCCCGGCTTCCTCGACGCGCATACGCACCTCGGCACGCACGAGGAGGGCGAGGGCTGGGCCGGCAACGACACCAACGAGATGACCGACCCGGTGACGCCGCAGGTGCGGGCCCTCGATGCCATCTACCCGAGCGACCTGGGCTTCGCCGACGCGCTCGCCGGCGGCGTGCTCACCGTCAACGTCAACCCGGGCTCGGGCAACCCGATCGGCGGGCAGACCGTCGCGCTGCGCGTCTGGGGGCGCCGCGTCGACGAGATGGTGCTGCGCTCGCCGAGCGGGCTCAAGTCGGCGCTGGGGGAGAACCCCAAGCGCGTCTACAGCGACAAGAAGGCGATGCCATCGACCCGGCTGGGTACGGCCGCGATGCTGCGCGCGACCTTCGCCAAGGCCCGCGACTACGACGCCAAGCTCGCTGCCTGGGATGGCGAAGGCGCTGCGCCGGAGCGGGACCTGGGCCTCGAGGCGATGGCCATGGTGCTCCGCGGCGAGATCCCGTGGCGCCAGCACTGCCACCGCGCCGACGACATCTCGACCGCGCTGCGCATCGCCGAGGAGTTCGGCTACCCGCTGGTCATCGACCACGGCACGGAGGCGCACCTGCTCGCCGACGTCATCGCCGAACGCGGCATCCCCGTGCTGATCGGGCCGCTGATGACCTCGCGCAGCAAGGTCGAGCTGCGCGGGCGTTCGATGCGCAACCCCGGCCTGCTCGCCGCGGCGGGTGTGGAGATCAGCATCATCACCGACCACCCCGTCGTACCCATCGGCTACCTCGTCCTGCAGGCGGCGCTCGCGGTGAAGGAGGGGCTCGACCCGGTCACCGCGCTGCGCGCCATCACCATCAACCCGGCCAAGGTCATGGGCGTCGCGGACCGCCTCGGCAGCATCGAGGTGGGTAAGGACGCCGAGCTGGTCGTCTGGTCCGGCGACCCGCTCGACCCGCGTGAGCGGGTCCTGTCAGCGTGGTCGCAGGGCCGCGAGTGCTACCGCTACGACGAGACCACGCGGACGGACGTGGTGACGCCCTTCTAGTCATGCCGGTGCTCGCGGTACTCCTGCCGGAAGTCGGCGATCGCGTCGATGACGGTCGCCAGCTGACCGCCCAGGTGATCCCGTAGCTCGGCAGTCGCCAACCGCGACTCGGCGAAGCCGGCGCGCATCTCGAGCTGGAGGACCGTCATCTCCATCTTGAGCGTGCTCACGTCGGTCTTGAGCGTGCTCACGTCGGTCTTGAGCGTGCTCACGTCGGTCTTGAGCGTGCTCACGTCGGTCTTGAGCGTGCTCACGTCGGTCTTGAGCGTGCTCACGTCGCTGGTGAGCCCGGTCAAGGCCGCGCGCGTCTCCTCGTCCACCGGGGCAGTGTGCGCGTCGCCGGGGGCATCCGCCAGCGGTTGTCCACAGGCAGGTCAGACGGGGTGGCCGGACAGGACGGCCGCGAGGTCGTAGGAGACCGGCTCCTCGAGCTGGTCGAAGGTGCACGAGCGCGGGTCGCGGTCGGGGCGCCAGCGCACGTACTGCCCGGTGTGACGGAGCCGCGGCCCCTCCATGTGGTCGTAGGCGACCTCGAGCACCCGCTCCGGCCGCAGGGGGACGAAGGATAGGTCCTTGCCACGGTTCCACCGCGAGCCGGCCGCCTCGGTCGGCGTACGCGTCTGCTCCTCGCGCGCCCACGGGTGGTCGGCGAGCGTCGTGACCAGCGGGGCCAGCTCCACCATCAGCTCCCGGCGCCGGGCCATCGGGAGCGCGCCGACGACGCCGATGCTGGCGAGCTCGTCGCCGCGGTAGAGCCCGAGCAGCAGTGACCCGACGGCATCCGGACCTGACGTGTGCACGCGGTAGCCCGCGACGACGCAGTCGGCCGTGCGGGCGTGCTTCACCTTCTGCATCACCCTCTTGTCCGGCTGGTACGGCAGATCGGCCGGCTTGCAGACGATGCCGTCGAGGCCGGCGCCCTCGAAGACCTCGAACCAGCGCTGCGCCTCCGCCGGGTCGCGCGTCAGGGGCGTCACCGACAGCGGCGGCCCCGACTGCGGCAGAGCGCCTTCCAGGCGGGCGCGGCGCTCGGCGAAGGGCTTGGCGGTCAGGTCATCATCGCCGAGGGCCAGGCAGTCGAAGGCCACGAACATCGCCGGCGTCTGCTGGGCGAGCAGGGCGACGCGAGAGGCCGCCGGGTGGATGCGCTGCAGCAGCGACTCGAAGTCCAGCGTCGCTCCCGTGGGCACGATGATCTCGCCGTCGAGCACGCACCGCTCGGGCGCCAGCTCCCGCACCAGCTCGACGACCTCGGGGAAGTACCGCGTCAGCGGCTTCTCGTTGCGGCTGCCGAGCTCCACCTCGTCGCCATCGCGGAAGACGATGCAGCGGAAGCCATCCCACTTCGGCTCGTACGACAACCCGGCCGCGGTCGGGATCCCGCCCGTGGTCGGCTTGGCCAGCATCGGCTTGACGGGCGGCATGACCGGGAGGCGCACCCGGCCATCCTGTCGTCATCGGCCCCCGGCTCGGGTGAGCTCTCACCTCTCGGGACGGCGTGCACGATCTGCTTGCGCCAACCGGTAGGCACGACGGATGCGCGCCGTCCGCCCCACGGGCCAGGAGTACCTCGCCCTCGTCACGGAGCTGCTGCAGCGGCGACGCCTGGCCGACCCCGTCGCCGGGTTGTGGGAGGCGGCCGATGTGCAGTGGTGGTACACCCGCGATCCGCACCCGTACGACGCCGACGCCGTCGTCTGGGTCGACGGCGACGCCCCCGTGACCGCGGCGGTGTTCACCCGGTGGTCGGCGAGTAGGTACGGGTGTGACGTCCTCGGCGACGCGACTCTCACCGCCGCATGGGATTTCGTCCACCACCGCTGCGCCGAGCTCCCTGCTGCATCGATCGAGATGGAGGTCGACGCGACCAGCCCGGTGAGCGCGGCCGAGGCGGTCCGGGCCGGCTTCACCGAGCCCGCCGGGACCTACGTCGTGAGCTGGCTCGACGCCGCCGACCGAGCCGTCGCGCGGGCGCTGCCCGGGGGCTGCACGCTCGTCGCACGTCCGGACCAGGACGGCCCCGCACCCGATGGTCAGCCGCAACGGCGCCGACGTCGAAGCAAGGCTGCGCGACTGCTCCCTCTACGACCCGGAGCTGGACCTGGCGCTGCTGACCGACGACGGCGCGGTGGCCGGTTACGCGATGTTCTGGGCCGACGACCGCACGCGCGTCGGGCTCGTCGAACCCATGCGCATCGAGGACACGCACAGCGGCCGCGGCCTCGCCGGCACCCTGCTGCGCGCCGGCCTGGACGCGCTCGCGGCGCGCGGGTGCGACCGCGTCAAGGTGACGCACGACCTCGCCAACCCGGCCGCGGCGCGTGCCTACCGAGGCGCGGGCTTCCGCACCGAACACCACGTCGAGGTCCACCGACGCCCGACCGGCTGATCCCCGTTCAGGGGGTCAGGTGCCCACCGACGATGACGATGCGCTGCCCGGGGTGGATGAGGGCGGGGTCACTGCCGATCACGGCCTTGTTCGCCTGATAGACAGCGTCGTACCCGTGCTGGTGGAACCAGGCAGCGATGACGTACAGGTTGTCGCCGGCCTTGACGGTGTAGGTCACGGACGCGGTCTTCGACTTCCGGGCGGAGGCGCGGTGCGGGGTCACGCTCGCAGCCGGGGATGCGGCCGGCACGACCAGGGCAGCGCCGGCGTCCTGTGCGCCCGCCGCGGCTCCGCCGGTGGGTGGCGTGGGAGCGGCGGCGGTTGGTGCGACCGTCGGAGCCGCGGCGGACGCCGCCACGGCGGTGGACGGCCCGGCAACCGGCGCCGCTGGCGGGGCGGCACGCCGCTCGCTGACGGCCGCGACCCGGGTGGCCACAGCGGGTGTGTGGTGGTGCCAGGTGCGCATGGCGTCCACCGCGCGCACGCCACCCGCGGAGGCCACCACCAGGATCGGCACCGCGAGCAGCAACGCCCTCCGACGATGAGCCACTGCGTCCTCCCTGTCATCGGTCGGCGTCTGCGCACGCCGAGATCGGCACCGCCACTCGGTGCCTCACCCCGCAGGATGCCCCTCCGATGGTCGGCGTGAACGTGGCGACCGGGTGGCGATCTCCCGTGGGGGCACCGGTGTCGTGTCGGGACCCGGCTAGCCGACCAAGATGACGATCTTGCCTCGGACGTGGCCCGTCTCGCTCTCCCGGTGTGCCTCGGCGGCCCGCTCGAGCGGGAAGGTCGCCGCTACCGGGATCGAGAACCGGCCCTGCTCGACGAGGCCTGCGACGAGCGGGAGCGCCTGCAGCGCCTGGTTGTCCGGGCCGCCCGCGGAGATGCGCACGCCCTTGTCGCCCGCGGTGAAGTCGTTGATCGTCACGATGTGCTGAGGGCCGCCGGCGATCGTGATGAGGTCGTCCATCCCGGCGCCCGCGGTGTCGAAGACGCGGTCAACGCCCTGCGGCGCCAGCGCGGCGACCCGGTCGGCCATGCCTTCGCCGTAGGTCGTCGGGGTGACGCCCAGGCTCCGCAGGTAGTCGTGGTTGCCCTCGCTGGCGGTGCCGATGACCGTCGCCCCCCGCAGCTGCGCGAGCTGCACCGCCGCGATGCCCACCCCGCCCGCCGCGCCGTTGACGAGGACCGTCTGGCCCTTGCCCACCCCGAGCAGGTCGAGCACCCGCACCGCGGTCTCCACCGCCACCGGGAAGCCCGCCGCCTCCTCCGCCGACAGCCCCGGCACCCGGTGCGCCCAGTGCTCCATCAGCGCCAGCTCCGCCGTGGCGCCCGTGACCGTCCAGCCCCACACCTCGTCGCCGAGCTCGACGCCGATGACGCCCTCGCCCAGCTCGGTGACCGTGCCCGCCGCGTCGCCGCCCGGGATCTTGGGCAGCGCGACCGGCATCACCTGCTCCAGCGCGCCGCTGCGCAGCTTGGTGTCGACGGGGTTCACGCCGGCCGCGAGCACCTGGATCTGGATCTGCCCCGGCCCCGCATGCGGCTCCTCGACCTCGACGACGGTGAGGACCTCGGGGGGTCCGTAGCTCGCGTACTGCGCTGCCTTCACGGTGTCTCCTCGGCTCGGGCCTGCTCCCTCGCCAACCCCGTCGCGGCGGCGGCATTCCCGCGGGTTAGCGTCGGCCGGTGGACCTCCCCCGGCTCCGGCGCCGCGCCCCCGACGTGCTGGCGGCGATCTTCGCCGTGAGCGGCGTGATCCACCTGGTCTCACCGGCGGTGTACGAGTCGATCGTGCCGCGGGCGCTGCCCGCGCACCGGGCGATCGTCTATCTCAGCGGCGTCGCCGAGCTGGCCTGCGCCGCCGGCCTCGTGCGTCGCGTCCCTGGCGCCGGCGTGGCGGCCGCCACCCTGCTCGTGCTCGTCTTCCCGGCCAACGTGCAGATGGCGCTCGACGCGGGCAGCGGCCGGCACCCGGGGCTGGCGGACGACGCCGTGGTCGCCTGGGCCCGGCTCCCGTTGCAGGTCCCCCTGATGTGGATGGCCCTGCAGGCGGACCGCCCGCTGGGCCACCTGCGGCGTCGCGTGAAGGCGCGCCCGCTCGGGTAGGTGGGCGGCCATGACCAGCGCAGCGGACACCCCCGAGACCGCCATGGGTACGGACTACGGCAACCCCGATGGCACGCCGCCCGAGCAGGTGGGGTCGCCCCCGCTCGACGAGAGCGCCTTCGACGAGGACCCGGCGGCCGACGAGGCGGCGGAGGGCACCGACGTCTACGCCGAGCCGTCCGAGCGGTCCGAGCCGTCCGAGCCGTCCGAGCCGTCCTGAGGATGCTGCCGGCCGTACCGCAGGAAGAGGGACCCGTCGTCCTCCAGCACGTGCAGCAGCTCGAGCCGGTGCGGGATGGTGAGCTCGCCGTGGGTGAGGATGCGCGGCCCGGCGGAGCCGGCGAGGACAGGGGACACGGTCAGGTCCAGCTCGTCCACGAGGTCAGCCGTGGCGAGCTGGCCGAAGAGGGACGGGCCGCCCTCGCACAGGATCCGTTGCAGGCCACGGGCGCGCAACGCGGCGACGACCCCGGCCGCCGGCACGTCGTCCCTCCCGACGTGCACCACCTCGGCGATGTCGGTGAAGCGCTCCTGGCCCGGCGCCGACGTGGTGGTCAGCAGCAGCGGTCGCGGGGCGGCTGGGTCGAAGAGCCGCGCCGCCGGGTCGAGGTTCAGCCGGCCGGTCACGACCGCGATCGGTACGCGGTGCTGGCGCACCGGCCCGTAGTCCTCGCCGCGGGCAGTGGAGGCGCCGACCAGCACGACGTCGCACTGGCTGCGGAGCACGCCGAAGACCGCCTTGTCACCCGCGCTCGACAAGCCACCGGATGCCCCCTGCGCGGTGGCCGACCCGTCCGCGCTGGCCACGAAGCCCACCCGCAGGTGGTCGACCCCGGCGGCGGTGCGGTAGGCGTCGTGCAGGTCGACCTCGACCGACGCCCCGGGCAGCAGTCGCCTCATGAGCCGCACCCTAGGGAGCGCGCCACAGCGGCGGCCCTACGCTCGTCGCCCGTGCCCGGCCGCCTCGTGGACCGCTCACCGGTCGTCCCACCGGACGCCCTGGTCGCCGCCCTCGTCCCACCGCCACGCTTCGCCGACGTGCGCTTCGCGAGCTACCGCCCCGACCCCGCGCAACCCACGCAGTCGGCTGCTGTCGCTGCGCTGCAGGACTTCCTGCGCGGATTCACCACGTCCGCCCGCCGTGGGCTGCTGCGCCGGCACGCTGCTGCCGCCGAGCCGGCGGGCGTCTACCTCGACGGCGGCTTCGGCACGGGCAAGACCCACCTGCTGGCCTCGCTGTGGCACGCGGCGCCTGCACCCAAGGCCTATGGGACGTTCGTCGAGCTGACCGCGCTGGTCGGGGCACTCGGCTTCGCTGCCACGGTCGAGCGGCTCGCCGGTCTGCGGCTGCTGTGCATCGACGAGTTCGAGCTCGACGACCCGGGCGACACCGTGCTCATCTCGACGTTGCTCGCGCAGCTCGTCCAGGGCGGAGTGCGGCTCGCGGCGACGAGCAACACCCAGCCCGAGGACCTCGGTGCGGGCCGCTTCGCCGCCGATGCCTTCCTGCGGGAGATCGCCGGGTTGGCCGCGCACTTCGCCGTGGTGCGGGTCGACGGCGAGGACTTCCGCCACCGCGGTCTCCCGCGTGCCGGTCCGGCGCTGACCGACGCCGCAGTCACCGCCGCCGCCGGACGCCCCGGCGCCACCCTCGACGACCTCCCGTCCCTGCTCGCCCACCTGGCGACGCTGCACCCCAGCCGGTACGGCGCCCTCGTCGAGGGGGTGACCCTCGCCGGGATCACCGGCGTCGTCCCGGTCACCGACCAGGACGTGGCGCTGCGCCTCGTCGTCCTCCTCGACCGCCTGTACGACCGCGATGTCCCTCTCGCGGCGAGCGGGACACCGCTGTCCGAGCTCTTCCCCGCCGAGCTGATGGCGGGCCCTTACCGCAAGAAGTACTCCCGGGCCGTCAGCCGAGCGGTCGCCCTGGCCCGCGCCGCGGCCACGCCCGCCTGACCAGCTCCGCCGACGGCGAGGACCAGCGCAGGCGTGCCGGCGCGGCCACGCGGACCCGCGCCGTGACCCCGGTGCAGCAGAGGTCGAGCAACCACCTCCCGATCCGGACCTCCTCCGTGCGCCCGGCCGCCCCCGCCCGCACCACGGTCGTCTGCTGACGCTCGACGCCGAGCATCCGGCGGACCACCTCGGGCTCCCGGCTGCGCAGCTCCAGCAGCTCGAGCCGAGGGTGGTCACCAACGTCGCAGGTCCAGAGCGCCCAGGCGACGGCTCCCTCGACCACCGCGAGCTCGGACACCTGCCGCAAGGTGGCGAGCAGCTCGCGGGCGCTCTGCCCGGCGAGCGACCGCCCCTGAGACGTCAGTCGCTGGTGCGCGAGCTCCAAGCGCTCCCCGCCCGGGATGCTCCACCAGCGCAGGAGCTCGGCGGTCGTCCGCGGCACACGCCAGGGCATGAGGCGCTCCCCGTCGAGGTCGGCACCGCAGATCTCCAGCAAGCGGCTCAGCATGTCGGCGGACGGCGTGCGGCTCCCTGTCTCGAGCTTGCTGATCGTGGCCTGGTGGCAGCCGAGCAGGACGGCCAGGTCTGCCTGCCGCAGGTGCGCTCGTCGCCGGACCTGCCTGATCAGCCGCGCCTGGCCCGTCATTCGTCGATCGTGACGCGGACGCAGCGAGCGGCCGGCCGATCACACCGCTGCTGTGGAGGGGGCTGCGCCGGTCATCCGCGGGTCCACACCGGCCCGGGCTCCGACGGTCCACCGGCACGGAGCACCGCTCCCTCATGGCCCGCGCGGTAGCCGCGTGCCATCGGGGCTCGGGACATCCGCCTCACGTCTGGGCATCTACCGAAGATGCCGCCCTGGCATGAACCGTAGATGCCACAACGAGGCGCGGGCGGGCGCGCCCGCCATCCCACGGCTGCCCCGGCCGATGACCGCGCCAGCCGGCCACGCCCAGCGCCGCCGACCGAGCGGGCGCCCCGCCCGCGGGCGCCCCGCGGGCGGGCGTCCGCGGGCGGGGGGGCTCAGCGTGCGCGGGGGAGCAGGCGGGCGATGACGACGCTCTCGCCGTCGAGCGTGACGCTGCCCTCCGCGTAGCCGAAGCCAGGTGCGGAGGAGGCCAGCACCTCGACCGGAGTCCCCTCCACCGGCACCTCGGCCCGGTCAGGGGCGAGGTTGCACACGACGACGATGTAGCTGCGCCGCAGGACGAACCAGCGAGCATCTTCGTCGTAGGTCGCGCTCGTCGCGGCGCGGTCGGCGTCGCCGAGCTGGAGCTCACGACGGCGCAGGGCGATCACAGTGCGGTGCCAGCGCAGCAGCGCCGCGTGCCCAGCGGCAGCCGGCTCGGACCAGTCGAGCCGAGACGCTTCGAAGGTGCTCAGGGCCTGGGGGTCGGGCACGTCGTCCTCGGCCCACCCGTGGGAGGCGAACTCCGCCCGCCGGCCGTGACGCACCGCCTCGGCGAGCTCAGGCTCCGGGTGGGAGGTGAAGTACTGCCACGGTGTGCGGGCGCCCCACTCCTCCCCCATGAACAGCATCGGGGTGTACGGCGAGCACAGGTTGAGCGCCGCGCCCACCGCGAGCAGACCGGGGGACAACGCTGTCGTGATGCGGTCGCCGACGGCCCGGTTGCCGATCTGGTCGTGGTCCTGCAGGTAGGTGACGAAGCGCCAACCCGGTGTCTCGGCCGGGACGGCGCGACCGTGGCGACGGTCGCGGAAGGTGGAGTACGTACCGTCGTGCACGAAGGTCCGGGTCATGGCCTTGGCGAGTACGGACAGCGGGCCGAAGTCGACGTAGTAGCCCTGCGTCTCCCCGGTCAGCGCGCTGTGCAAGGCGTGGTGCACGTCGTCGGTCCACTGCCCGTCCAGGCCGTACCCGCCGGCCTCGCGCGGTGTGATCAGCCGGGGGTCGTTGAGGTCGCTCTCGGCGATGAGCGAGACCTCGCGGTCGAGCGTCGCGGCCAGGCCGCCGGCGGTCACCGCCATCTCCTCGAGCAGGTGGGTCGCCGTCTCGTCGACGATGGCGTGCACCGCGTCGAGGCGCAGCCCGTCGATGTGGAAGTCACGCACCCAGTGGGCGACGTTGTCCAGCACGAAGCGGCGCACCTCGTCCGAGCCGGCGGCGTCGTAGTTGACGGCGTCGCCCCACGGCGTGTGGTGCGTGTCGGTGAAGTACGGGCCGAAGCGCGCGAGGTGGTTGCCGCTGGGGCCCAGGTGGTTGTAGACCACGTCCAGCACGACGCCGAGCCCACGCGCATGGCACGCGTCGACCAACCGCTTGAGCCCGTCCGGGCCGCCGTAGGGCTCGTGCGGGGCGTAGAGACCCACCCCGTCGTACCCCCACCCGCGGGGCCCGTTGAAGCTGTTGACCGGCAGCAGCTCCACCGCGGTCACCCCGAGGTCGACGAGGTGGTCGAGGTGCTCGACCACGGCGTCGAAGGTGCCCCCATCGGTGAAGGTGCCGACGTGCAGCTCGTAGAGCACCGCGCCGGCCAGCGGGGTGCCGCGCCAGGTGTCGTCTGTCCACGGGTAGGCGGCGTGGTCGTAGACGGCGCTGCGCCCGTGCACGCCATCGGGCAGCCAGCTCGCCCGCGGGTCGGCGAGCACGTCGCCCTCCCTCTCGTCACCGTCCGGCCGCGCGGCGAGCCGGAAGCCGTACCTCGTGCCGCTGGGGGAGTCGGCGAGGTCGTGCTCCCACCAGCCACCCGTCGCGGCGACCATCGGCTGCACGACCTCGTCACCGGGCATGCCCAGCACGACGTCGACGGCGCTCGCCGCGGGCGCCCAGACCCGCAGCGGCCTCATGGCCGCACCAGCAGCGCGCCGGGGTGACCGCCGCCGAGCACCTCGGCGAGCGGCACCGTCCCGCCGTCGAGGTGCCGATCGGTCAGCACGTCCCGCCATCCACCGTCGGGCAGCGTCACGGTCGAGCCGGCCGCGAGACCGGAGCGTCGAGCCCGCAAGGGCCGTGTCGTCGCGACCACCGCCACCGCTCCCTCACCGGCACCCCGTAGGTAGGCGACGGCGTCCTCGCCGACGACCTCGAGGGGCACGTACCCCCCGGTGAAGATCGCCGGCCGCTCCCGGCGCAGCCGCAGGACCGTCGCGGTGAGCTGTTGCTTCGGGACGCTGCCGTCCGCGAGGGAGTCGGCGAGCGCGGACCCGTCGACCGGGTCGCGGTTGTCCGGGTCGACCAGCACGAGCCGCTCGACCTCGCACCCCTGGTAGGTGTCGGGGATGCCGACCGCGGTCAGCTGCAGCAGCTTCGCCACCCAGGACGCGTCGCGCATGGCCGGGAGCAGCGGCTCCAGGTAGGTCTCCAGCCGGCGGGTGAAGGCCTGGTCGCCGAGCACCCCGGCGGCCGCCCGCTGCACCGCCCCCTCGTAGGCCTCGTCCACGTCGGTCCAGCCGGTGTGCTCCTTCGCCTCCCGCCCGGCCTTGGTGAGGAAGCGGCCGAGCCGGTCGAGGTCGATCGGCCAGGCGCCGAGCACCGTCTGCAGCATCAGCACCGTGGTCGGGCCGTCGGGCAGGTCGCCGGTGCGGTGCGGGGCGAGCAGGGCGACGAGGTCGCGGGCGGTCTCCGCCCACCCGTCCGCGTCTTCGCTGAGCACCCCGATGCGGGCCCTGACGTCCTCACCGCGCTTCGTGTCGTGCGTCGTCAGCGTCGTCATCGTCAAAGGCCAGTCTCGTGCCAGCACAAGCATCGCTTCGTGCCAGTCCGAGACGGGCAGGGCCCAGGTGCTGGGATCGCCACCCACCTCGTTGAGGGCGATGAGCCGTTGGTAGCGGTAGAAGGCGGTGTCCTCCACGCCCTTGGCCATCACCGGGCCGCAGGTCTGCTGGAAGCGCCGGACCAGCTCGGCCGGCCCCTCGACGACGAGCCGGGCCACCGTGCGGATCTCCTCCGCCAGCTGCGGACGGCGGGTGGTCGCCAGCGCCACCGCGGCGGCCAGCGCGTGCGCCGCCTCGGGGGACGGCGCCTGGTCCGGCTCGACGTAGGCGCGGTAGACGCCGAAGGCCACGAGCAGCTCCTCCAGGGCCTGGCGCAGCGGAGCCTCTTGCGCCTCTGGACCGGCCGCCGGGACGAGCGAGGCGAGCAGCCGGGTGACCTCGGCCTGCAGCGATGCGTCGAGCACCAGCCGCTTGCCGGCCTCGACAAGGGCGGTGTAGTCGGTCTCTGCGCCGGCCAGCTCGGCGTAGAACGCCGTCAGCGGCGCCTCGCCGGTCGGGTCGACGAGCAGCCGGGTGATGCTACCGAGGACGTCGTACCCCGTCGTCCCGTCGCAGGCCCAGGCGGGCAGCGTCTCGCCGGGCTCCAGGATCTTCTCCACCACGGTCCAGACCGGGTCGGCGCCATCCTCGCGGACGAGGCCGTCGAGAGCGGCGAGGTAGCCCGCCGGGTCGGCGAGGCCGTCCGGGTGGTCGACGCGCAGACCGTCGACGAGCCCGCTGCGCACCTGATCGACGATCAGCGCGTGCGAGGCCCGCAGCACCGCGTCGTCCTCCACCCGGATGCCGGCCAGAGTGGTCACGTCGAAGAACCGGCGGTAGTCGAGGTCGCGGTTGCCCGTCTTCCAGAAGGCCAGCGTGTAGGCCTGCCGGTCCAGTGTCGCGGCGACGTCGCCCTCGACGAGGGTCCCCGGCGCGATAGGCACCTCGTGGTCGTAGTAACGGACCCGATCGCCCGCGAGCACCAGCTCGCCGTCGGCGAGCACCTGCTCGAGCGGCGCGCCGAGGATGGGTACGAGGACCTTGCCGGGGTTGGCGGGGGAGTCCCACCACACGTCGAACCACGACCCGTGCGGTCCGTCCCTGCCGTCGCGCAACAGGCCCCACCACGCGGCGTTCAGCGACTCGGGGTCGGCGACGCTCATGTGGTTGGGCACGATGTCCAGCACGATCCCGAGGCCGTGGTCGCGGCAGGCCGCGGCGAGCACCTCGAGCCCGGCCGCACCGCCGACCTCCGTGTTGACAGTCGTGTGGTCGACCACGTCGTAACCGTGCACGCTGCCCGGGCTGGGCTGCAGCCACGGCGAGCAGTAGACGTGGCTGATCCCCAGGTCGGCGAGGTACGGGACCAGCTGCGCCGCCTGGGCGAAGCCCCACCCCGGCTGCAGCTGCACGCGGTAGGTGGACGTCGGGGTGACCCGCAGGGCTCGCGCCGCGGTCACACCACCCTCCGCAGCACGAGGACGGAGCGGGCGTCCACGGTGACGCTGCCCTGGGCCTTGACGCTGCTGAGGTCATCGGACGTCGGGTCGAGCAACGGCCGGGTTGTGTCGAGCACCGTGCGCCAGGCCCCCCCGTACGCCTCTTCGGGCAGGGTGAAGTCCAGGTCCTCGCTGTGCGCGTTGAGCAACATGAGGAAGGAGTCGTCGGTCACCTTCTCCCCGCGCGGCCCTGGCTCGCGGATGGCCTCGCCGTTGAGGAAGACTCCGACGCTGCGCGCGAAGCCGGACTCCCAGTCCTCGTCGCCCATGGCGGCACCGGAGGGTTGGAACCAGGCGATGTCCTGCACCCCGTCCTTGGTCGGGCGGCCGGAGAAGAAGCGCCGCCGCCGGAAGACGGGGTGCTCGTGGCGCAGCTTGCTCACCGTGGCGGTGAAGGTCGTCAGCACGTCGAAATCACGCGCCCGCTCCCAGTCGATCCAGGCCAGCGGCGAGTCCTGGCAGTAGACGTTGTTGTTGCCCAGCTGGGTGCGACCGAGCTCGTCACCGTGGCTGATCATCGGCACGCCCTGGCTGAGCAGCATGGTGGTCATGAAGTTGCGCTTCTGCTGCTCGCGCAGGGCCAGGACGTCATGGTCGTCGCTCTCGCCCTCGACACCGCAGTTCCAGCTGCGGTTGTGGCTCTCGCCGTCGTTGCCGTCCTCGCCGTTGGCGTCGTTGTGCTTCTCGTTGTAGGAGACCAGGTCGTGCAGCGTGAACCCGTCGTGCGCGGTCACGAAGTTGATGCTGGCGGTGGGGCGGCGACCCTCGTAGGCGTACAGGTCGCTGGAGCCGGTCAGCCGTGAGGCCATCTCGGCGAGCGAGGAGGGCTCCCCGCGCCAGTAGTCGCGGATGGTGTCGCGGTACTTGCCGTTCCACTCGGTCCACAGCGGCGGGAAGTTGCCGACCTGGTAACCACCCTCGCCGACGTCCCACGGCTCGGCGATGAGCTTGACCTGGCTGACGACCGGGTCCTGCTGCACCAGGTCGAAGAAGGCGGAGAGCCGGTCCACGTCGTAGAACTCCCGCGCCAGGGTGGCCGCGAGGTCGAAGCGGAAGCCGTCGATGTGGCACTCCGTGACCCAGTAGCGGAGCGAGTCCATGATCAGCTGCAGGGTGTGCGGCTGGCGCACGTTGAGGGTGTTGCCCGTACCCGTGTAGTCCATGTAGTACTGCTCGTCGCCCTCGACGGCCCGGTAGTAGGCGCGGTTGTCCAAGCCGCGGAAGCTCACCGTCGGGCCCATCTGGTTGCCCTCGGCGGTGTGGTTGTAGACCACGTCGAGGATCACCTCGATGCCCGCCGCGTGCATCGTGCGGACCATCGCCTTCATCTCCTGCACCTGCTGGCCGCGGGTGCCGGAGCTGCTGTAACCGGAGTACGGAGCCAGGAAGCCCAAGGTGTTGTACCCCCAGTAGTTCCGCAGCCCCTTGTCCAGCAGCGTGCTGTCCTGCAGGAAGTGGTGCACGGGCATGAGCTCGATCGCGGTCACGCCGAGGCGCTGCAGGTGGTCGATGACCGAGGGGTGCGCCAGGCCGGCGTACGTGCCGCGGATCTCCTCGGGGACGTCCGGGTGCTGCATCGTCAGACCCTTGACGTGCGCCTCGTAGATGACGCTCTGCGCGTACGGGTGGCGCGGCGCGCGGTCGTCCTGCCAGTCGAAGTAGGGGCTGATCACCACACTCTTCGCGACGTGGGCGGCGCTGTCGTCGTCGTTGAAGGCATCCGGGTCGTCGAAGCGGTAGCTGAACAGCGACTCGTCCCACTCCATGTCCCCGTCGACGGCCTTCGCGTACGGGTCGACGAGCAGCTTCGCGGGGTTGCACCGCAACCCCTGGGACGGGTCGTACGGGCCGTGCACGCGGTAGCCGTACCGCTGCCCGGGTCCGATGTTGGGCAGGTAACCGTGCCAGACGTAGGCGTCCACCTCGCGCATCGGCACCCGCGTCTCGACGCCGTCGTCGTCGAAGAGGCACAGCTCGACTCGCTCGGCGACCTCGCTGAAGACGGAGAAGTTGGTGCCCGCTCCGTCGTAGGAGGATCCCAAGGGGTACGGGCTGCCGGGCCAGGTGTCCACGGGTGTGCCCTGCCCCCGAGCCGGCGCTCCGAAATCACCGACCTACGGTGATCACGCTCGCTCAGGCCCGGCGGCGCCGCGACCGGTCGAGGGCCACCACGACGCCCCCGTCGGGGACCAGGTGGCGGCGGAAGTGCTCGGCCGGCATCGGCCGGGCCACGAAGTAGCCCTGCGCGAGATCGCAGTGCATGGCGCCGAGCTTGTCGTAGGTGGCGGCGTCCTCGACGCCCTCGGCGGTCACCCGCAGCCCGAGCCCGTGCGCGAGATCGATGGTCGCGCGCACGATGGCCGAGGCCTCGTCGCTCTCCACCATCCGCTGCACGAAGCTCTGGTCGACCTTCACCTCGTTGACCCGCACGCGCTGCAGGAAGGTCAGGGAGCTGTAACCCGTACCGAAGTCGTCGACGCTGATCTCCACCCCCAGGTTGCGCAGGCGGGCGATGACATCCCCGACCACGTCGAGCTCGCTCATCGCGACCGTCTCGGTGATCTCCAGCACCAGGAGGCGGGCCGGCAGGCCGTGGGTCGCCAGCACGACGGCCACGTCAGTGGGCAGCTGCCGGTCGAGCAGGTTGCGGGCGGAGAGGTTGACCGCGACGGGGATGTCGCCGAGGCCGTCGGTGCGCCAGCCGGCCGCTTCGCGGACCGCGAGGTTGAGGACGGCGATGGTGAAGTCGTGCGCCATCCCGGTGCCCTCGGCGACGGGGATGAAGACGTTCGGCGCGACCACCCCCCGCGTCGGGTGCTGCCAGCGGGCCAGGGCCTCGGCCGAGAGCACCCGCCCCGTGGCCATGTCGACCTGCGGCTGGAAGTGCAGGAAGATCTCGCCGAGCTCGAGGCCGGCGCGCAGCTCGGCGGACAGCGCGAGGCTGTCACGGTCCACGCCCTCCTTGGCGGGCCGGTAACGGCGCCAGGAGCCCGGGTTCTGCTTGGCGTCGGCCAGCGCGATCTCCGCGTGCCGCAGGACCGCCTCGAGGGTCGACCCGTCGGTCGGGGAGACGGCCACGCCGACGCTGACGTCGAGGGACAGGCGCAAGCCCTCGTAGTCGGTGGGCGCGGAGACGCGCGCGAGCACGTCCTCGCAGATCGCGTCCGTCGACCCCTCGCCCGGCAGGTGGCGCACCGCGAGGGCGAAGCGGTCACCGTCGAGGCGGCCGACAGCGTCCCCCGGCCGCGAGCGCGCGCGCAGGACGGTCGCGACGTGCTGCAGCAAGCGGTCGCCGGCCTGGCTCCCGAGCGTCTCGTTCACCCGCTTGAAGCGGTCGAGGTCGATGATCAGCACGGCCCACGTCTCCGCGCCGGCGGTGGCCACGACCAGCTCGTCCTCGAGCTCGAGGATCCCGCGGCGCGACAGCAGGCCGGTCAGCTCGTCATGCCGGGCCTGCCACGCGCGCCGCTCTGCGGCCGCCAGCGCGGCAGCGTGCATGCGGGCGTTGAGCAGCGCACTCCCCACGGCGCGGGCGTAGGTCGCGAGCAGCTGGCGTTCGCGGGAGGTGAAGCGGTGGCCGTCGGCGAAACCGACACGCAGGGCGCCGAGCGTGCCGCTCTCCGCGCGCAGCGGGGTCTCTGCGACGGTCGAACCGTCGGTGTCCGTACCGACCAGGACCGGCTGCTCGTCCTCGCCCGCCCGACGCGCCGGTACGGCGCGCATCCGCAGCCGCCGGTCCGTCGCAGGGGAGCCGGCGTGGGTGATGGCGTTGTGGTCTCCATGGTGGCGCTGCACCGCCGGCCCCTGCCCGGGAGCCTCGACCCCGGCCGCCTCGCGCTGCACGTCGACCTCGACCCACGCTGCCCGCAGCAGGCGACTGGTACGGGTGACCGCGATCCGTACGACCTCACCCTCGGCCAGCGTGCCCAGGTCGGCGGACGCCGCGTCCAGCTCCCGCCAGATGTCGCTCTCGTCGGCCTCGCGACGCCGCGCCTGCAGGAGGAGGACAACCAACACGATGCAGATGGGGATGATCGCCAACGTCAGCGGGCTGTAGACCGCGAGCGCCACGATGACGACCCCGAGTCCGGCGGTGACCGTGGTGGCGACGACGGTCCACCACCGCTCTCGGAGGAGCACTTCGATGTAAGGGCGGCTAGCAGACGCGCTGATGACTCCGGCGACGAGAAGGGTGCTCACTGCTCCGGCGAGCACCCCACCCGTCAGTAGGCCGACGAGAGACGCCCATTCGTGGCCTGGCTGGGCCACGAGGGCGAACCCCAGCCCCGCTGCTGAGGCTGCGACGGCGCTGACGCAGGCGTTGAAGAAGGTTTTCGTGAGGTCGAGTCGATCGCGGAGGCACATGACCGCCTGAGCTCCCGTCGCTAGCAACGGCAACCAGCCTGCGGGGAGGAGGGCCAGGGCTACAGCGGTCGCAGCGGGCGCCAGGGACATGGAAGCCTTGCCAGGTCGTCCGTATGACGAAGCCGTGAAGGACTTGGTCCCGAGCAAGAGGACCACGGCAGCGCCAGCCAGGCGTAGGCCGAGCAGGGAGGGCTGAGACTCATGCTGCACGACCAGTGCAGACGTCAACACCAGTATTGAGGCCAGGGACGCCGTGATACCGACGAGGGCGGCGGCGGCGCGCCTCACGTCCTACCCGTCAGTGCTGCCATATCAGCCTCGTCGTCACACGGGCCGCGGAACTGAGCGACCAGATGGGGGAAGTACGACACCACACGTGTGGCAACGGGGACTATGGCGGACGGACGTCACTCGCGCAAGGCCCGTAAGGACTAGTTCGTCGTTTCAGACCGCCCGGTCGTCTGAAAGGTCCAGTGCAGCTGTGCGGACCAGGCGTTCAGTGATCTTGCTCGATGAGGCGGATACCCGTCCTGATCGGTGGCTGCGGACGTGATCCGTATCCCCGCAGCGGGCCGAGGCGGAGACGGATATAGCAACAAACCTGGGCGACTTGGTCAGCGGGTCCAGCGCACGGGGTGCTCTCTCTCTGCTCGTGGGGGCGACGGGGTCGGGTCAGCGGGTCCAGCGCACGGGGTGCTCTCTCTCTGCTCGTGGGGGCGACGGGGTCGGGTCAGCGGGTCCAGCGCACGGGGTGCTCGCTCTCTAGCTCG
>JAABUZ0100004745.1_pt1 | contig 18479 bp, 16 predicted proteins | sample 5562091 | NCBI WGS metagenome assembly JAABUZ01 (sample SAMN12813069, study PRJNA571459) | rock metagenome | isolation source: Antarctica rocks | place: Antarctica: Victoria Land, Linnaeus Terrace sud | collected 2015-12-21 | reverse complement strand
GGCGCGGGCCGCCGCGACAGATTCCGCGCTCGGCGTGCCGCGCTGCGGCAGCAGCAGGGCCGCGTCGTACAGCGCCTGAAGCACACGGGCAGCACGCGCTTTCGTGCGCGGCAGATATTCTAAAAGCTCGCGCAGGACTTCCAAGTCAAAGCACAAGGCTTGAACGTCGTCCCGGCGCACGGCGATAGTCGCCTCTGCCAGTGCGCCGCCGTCGGGCAGCCCGCCGAACAAGTCGTTGTTGCCCGCATCTACCCACACGTCAACCATTTCGCCGCCGCTGGCCGGGCTGGCAAACGGCAGGACACGCTTGCCGGGGCGGCCCAGCGAGTAATCGAAGCCGGACCGAACCCCCGTCAGGCCAATCACGGGCGTCCCTTCGGCATCTACCACCAAGCCTTCGCCGTTCAAATCCAGCAGCAAAACTACAGACTCACCGGCCGCCTCACTTGGGACAGTTCCCGTAAAGTGGAACCAGGCGCAGTCCCAAAGCTTGCCCCACCTATCGCCGACTTTCAGCGCTTGATGCGTCCCGCTCTCACGCCCCGCGAACGGAACCGGCTCCGGCGTCACCCAGGCTTCGACCGTCAGGTCTTGGAGCGGGCGGTAAACAGACTTCGGAAGACGGGAAATCGCGCGGTCAATCCGCGAGATGAGCGGCCCCTGCGTGACTTCAGGGCTGATTGGGATCGGCATGGAGGTCGTTTCCTTCTGATGAGAGAAAAACTAAATGTGATTGCAATGTACCGGCTGACAGCGGGATTGTCAAGCGGCTGAAATTTTCCGAACAATTATTTTTTGTTTTTGTTGACAATTCATGAATTCTTTGGTAGACTGGATTATCATCTAAGCGCTTAGACAAGAAGGCGTAGATAAGTGAGCATGGCAAAAACTCGTTCCACTATTACTGATGTCGCACGCGACAGCGGTGTTTCTATCGCTACGGTCAGCTATGTCATCAACAATGGCCCGCGCAATGTTGACACGGACACGCGGGCGCGGGTCGAAGCGAGCATGAAGCGGCTGGACTACTACCCGAACTCGATTGCGCGGGCCTTGACCAACAAGCGCCTCAACGCCATCGGCGTCGTCTTCCCGCACCCGTACCCAAGCGTCTTTGCCGACCCCTACTTTGTTTCGGTGATGGACGGCATTGTGCAGGAAGCGGCCCGGCGGCATCAAAACGTCCTGCTGTATACCGGACTGGAATGGAACGGCAACGACAGCCTGCCGGCGTTCCGAGACCGGCGCGTGGACGGCCTCATCTTAATCGCCATGCTCACCGACAGCACGATTGTTCCGGCGATGGCCCAGGCCGAGATGCAGTTTGTCCAGATCAACGGCACCGTCACCGATGCCGCCGTCTCGAATGTTGACATTGACAACGCCCTTGCGGTTCGGCAGGTGATCGCGCACCTGGCCGCGCTCGGCCACCGCCGGATTGCGCTGCTCGGCGGCCAGATTAACTCGCCCAGCACTTTGCCCCGGCGGGACGGCTACTTGCAGGGAATGTCGGAGCAGGGGCTGCCCGTAGACCCGGCGCTTGTGCGGGAAGGCACGTACAGCCGGGACTGGGGGCGCGAGGGAATGGCGTATCTGCTGCGCCTGGCCGACCCGCCGACCGCCGTGTTTGCCGGCGGCGACGGCATCGCGCAGGGCGTCTATGAAACCTGCCGGGAGGCCGGTGTTCGTATTCCCGAAGATGTCAGCGTGATTGGTTTCGACGATACTCCGGCGGCCCCGCATCTGAACCCGCCGCTGACCTCGGTGCGCCAGCCTCTGGTCCAGATGGGTTCCGCCGCCGCCGCCGCGCTGCTGGACCAGCTCGACGCCGGGCCGTCCGCCGAGGCCGCGCCGCAGAGCGTTCTGCCGTCCGCGCTGATTGTCCGGGAGTCTACCGCGCCGGTGCGCCCTCGGCCCGCGGAGAGTGTTTCTCAAGAATTGGTAATCGCCGAAGCGCAGCGTCTGCGTTAGGATCAGCCGCGGCGCTCCTGCCGCGCTGGAGTTCTCGTCTAAACGCTTAGACAAAGAAAGAGGTGTGAATAAAAGTTATTTTCGGGTCACAGCGAACGTGACCCCACTTGTCCCCTGCCTCCGAAGCAGCGCCGCTACTCGGAACGGACCACTCCTGCTGCTTTCCTCCTTCTGAAAGGCTAAATTGACATGAACACACAAACCCGCTCGGCCCGCGCATTCACCCTGATTGAACTGCTCGTCGTCATCGCTATTATCGCGATTCTCGCCGCCATCCTGTTCCCGGTCTTCCAAAGCGTCCGCGAGAACGCCCGCCGCACCACCTGCGTTTCCAACGAAAAACAGATGGGCCTGGCAATGACCCAGTATACGCAGGACGCGGATGAGAGATTTCCGCAAGGCCAGTACATAGACGCGAACAATGCCAGAATTGACTGGGGCCATGCCATCTATCCCTACATCAAGAATGGCAGCGCCTCTAATGTCTCTGGAACTACCCCTATTTACAACGGCAAGGGAGGCGTTTTCGCCTGCCCGGATTTTCCTTCAGAGCAGGTGGCCGAATATGGTGCTCACGACTACTTATGCCCCGTGCCGGACGCAAACAATGTCAACAGTTTAGCCACTTCCCTCGCGCAAGTTCTGACACCTTCCGACCAAGTGCTGATTGTGGAAAAGGGCCAGGCTAACGGCGGTGTCAACAACCAGCCTGTCTTTGACGCCAGCGAGCATGACTGGGTCGGTTACATCAACGACGGTACGCAGGACGCACCCATTGTCCGTGCCAATCCCGATACTCGTGATTTGACCGCTGATTTTGATGAACCCATGACCTCAACTCCGGCGGCTCAGGATAGCAATCCGGCTTCTCCTGGATACTTCCCCCGTTACCGCCACAATGGGCGCACGAATGTCCTCTTTGTTGACGGACATGTGAAGTCTATGGCAAAAGGCTCCATGAGCGGGAAGTACTGGCTCAAATACATCTGGGTTCCCGGTGTCACGCCGCGAGCTACAATGCCCGCCAGCTACGTTCCGAACTTCTAAGTTCAGCCAGACGTTTGGTTTCCTGCCTCCATGGGCAGGGAGCCAGGTCTGCCTGCAATTCTTCCGCCCGAAAGAAAATCGCCATGCCGCCTTCGACAACATGCGCGGCTCTCGCAGCTGCCGTTCTGCTGACCGGCTGCCACCAGCAGCAAACCGCATTACGCGCCTCCCTGCCGGCAAGTCCGCCGCCGCAGACAGTCCAGGCCGCACCCGCACAAGGAGCATCCGCCGCAGCCATGAAAACTGACACTCTCAAAAAGCCTCTTACTCTCAAAAAGCCTCTTACCGCACTTTTGGCGTCCGCGGCGCTTGCCGGGGCAGTTGCCCCGCACATGGCGCACGCGGCGGAGCCGTCGCCCTGGGTGACGGCGTATTATCCGGTCTGGGTGCAGGCCGGCGGCATGTCGCCGGACAAGATTGACTTCTCAGCGATTACCCATTTGGTCCACTTCAGCATTACGCCCCGCGCCGACGGCACGATTGAAGATACCGTGCATGGCGCCGCGAACGCGATCACGCCCGCGCAGTCGGCGGATGTGGTTCCCCGCGCCCACAAGGCCGGGGACAAGGTGCTGGTGTGCCTCGGCGGCGCGGGAAGCGGCCCGGCCATCAGCGCGGCGATTTCCGGCTCGGTGCGCGGCGTCTTTATTCAGAACTTGATCGGGTTTATCCAGACGCGCGGCTACGACGGCATTGATGTGGACATGGAGCCGATCCTGCCGGCGGATGAGCCGAACTTTATTTTATTTGTCCGGGAGCTTCGCGCGGCGATGAAATCCGTCAATCCGAAGTGGCTGCTGACGTTCCCGGCGTCGGGCGAGCCGGGCGACCAGCCGAAGCTGGCCGCCGCGCTTCAGGACGATTTCGACCAGATCAATATCCAGACGTATGATCTCAGCGGGACATGGGCCGGGTGGAAAACCTGGTACAATGGGCCTTTGTATGGCGAAGGCAAAACGCTGCTCACGACCACCCGGCCGTACCCGTCGGTGGACGAGAAAGTTGGCTTTTACCTGGCGGCAGGCGTTCCCAAAGCCAAGCTCGGCCTCGGCATCGCGTTCTACGGCTGTGTTTGGAACGGCGCGAACGGCCCCACGCAGCCGATCCAGGGAGTCACGATAGATAAGCTGGCGACCAGCGCGATTTTAGACCAGTACGACAAGCCCGGCGCGTACCACTGGGACGCGCTGGCCCATGCCCCGTACTTCAGCGTGGGGGCGGCAACGGACCCCGCCCGGAAGTTCGTTTCTTATGACGATGCCCGCTTGGCCCGCGAAAAAGTGCTGTATGCCCGGACGCATGGCCTCGGCGGCGTGATTATCTGGGAACTCGGCGACGGCTACCGGGAAAGCCAGCCCGCAGGCCAGAAAGACGCCCTGCTGCAAGCCGTGAAACGCGCCGCGCGGGGGCCGCTGACCGCCGGGCGGTGACAAGAAACCATGCGGATAGGAACCATGACATAAATGTCACGGTTCCTTCACGGCAGAGCCTCAATACAGCACAACGTCCCAGAAAGAAACCATGAACCCATCGCTTGTTCCCCTGCCCCAAAAGATCGCCCTGACCGGCGGCGTCTTCCCGCTCAGCGCCGATACGAAGATCGTTTCCGACGAAGCCGCGCTGTCGGAAGCGCAAATCCTTGCAGAGAATCTCAGCGCGGTTGTCGGCGCGGCGCTTTCGGTCGGCAGCGCGGCCCAATCAGCGGCGATTGCACTGCAAATCAGTCCCGAATTGGAGCCGCTGGGGCACGAAGGCTACCGGCTTTCGGTCACGCAGGCAGATGTCACGCTGTGTGCCGCCGGGCGGGCGGGGCTGTTTTACGGGGTGCAAACACTGTTGCAGCTTGCGGACGGTGCGTGTTTGCCGGGCATCGAAATTGAAGACAAGCCGCGGTTTGCTTGGCGCGGGGCGATGCTGGATGTGTCGCGCCATTTCCTGCCGAAAGCATTTGTGCTGAAGTTTGTTGACCTGCTGGCGCTGCACAAGATGAACACGCTGCAGCTTCATTTGACCGACGATCAGGGCTGGCGCATTGAAATTAAGAAGTACCCGCGCCTGACGGAAATCGGGGCGGTGCGGAAGGAAACTCTCATAGGGCGGGCGCTCGCTAACCCGTCTGACGCGGACTATGATCCGGCAGCCCAGCGCTTTGACGGCGTTCCCCACGGCGGCTTTTACACGCAGGAAGACGCGCGGGAGATTGCCGCGTATGCGGCGGCGCGTCATGTGACGGTCGTGCCGGAGATTGAGATGCCGGGCCATGCCCAGTCCGCGATTGCGGCGTACCCCTTTCTCGGCTGCACCGATGAGCCGCTGGAAGTCAGCGGAACCTGGGGCATCCACGATGTTTTGTATAAGCCGGCCGAGCGGACGTTTGAGTTTTTGCGCGATGTTCTGGCGGAAGTCATAGAAATCTTTCCGTCGTCCTATATTCATGTCGGCGGGGATGAAGCGGTCAAAAGCCAGTGGCGCGAAAGCGCGGAATGCGGGCAGCTGCGGCGCGAGCTTGGCCTGCCCGATGAAGAAGCCATGCAGTCGTATTTTATTGGGCGAATGGATGAGTTCATCACGCAGTCGGGGCGGACTTTGGTCGGCTGGGACGAGATTTTAGAAGGCGGGCTGTCGCCGGGAGCCGTGGTCATGTCCTGGCGCGGCGAGGAAGGCGGCCTCGAAGCGGCGGCGCTTCAGCATGACGTGGTCATGGCCCCGCACCGGTTCACCTACTTTGATTACTACCAGTCCGATGCCTCCCAATCAGAGACTCGCGGCGCGGAGCCGCTGGCGTTTCCTGAGCTGCTCACCCTGCCGACGGTGTACGGCTACGATCCGATCCCGGCCGCGCTGCCGCCGGGGCAGGAGCGGCATGTTCTCGGCACGCAGTGCCAGTTCTGGACTGAGTATATGCCGGATGGGCGGCAGGTCGAGTATCAGGCCTTCCCGCGCCTTTCCGCTTTCTCCGAAGTCGCCTGGACGGACAAAAAGAACAAGAATCTCGCGGCATTCCTGGAGCGCCTTCCAAAACATTTGACCCGCCTGGATGCGCTGAACGTGAATTATCGCCCGCTTTAGAAACCAGCCTTTAGGAACCAGCACTGATGACTTCCACGATAAGCGCTTCCAAAGTCACTATTGCACCGGACTACGCGCACCTCTGCGAGAGTGTCGCGGACCGCATCAGCGCACGGGTTCAAGCAAAACCGAATGCCGTTCTGGGCCTTGCGACCGGGTCAACGCCGCTTGGCGTTTACAAGAGCTTGGTTCAGCGCTTTCAAGACGGCGCACTGGATTTTTCGGGTGTGACATGCTTCAATCTGGATGAGTATTACCCGATGTCCGCCACTTCGCCGCACTCCTACCATTCGTTCATGCAGGAGCATTTATTCCGGCACGTCAACTGCCGCCGCTGGCTTGTGCCGAACGGGCAGGCAGGCAGCGACGCGCAGGTAGCCGAGACCTGCCGGGAGTACGAAGCGCAGATCGCGGAGGCCGGCGGAATTGATTTGCAGATATTAGGCATCGGACGCACCGGACATATCGGCTTTAATGAGCCGGGCAGCCCGCCGGATTCGCGCACACGCCTGGTTTCGCTTGCCCCGCAGACACGCGAAGATGCCGCCGAGTCGTTTGGCGGTCTGACTCATGTCCCGCATCAGGCGGTTTCAATAGGTGTCGGCACGATTTTGGAAGCGCGGGAGATTGTCCTGATGGCAAGCGGGGCGGCAAAAGCCGAGATCGTGCGGGCGGCCTGGACCGGAAGCGTCACCGAGCACCTGCCGGCGTCCTGGGTGCGAACCCATCGTAACATTCACCTCTATTTGGACACGGACGCGGCTTCTTTGCTTTAATAGAAAAAGTAATGAAAAAAACGCTTGACATCCGGCGAAGATCGCGTTATAATGCTATCTAACCGATTAGAAAAATTGCTAACCGATTAGATAGATCGCATTCCCGACAATGGCAGCAAAACTTGCGACAATCAAAGATGTAGCCAGAGCCAGCGGCGTTTCCACCGCAACGGTCAGCTACGTCCTGAATAACGGCCCGCGCCGGGTTGTCCCCGCCACCCGCGCCCGCGTCGAAGCCGCGATTGCAAAACTGCAATATCATCCCAGCACCATGGCGCGGGGCCTGGGCCAGAAACGGCTGGACTGCCTCGGCGTGGTCTTTCCGCAGCCTCATCCGGGCCTTGTCGCAGACTCCTATTTCAGCGCCGTGCTGGACGGCATCATTCATGTGGCGACCGAGCGCCATCAAAACGTCACGCTCTACACGGGCCTGGAATGGCTTGGCAGCGCCAGCCTGCCCGCCTTTCGGGACCGGCGCGTGGACGGCCTGCTGCTGGTGGCGACCCTGACCGACAGCGACATCGTGCCGGCGCTGACCGAAGCCGGCCTGCCGTTTGTTCTCATCAACGGCACGTCGTCCGATGCCCGCGTCTCGCGGGTAGACATTGATAACGGCGAAGCCGCCCGCCAGGTTGTCGCGCACCTGGCCGGCCTCGGCCATCGCCGGATCGCCCTGCTGGGCGGCCAGCCGAACTCGCCCAGCACCGCGCCGCGCCGAGCAGGCTTCTTGGCAGCGATGCAGAGTTTCGGTCTTCCGATAGACGACGCGCTGATCCTGGAAGGCGCTTACACCCGCGAATGGGGCCATGCCGGCATGGCGCATCTTCTCAGTTTGGCCGAACCGCCGACGGCAGTGTTTGCCGGCGGCGACGGCATCGCGGCGGGGGCCTACCGCGCCTGTGCCGACGCAGGCGTTTCCATTCCCGGCCGGATGAGCCTTGTCGGGTTCGACGACGCCGCTTACGCGCGGGATTTAAACCCGCCGCTGACCACGGTGCATCATCCGCTGACCCAGATCGGCGCGACGGCCGCGACGGTCCTTCTGGACCGGCTGGACGCCGCCAAAGACGCGGATGAAGAAACGCCCGGCGTCCAAGTTTCCCTCTACGGCGAACTGATCATTCGCGGGTCCACGGCGGCCCCGATGCCTTTGTCTTTTTAAATTACTTCTTTCCTTTCCTGTCCTCCATTCATCGCTGAATGTCCTCACGCACCGCTGCGCGACTCTTGGCAGTTCCCTAAGCTGCATTCTCGGCACGAGGCTTTTTTCATGCTCTTATTCTCTTCTTTGCCCTTCTTTATTGATTTCGGCCCGCAAGCCACGGCTTCTCTGCGGAAGCGTCAGGAGGTGACTGCTCCCTCCTAACAGCATCTCCTCACGCCGCCCGGTCACTTCGCTTACAATTTACTGACGGATTTCTCTGCCAAAAGAAAGGCTGAACCCATGCAACGCAACACGCCACGCAACCAGGGCTTTACTTTGCCCTCTCGCGGTTTTACTTTGATTGAACTGCTCGTCGTCATCGCCATTATCGCGATTCTCGCCGCGATACTCTTTCCCGTCTTCCAAAGCGTCCGCGAGAACGCCCGCCAGACCACCTGTATCTCCGATGAGAAGCAGCTTGGGCTGGGCGTGCTTCAATACAACCAGGACGCGGATGAAAAATATCCCATGATTTCGTATTATGACACTAATACGCCACCACAACCCGTTTCCTGGGAGACAGCAATTTTGCCCTACGTCAAAAATGGCACCTCCTCAACCTACAACGGAGTCAGTTATGCTTATGGCGTCGGCGGCGTTTGGAGCTGCCCAGACCTTCCGAGCCAGCAGCCGGCCAGCTATGGCATGAACCTGGAGCTTGCCCAAGAGGGTCAAGGCACTTACGCTTACACCCACGGGAATGCAGGGAAGATCACGACAGTCTCCGTCGCCCAGGTTCCTACCCCTGCCGACACAATCATGATTGTGGAAAAAGGGCAGGCAGCGAATGTCGTCGGGCAGTCGTACTCCTATGCGTCCCCGTATTTTGATCCGGCGGAAGGCAACTGGACCGATGCTATCGGCCCGATTGTCAACAACACACCTTCCAAACCGAGCGACCATCTTGAGCTGGCATACGATGTGGACTCTGGCCTTGACGAAGCCAAATGGCAGAACTACGGCACGACCCCTGGCGACATGCCACGCTTCCGCCACCATGCAAGCTGCGACTCACTGTTCGCCGATGGCCATGTGAAGTCTGTTCATCGCGGCCAGATGGATTGGTACAAAAACATCTACATTCCAGGCGTGTATGAAGCTCTGGACGGCGCAGTTAATTAAAACAAATAGCGCCCGGCCCGAAAGTGCCGGGCGCTTTCCGAAACCATTTTATGAAACACAGCTTTCCAAGATTTAGCGTCTGCCTTTTGCTGGCCGCCGCTTTCAGCCTTCAAGCCGCGTCTGCCGCGCCGTCTCGCTCGGTACACTCAAAAACTGCGCCGCATCGGCTCTGGGTCTCGGCGTATTACGCGGTCTGGGTGCAGCAGGCGGGGACGCTGACGCCGCAGCAGATTGATTATTCGGCGTTCTCGCATCTCATTCACTTCTCGGTCGTCCCGTCGGATGACGGCACGATTGATCCAGTCAAAGGCGGCATCACGCCCGCCGAATCGCAGGCCGTGCTTGTCCCAGCGCATCAAGCAGGCCGGAAAGTGCTGCTGTCCGTCGGCGGCTGGCTGACCTCGCCGCACTTCCGGGCGGCGTACAGCGACCCGCACCGGGCGGCGTTCATCCAAAGCCTCGTTCAGATAGTCCGCACACGCGGCTATGACGGCCTGGACATTGACATGGAGCCATTGGAGACGACCGACGCGCCGGGGTACGCGACCTTTATCCGGCAGCTTCGCGCCCAGATGACGGCGGCGAACCCGAAGCTGCTGCTGACGGCGGCGACTGCCGCGCAGCCGGAACTGTTCGCGCGTCTTTCTTCGCAGTTCAATCAGATCAATTTGATGACCTATGATCTGGCGGGACCCTGGCAGGGCTTCAAGACCTGGTATAACTCGGCGCTGTACGGCGACGGCAGGGCGCTGATGAACCCCGGCCAGCCGTTTCCGTCCGCGTCGGGCATGGTTCAGCGCTTTACGGCGGCAGGCGTGCCAAAAATAAAGCTCGGCATCGGCGAAGCGTTCTACGGCTGTGTTTGGACCGGAGCCGACGGCCCAGGCCAGAGCATTCAAAGGGTAACAATGAACGGCAGCGTGTCCTATGCCGCAATCATGAACACCTACTACCAGCCCGGCCGCTACCACTGGGACGCGCAGGCGCAGGCTCCCTACCTCAGCATTGATGCCCCGCAAAAGCAGTTTGTGTCCTATGACAATGAAGCGCTGTGCGCCAAGAAAGTGGCCTATGCGCGGGCGCAGGGACTCGGCGGCGTGATGCTCTGGGAACTCGGCGACGGCTACTTTCCCAATCGCCCGGCAGGCCGGAAAGACCCGCTTTTGCAGGCGGTCAAGCGGGCGTGGCTGTCGCCGAAGCAGACAAACCGTTAAGAAGTACCGGCACTGGAAGTGCCGGTCTACTCTCGCGTGAAAGTCCCTGCGGGACTAAATGCCGACGGCCGTAATCTAATCTCCAGTTCGTTTTGTCTTCAGTGTCGGAGACACTTTCATTCAAAAGTAGACCGGCACTTCCAGTGCCGGGTTCTGACACCCGGAGACCTTCAACCCATGATCGCGCCGCAAGAACAACAAGAGACCGCCGCTCCCGCCGGGCTGAACCCGCGCCCCGGCGATGCCGTGACGGCAAGAGCCGTCGGCTTTGGCCTGTTCTGTGCGCTGCTCATCTGCGGCGTCACGCCCTACAATGACTATTTGGTGGCGGCGACCTATCTGTCCGGCAACTTCTTTCCCATCGGCGCACTCGCCGCTATTCTCATCTTGACGCTGCTGGTCAACCCGCTTTTGATTGCAGTCGGGAAGCGGCACACGATTTTTCGGCCCGGCGAGATTATCACCGTCTGGGCGATGGTCATTGTCGCGGCGGGCATTCCGTCGAGCGGCCTGATGCGCTACCTGCTGCCGCACATTGTCGCGCCGCACTACTACACCACCGAGCAGAATCATTGGGACGGCCTGTTTCTGGCCCATCTGCCCTCGTACTTGTTTGTGACCAACCCGTCCGCCGTGCAGACGTTTTTCGAAGGGCTGCATCGGGGGCAGGCGATCCCGTGGGCGGCGTGGGTGGTGCCGCTTTCCTGCTGGGCGCTGTTTGTGGGCTGCCTCTTTCTGACATTCTTCTGCTTGTCAGGTTTGCTCCGAAAGCCCTGGGTGGAAAACGAGCGATTGGCGTTCCCGCTGGTCAAGCTGCCGGTGCTGCTGGCGGAGACGCCGGAGCCGGGGCAGCGGTTCAACTCACTGCTGCGGTCGCCGCTGCTCTGGGTGTCGTTTGGGCTGGCGACGGTGCTGCACACGGTCAAAGGCGTCCATCAGCTTTATCCGACGGTTCCCGACATCCCCTTAGTCTGGCATTCCGCCGACAATTTGAGCGGGCGGCCCTGGGACGGCATGGGAGACATTGCGACGTATGTGTACCCGCTGGTCATCGGCTTTTCGTATCTGATGTCAAGCGAGGTCTGCCTGTCGCTGTGGCTGTTTTACCTGCTGTTCAAGGCGCAGATGCTGGCGGGCGTCCTGTACAATTGGAACATGAGCGGCACGGGGGTCGGCTTCAGCATGGGGCCGGCGTACACGGTCTACCCCGAAGTCGGCGGCGCGTTTGCGCTGGCGGCCTGGACCCTCTGGACCATGCGGGAACATCTGTCGGACGTCTGGCGCAAGGCGATCCGAAACGCGCCCGACATAGACGACTCGCGGGAGCCGCTCTCCTACCGCTTCGCGCTCTTCGGGTTAATCGGCGGCGTCGGCGGCATGTTTTTGTGGCTGACAGGGATGGCGAAGATGCAGCCGGTCATGGCGGCCGGCATTCTCGCCGGCAGTCTAGTGGTGTTTCTGATGCTGGCCTGGCTGGTCGCGCAGGCGGGGCTGCTGTTCGTGACCCAGACGTTTGCGACCTCGCAGGTGCTGACAGTCATTGGGGGATCAACGCCGTTCGATGCCCGGTCGCTAGTGATGGCGTCGCTGACGGAGCATATCGGCTGGCAGGACTCGCGTGAGTTCATGCTGCCGCCCCTCTTGAATTCGCTCAAAGGCGCTGCTGAAACCGGCCTCAGCGCCCGGTCCCTGAGCCGCGCTTTGGCGTTGTGCGTCGCCTGCGCCGTGCCGCTGTCCGGCGCGGTTTCCCTCTGGCTGCCTTATACGCACGGCGGCGCGTCGGCGCTGAACAATCCGTGGATGTACAGCGGCGCTCCGCAGCTCCCGTTCCAGTGGGCGGCGGCGCAGACCGCCGCGCCCCACCCGCCGCAGACCGACGGCATCCTGCAAATGGCGGCGGGCGCGGCGTTCGTGCTGGCCTTGTTTTTGTGCCGCTCCTACCTGCCTGCGTTCGGCCTGCATCCGGCGGGCTTTCTCGTCGCGGCGTCTTACGCCATGTCTTATTTATGGTTCTCGCTGCTGCTGGGCTGGGCTTCCAAATCTTTAATCGTCCGCTACGGCGGAATGCGCGGCTACCGGCTGGCCCTGCCGTTCTTTTTGGGCTTCGTGCTGGGCGACTGCGTGAACGCTTTGGCATGGGTAGTTGTTGGCTTAGTCACCGGCAAAGGCTATCAGCTCATGCCGGGATAGAGCAAAACGATAACTAAGTTCGCGGGGTATAATGGCTTTTCCAAACTGTCACAAAATCATTTTGCGGCGAAATTGGAGAAGCTTTTTATTTTTTACCTGCTACTCCGCGACCCAAAGGTCTTCATTCCATGACTGAACAAGGCAGTTTCTTAGAACACATTTCCATTCAAGGCTACCGTCGTTTGCTGTCGCTCAATTTGGAGATGCGCCCGCTGGCAGTAATTGTTGGAGCTAACGGCGTCGGCAAAACATCATTGCTGGAAGTATTTTCTTTGCTGGCGGCTTCCGCGAAAGGCCAACTGGAGTCAAAGATTTCCGAATATGGCGGGCTGAACGAAATCCTCACACGCGACAAGGCACAAAAAATCGAATTCAGCCTCCATACAAGGCTTCCTAACCATGACCCGCTGGAGTATATCTTACAAGTTAAACCACAAGGTCCTTTCTACGAAATTGGTTTAGAAACGCTAACGCAAAACGAAGTTTCCAGCAGGCGCAGTTCATACTATTCTCCGCACATTAGTTCGCATGGAGCAGATGTTCAATACTATGACTCTGAGAGGGAAACCGGCGGGCCGCTAAGACCGAATTGGCAGTACAACCGCTATGAGACCTCATTATCGCAAGTTCCTAAAATGTTCGCAGAGCCGGAAAACCTGCGCCAAAAGCTGGCGTCTTGCACCTTCTATGGGGCGCTAAATGTTCTTCCCAACAGCCCAGTTCGCTTGCCTCAGCCGATGCGCCCGGTCACGCTGCCTGGCGTCAACGGCGAAGACCTGGTCGTCTGCCTGTATTACTTGCGTGAGACGGACCCGGATCGTTTTGAGGTAATCGAGGATACACTCAAGTCTGCTTTCCCGGACTTCGAAAAGCTCAGTTTTCCGCCGGTCGCGGCGGGAACACTGGCGATGACATGGAAAGACCGCAATTTTTCTCAGCCGTTTTACATGAACCAGCTTTCCGAAGGAACGCTGCGCTTCCTTTGGCTGACCACGCTTTTGTTAAGCCGAGACCTGACGGCGATCACCTTGATTGATGAGCCGGAAGTCAGTCTACATCCTCAACTGCTTAGTCTTCTCGCCGATTTGCTGCGCGACGCCTCACAGCGAACGCAGCTCATCGTGGCGACTCATGCCGATAGACTTGTTCGCGCTCTACAGCCCAATGAAATTCTCGTCGCCGACCAGGAAAACGGTGTCACAACCATGAAGTGGGGCGATGCTCTTGATCTGGAACGATGGCTGGCGGACTACACGATGGATGAACTGTGGGGTATGAATATCTTCGGGGGACGCTCATGAGAATTGCTCTCATCGTTGAAGGAGAAACAGAGAGAGCGTTTTTGCCAGTGTTACGAAGATACTTGGAAGTTTCTTTGGCAGGCAATATGCCTATGCTCAAAGCGGTGACACAGAATGGCAGAATTCCTAAAGAGGAGAAATTAAAGCGCCTTGTCGAGAACTTGCTCTCAGGAGCAGTTCCCTATGATGCCGTGATTGCTCTGACTGGTGTTTATACGAGCAAAACCCCAGCGACACGAGATTTCACAGATGCGACGGACGCCAAACGGAAGATGCAGGAGTGGGCTGGAAACAATCCTAATTTCTACCCTCATGCAGCGCAGCATGACTTCGAGGCTTGGCTGTTGCCTTATTGGACAACAATTCAGGGAATGGCCGGACATAACAAGAATGCTCCCACAGGACAGCCAGAGGATGTCAACCATGACAAGTCCCCAGCATACCACATCAAAGAAGTCTTCAGTCTCGGCAAGAAGCGAGATTACAGCAAAATACGCGACGCAAAAATAATTCTTGAAAAGAACGATTTGGGTGTTGCCATTAGCCAGTGTCCGGAGTTGAAGTCGTTTATCAACACACTTCTGACACTCTGCGAACATTCGCCGCTCCCGTAAGGAACTTTGCCCATGCCTTCATTGGTCTCTCCAAAACAAGTTTTTGCCCCCGTTCTCGCCAATGACGAGATTATTGCCGGCCACAAAGTCGTTGTCTGCGAGGCTCCGGCCCTGGCGGCCTCCGCGCAGCCCGGCCATTTCGTCAATGTGCTGACCGCCGAGCGCACCGACCCGCTGCTCCGAAAGCCGTTCAGCATTTACACCGTAGACCGGGAGCGCGGGCAGATTAGCCTGCTGTATTCCATTGTCGGCGCGACGACTTCAGGCATGGCCCGCAAGCGTCCCGGCGACACGCTCGATCTGGTCGGGCCGCTCGGAGGCCGCATCTTCCGGCCCGACACGCGCCCCGGCGCGGCTCACATCCTGGTCGGCGGCGGCTACGGCGTCCCCCCCCTGGTCTTCTTGTCCCGCGAGCTTCAGATTGCCCACACAAACCCGGACATGGTGTTTGTGATCGGCGCACGCCGCAAAGACTTATTACTGTGCGAGATGGAGCTGAAAGCGTCCGGCGTGGATGCGCGGGCGGCGACGGAGGACGGCTCGCACGGGACGCATGGACGGGTGACGGATGCGCTGGCCCCGCTGCTGGCCGAGCGCGAAGGCAAACCCGTCACGGTCTACTGCTGCGGCCCGACACCCATGATGCGGGCGGTCGGCGAGCGGTGCCAATCGGCCTCTGTTCCCTGCCAATTGTCGGTGGAAGTCGCCATGCCCTGCGGCATCGGCGTCTGCATGGGCTGCGTGTTAGACCTGACCGATGGTCGCCGCGTTCGCTGCTGCGTGGACGGCCCGGTCTTTGAAGCGTCGGAGGTCAAATGGTAACAGAAGTCAAGACAGAAGTCAAAATTGGCAAACTGACGCTCCGCAATCCCGTGATGACCGGCTCCGGCACGTTCGGCTTCGGCCCGGAAATGGCGGGCATTGTGGATTTGAACGCGCTCGGCGCGGTCGTCGTCAAAAGCACGTCACTGGAGCCGCGCCTCGGCAACGCGACGCCGCGCATTGTTGAAACGGCTTCGGGAATACTTAATGCCATCGGCCTGCAAAACAGCGGCGCGGATAATTTTATCGCCGAAAAGCTGCCGTTTCTCAGACGATACGACGTTCCCATTATCGTCAATTTGGTCGGCTATGAAGTCGGCCATTATGTTGCGCTTGCCGAAAAGTTGACTGCCGCTGGGGGCGTTCACGGCCTTGAAATCAACATCTCCTGCCCCAACGTCAAGCACGGCTGCGATTTCGCCGTCAATCCCGACCTGACTGCCGAGCTGATCCGAGAAGTCCGCAAAGTCACCGATTTAACGCTCATCACCAAGCTCTCGCCGAACGTCACCGACATGGTTCCTATCGCCCGCGCCGCCGTGGACGCCGGCTCCGATGCCCTGTCCCTCATTAACACCCTCATCGGCACGGCCATTGACATCAAAAAGCGCAAGTTCCGCTTGGCGAACATCACCGGCGGCCTGAGCGGCCCCGCCATCAAGCCTATCGCCCTGCGCTGCGTCTGGCAGGTCCACCGCGCCCTGCCCGGCGTGCCTTTAATCGGCATGGGCGGCATCCAATCTGCCACCGACGCCATTGAATTTTTATTAGCTGGAGCCACCGCCGTCGCCGTCGGCACCGCCACCTTCGTTAATCCGACGGCATCCACAGACATTGTTTCGGGGCTGGAACGCTACTTGGAAGAAAATGGTATCCAAGACGTGAACGAGTTGATTGGGGCGGTACAATAATTCAATGGCAAACCAAAAACCGCGAATTTTCGTTGGGTCTTCCGTTGAAAGCCTGGAGATTGCAGAGGCTATCCTGTACAACCTTGAATATGTCGCGGAAGTTACGCCCTGGTCAGCCGGCATTTTTTCGCCATCCAACACAGCATTAGACAGCCTTATTACTGCCCTGGAAACTTTTGACTTTGCGGTGTTCGTATTTTCGCCTGATGATGTTTTACAACTGCGAAATCAGCAGGTATCCGTTGCGCGTGACAACGTGATTTTTGAGTTAGGATTGTTCATCGGTAGATTGAGCAAGCGGCGCTGCTTTATTGTTGTGCCGCGTAATGATCCTGATTTGCACTTGCCTACAGATTTGATTGGCTTCACGCCTGGGACCTACGAGCCGGATCGCTCAGATCAGAATTGGCGAGCAGCGCTAATTTTTGCGTGTGTTGACATCAAAGCAGTCATCAAAGAGTTGGGTTTCATTCAGAGGCCAGCTCTCGTCAATGGAAATTAACAACATGGTAATTGATGAAGAAACGGTTCTCGATCAATCTTTCACGCCTCTGACTAACATGGGTTGTCACATCAATGAGCGGGCGGCATTCGTCGCACAGACATACAGAGCAGGCATCACGGGCATTCTCTCAGGCATTAAACTGCATATTTTGTCCAATGCCAGACTTGTCTCTGGCATCGTGTTTGAGATTTATCCGCTTCGTGTTGCGATCCGGCAGGTGAAGAATGGTTTTCCGGGTACGGTCACATTAGGCGAGGCGGTTATTCGAGATGGGAACGCACCATCTGATCGCCTTATTTCTTTTCCTGGCTCGATACATCAAGAAGCTGGAGCGCAGTATGCGATTGTCGTGAATTACATCAACGCACCTCCAGTAGGAGTTGGTCAATGGATGGGAAGCTGGTATGGCGCAACAGGAGATCAGTATCCTGACGGCGAACTGTTTTATGGACCGGAAGGCGAGACTTGGTATGTCAGCAGCCTCAAAGACCATGACGTGCAGTTTCAGACCTATGTCGTACCAGATTAAGTCATCATCTGGAAAAGAAAAAACGAGTGGAGTTTACTCCCTCGCTTTTTTCTTTCCCCATTCCGTGAACATTTTTGCAAATTGCGTCGTCAGAAGAAATGTCGCTAGGATAGCGGCAAGAAAGATGAGCAAATACCAATGAAAATCAATAGTGTGAAAATTATTGCAGCGGCGGCGCTTCTGAGCGCGGCTTTGCTGCCGATTGCGGCCCAGGCGCAGGGCGTCAACGAGCGGTTTCAAGATCAGCACCAGCGCATCCGGCAGGGCGTTCGGAGCGGACAGATTACGCGCGGCGAACAGTATCGCCTGAACCGCCGGGATGCCTACATTCACGGCCAGGAGCGTCTGGATCGACGGTTTAACAACGGCCACTTGACCTACGGCGAGCGCCGGAACCTCAACAATGAGCTGAACCACAGCAGCGCTGCAATCTACCGGAACAAGCACAATGCGTATACGCGCTGACCGGCAAAGCGCAAAAGAGAGCTAACCTAGAAAGAGCCAGTGACAATGAAACCACTTCTTCATCTGACTTCGGTTCTGGCGGCTGCCGGGGCGATGGCGCTGGCGGCCCATGCCGGGCAGCTTGTTTGGAGCGGCAACGTGGATGACCGGGCGACGGTCACGCTTCACGGACGCAATGTGCGGACCAACACGGTGATAACTCCACACGGGGTAAACCCCGATGGCTTCTTAGGCTTCTCTCAGCCTACGCATTGTTATCCCAGTGCGATTTGATTTCTTGCGAGTTGCAAGATGTTAATGGCGGCGTTGGTGTCTCTGTCCAAAGACGCAGAGCAGTTCGGGCAGAAGTGCCAACGCTCGCTTAACTTTTTCTTGGCTCGATACCCGCAGGCGTGGCAATCCTGCGAAGTGTAGGCGGGATTGACGGCATAAATCTCCCGTCTGGCACTTTCAGCCTTGACGGTAAGAACTTCTCGGAACATTGACCAGGAAGCGTCGGAGATAGACTTAGCGAGCGCGTGGTTTTTCACCATGCCCTTGACGTTTAACTTTTCCACGGCAATCACGCCGAAGCGGTTGACCAGCCTTCGGGCGGTCTGATGAACGAAGTCGTGGCGGCGGTTTCTGATGCGCTCATGGATACGAGACAGAACTTTATTGGCCTTTTTGCGCGGCCTGCTGCCTTTGGCTGTTTTGGATTGCTTGCGCCCGGCCTTCGCCAACGCCTTTTCGTCTTTGC
>JAABUZ0100004744.1_pt1 | contig 18479 bp, 16 predicted proteins | sample 5562091 | NCBI WGS metagenome assembly JAABUZ01 (sample SAMN12813069, study PRJNA571459) | rock metagenome | isolation source: Antarctica rocks | place: Antarctica: Victoria Land, Linnaeus Terrace sud | collected 2015-12-21 | reverse complement strand
TCGATGTGCCGCCGCAGGAGCGCCAGGATGTCGTCCGGCCGCTGGCCCGGCGTCAAGCGGCACGATATCTTGGCGTGGGCGGACGCGGGGATGACCGTTTTGCTCCCCGGTCCCTGATACCCGCCGCCGAGCCCGTTCACGTCCAGCGTCGGCCGCAGCCATTGGCGCTCCAGTGTCGTGTATCCCGCTTCCCCAAAGAGAGCGGGCGCCCCAACCGACGCACGGTACGTCTCGTCGTCGAAGCCAAGTTCCGCGATCGTCCGTCGCTCATCGGGACTCAACGCAGGCGCCGCGTCGTAGAAGCCCGCGACGGCGACGCGCCCGTCGCTCGTGTGTAGGGAGGCGACCAGGGTGGCCAGAGCGTGGAGCGGATTCTGGACCGCGCCGCCATGACGTCCGGAATGAAGATCGGACCGTGGGCCGCGCACCTCGAGGTCAAGCGCGACCAGCCCGCGGCTGCCGACGGAGATCGACGGCTCACTCGCACGCCACATCGCGCCATCGGCGCTGAGCGCGTAGGTGGCCGCGAGCTGCGCGGCATGCGCGGTGACGAAGCTGTCCAGGTGCGGGCTGCCGATTTCCTCCTCGCCCTCGAAGAGCAGCTTCACGTTGACCGGCAGCGCGCCGTCCGTGGCAAAGAACGTCTCGGCTACCGCGATCGGGATGAACATGGGGCCTTTGTCGTCACTGGCTCCGCGCGCATAGACGCGGCCGTCGCGCATCTCGGGGGCGAAGGGCGGTGAGAGCCACTGTTCCAGCGGGTCCGGTGGTTGGACATCGTAGTGTCCGTAGACCAGGATGGTCGGCCGGTCGGGAGCGCCGAGCCATTCGGCGTAGACGACCGGATGTCCATCCGTCTCCATGATCTCGACGGCCAGCGGTCCCGCCTGCCGCAACCGCGCCTCTACCCAGTGCGCCGCCTCCCGGATGTCGGAGCGGTGGGCAGGATCGGTACTGACGCTGGGGATGCGTAGAAAAGCGTACAAATCGTCCAGGATGCGGTCGCGCTGTGTCTCCAGGTAGCGCTCGGGCGCGGAATGCATGTCCAGCCATCCTTCCCACTTATCATCGAATCGTCGAATCGTCGTATCCACGAGCTAGAATATCGCCGAGCCGCCGTCCACGCTCAGTACCTGTCCGGTACACCAACCGGCGTAATCGGAGGCGAAAAACAGCACCGCGTGGGCGATGTCCTCGGGCGCGCCGAGCCGCTTCAAGGCGATCTTGTCGACGAGTGAGCGCTGTCCCTCCGCGCCGTACGACTCCCACTGACGCTGGGTGGTCGGGTTGCTCAACACGAACCCCGGCGCCACGGCATTGACCGTGATGTCCCAGGCGCCCAGTTCGTGCGCTAGCTGGCGCGTCAGGCCGAGTTGCCCGGCCTTCGCGCTGGCGTAGGCCTGGATGCCGGTCAGGCTCACGCTACGGCCTGCTCCCGACGAGATGTTGACGATGCGTCCGTAGCGCTCACGTTTCATCACCGGCGCGACGGCCCGCGCCCAGTAGAACGACCCGGTCAGGTTGACGGCGACGATGCGGTCCCAGTCGGAGCCGCTCACGCTCTCGATGGGCTGCCCTACCTGCCCGAGAACACCGCCCGCCGTGTTGACGAGGATGTCGATGCGTCCCTCGGCGGCCTCCACGCGCCCGACGAAATCCGCCACCTCGCTCTCGCGCGTCGCATCGACCGCCCCCACCTCGCACCGGCCGCCCGCGTTCTGGCACGCCTGTTGCGTCGCGGTCAGGTCATCCCGCAGGATGTCGTTGGCCCACACATGAGCGCCGCGCCGGCTCAACTCGACGCAGATCGCGCGTCCGATCCCATGCGCCGCGCCAGTGACGACGGCTACCTTGCCCTCGAAGCTGAACTCCATCTGCCCTCTCTTTTCTCATCTAACAGTAGCGCCATGGGCCTGGCCTTAAAAGACCATGGCAGGGACTGGACCTTAAAAGGTCTCTCCACGACCAGCGTGGTGTCCGCCCGATAGCAGGGACCCGGATTGTAACAGGTCCCCACGCGACGGACACCGCAGTCGCCTCACTGCCACACGCCGCGCGTGTGGCGCCCAAGCAGACCTTTTAAGGTCCGGTCCCTGCCATGGTCTTTTAAGGCCAGGCCATCCTATAAGCTGGCGATGGCAGCGCGGGTCTCCTCGACCCCGACGCGCCAGATCGACAGCATTTGCTCGTCGGGCTTCTCGTAGGCTCCGCCGTAGTTGCCGTCGCCCAGCAAGTCTTTGACCCCCTGGGGCGAGAGCGCGCGCAGGCGGTTCAAGTCGGCCATCGGTTTCTGGCCGGACGGCGCGGGGGCGACGCGGTTCCAGGGAAAGTTTTCCATCCATGAGCCATGCGAACACAGCGGGTCGACCGCCTGCACCGCCGCCCAGGTTCGGGGCGCGTTCCACCAGTTGTGCAGCGCGACCGTCACGCCGGGATGGTCGGCCATCCACTCCCCCGCGAGTGACGCGGCCGGACTGTTGCCGCCGTGGCCGTTGACGAGCACGATGCGCTTGGCGCCTTGGCTCGCTAGCGCGTCGAGCAGGTCGCGCACTACGGCCAGGTAGGTGGACACGCGCAGGCTGAGCGAGCCGGGGAAGGCAAGGAAGTAGGGTGTAATGCCGTAGGCGAGGGCCGGGAAAACGGGCACGCCGAGCGGCTCGGCCGCCTCGAGGGCGACGCGTTCGGCTAGGATCGCATCGGTCATCAAGCTCAAGTAGGCGTGCTGCTCGGTGCTGCCGAGCGGCAGGACGACCTTGTCGTCGTGCGCCAGGTAGTCGGCGAGCTGCATCCAGTTCATGTCGGCGACGCGCATGTCAGTCTCCTCTCACTATATCCTGTGGCCCTGTTATCGCCATAGCAAGAACCTTAGCACGCGTGAGCGTATCATGACTCGTAGCGCTTTTGTACGAACAATCGACGCGCCGTGTATAAGCTCTGCCTATTGACAACAACCGGCCTACTAGTGTTATATAACACTATCACGGCTTTCAATGACTGACGAGGAAGTCCGACATGCCCGTACGAATCTCGCTCGACCGCGATTTGCCCGTCCCCATCGGCGTGCAGTTGAAAGGCCAAATCGAATATGGCATCGCGTCGGGAGAGTTGCAGCCGGGAGAACAGTTGCCGTCGGTGCGCGAGTTGGCGGCGCGCATGGAGGTTGCCCAGTTGACGGTTAGCCACGCGTACAGCGCGCTCAAACGCGACGGACTCATCCAGATGCGGCCGGGTATGGGCACGTATGTGGCTCCACGCGGCGACAGCATCGCGGCCGATGGCGAGTGGGTCGCCTTGCGCCGTTTGGTCGACACCATGATCGTGGGGGCGCTGGAACGTGGCTTCAGCCCGTCGGAGATTAACCGCGCCGTCGCGGTCCGGTTGGTCACCACGGGGGCGCGGCGTCCACGCATCGCCATTGTCGGCCTCTTCGATCACGCTACCCAGGCGTACGCGCGCGATGTCGCCGACCTGCTCACCGACCTCGATCCGGAGGTAACGCCCTGGACGGTGGCGGGACTGCGCGCGGACCAAGAAGCTTGCGTTCGCGTCTGCGCGACCGATGTCATTCTCACGCTGCCTAATCGGGTCAAGGAGGTGCGGAAGTTGCTGGGTCCGGATCATCCTCCCATTCAAGGGTTGTCTTTCATCGCGCATCCAACGACGGTCGCGCGGTTGCGTGCGTTGCCCGGCGATCTCCACCTGGGGCTGGTTAGCACATTCGCCGAGTTTCTACCGACGATGTTGCAGGGCGTTACGGCCTGCGTTCAATCGCGTCACACTCCACTGTGTACAACACTGTCCGATGTCGAACGTCTCTCACTAGTGCTGGCTGGGGCGGACATCGTCATCTACGCCAGCGGCAGCGAAGAGGTCCTGGCGGCCCTGGACGCCCACACACAAGCAATCGAATACCTGCACACCCCGGAACAGTCTACCGTCGAGGACCTGCGCCCCCTCCTCACGGGCATCCAGGGAGTGTCTTTCTCCACGGGCGAGAAGAGGAGGTGATCCGCGGCCTCAGCGGCGCCGCGCTAGCGTGTCCCTGGCGACGGAGGGCGTCGCCGTATTTTACCCTGTCGTTCATAGTCATAGTCGAACTAGAAATAGGAGCCATCATGCCTTTTCCCCGTCATTCACGGTTCGCCGGCCGCGTCGCCGCCGCCGGGCTGCTTTCAGCCCTGACCCTCGGGAGCGTGGCGCACGCGGCGCCGGCCCGCGTACAGGCTGCCCGTGCCGCCGCCGACAACTCGACGCTCACCATCGGCTGGGCCATCGAGACGAAAACGCTTGACCCGGTCAACAACTCGCAGAACCCCGACATCTGGGTCCAGGTCAACATCTACGACCAACTGCTGCGCGTCGCCCCCGACGGCAAGACGATCGAGCCGGACCTCGCCACGAGCTACAACATTTCCAACGGTGGCACCGTGTTTACCTTCCACCTGCGCAAGGGCGTCAAGTTTCAGGACGGGACACCGCTCAAGGCCTCCGATGTCGCATTCACCCTCAATCGCGCGGTCGACAAGAAGCAAAACCCGACGTGGGCGTTCACGCTGACCGCCGTCAAGAAGGTCGAAGCGCTTAACGACTCGACCGTGCGCGTCACGCTCAAGCACCCCTGGGGACCGTTCCTCTCCGACATAGCCCTCTTCGACACCGGTGTCTATCCCGAGGCCTACTTCAAGAAGGTCGGCGAGAAGGGACTATCGGAGCACCCTGTCGGTACCGGCCCCTACGCCCTGGACACCTGGAAGCGCGGCCAGTACCTGCGGCTCAAGAAGAATACAAGCTATTTCAACGCGTCGGCCTACCCTATGTCCAAGGTCGAGTATGACCTGATCCCCAGCGACAACACGCGCCTGCTCAAGGTGGAGGCCGGCCAGCTCGACGTGGACAACGTGCTGCCCTACAACCAGATCACCCAGGTCTCGCGTAGCAACTCCGCCTCGGTCGTGATCGATACGTCGACGCAGACCAATTACCTTACCTTCAACACCAAGATCGCCCCCTTCAACGACGTCAACGTCCGGCAGGCTATCAACCACTCGATCGATCGCGCCGCGCTCGTCAAGGCCGTCCTCTACGGACACGGTAAGCCGGCCAACTCGTTCATCCCGGCCGGCGCGCTCTATCATGACTACAGCATCCCCGTGCCGTCCTATGATCCGACCCTGGCCAAGAGCCTGCTCGCCAAGTTGGGCCACCCACACGGCTTCACCATGACCCAGGAGGTAGCCGCGGGCAGTAACGTCGACCTGGAAACGGCCGTGATCCTGAAGCAGGAAGTCGCGCCGCTGGGCATCAAAATCAACATCAAGCAGATAGACCCGACGACGCTGTTCAGCGATCAGCAGGTCGGCAAGTACGATTTCACGGGCAACCTGTGGACGAACGACATCCCCGACCCCGACGAGCTAACCTCGTTCGCCATCGACTACACGCAGGGAGCCAGCGCGTTCTACACGTACTACAACAACCCACAACTCATCAGCCTGTCCCATCAGGCCGAGCAGAGCAACGACAGCGCGACACGCCAGCGCCTCTACTACCAGATCCAGCAGATCTGGGCGCAAAACGTACCCTTCGTGGCGCTCTACTACGCGCCGTTCGTCAACGCGGTCAACTCCAAGGTTCATGGGTTCCACGAAAGTCCCCTCGGTTACTTCAATCTTCAGGGCGTGCATAAATCGTAGGTAGTCGATGGTCGGAAGATTTCGTGCCTGTAGCTGGGCGGTGACGACGACAGCCGCCGGGCAATTGGGCGCCAGCAGCATCGCTCGGCCCTTACCATCGACCATCGACTATTGACTGACCGGGAGGTCAATATGGGCAGGTTCGGCTTCGTGGGCAAGCGGCTGGTGCAACTGATCCCGGTCGCGCTAGGCATCACCATCATCACGTTCTTCCTGATCCGCCTGATCCCCGGAGACCCGGCGGTCGCGATCTTGGGCAACCACTATACGCCTGCCGCCGCCGCGCAGCTGCGCGCCACGTTGGGGCTGAACAAGCCGCTGTGGGCGCAATACCTGCTCTTCGTTGGTAATCTCTTGCATGGCAATCTGGGCACGTCAATCTACTCGTCGCAGTCGGTCACCGACGCTGTGTTCGGCCAGCTTAGCCCGACCGTCTGGCTCGTGGTCTACGCCTCGGTCCTTGCCACAATCATTGCCGCGCCACTGGCGATCTACGCCGCCACGCACCGCGACGGCATCGTCGATCAAATTGTGCGCGGCGCGCTGATGGTGACGCTGGCCATGCCGGCCTTCTGGGTTGGCGTCATCTTCCAACTCGTGTTCAGCCTCAACCTACATTTGTTCCCCGTCAGCGGGTATGGCGACACCACGGTATCGCACCTGTGGTACCTATTTCTACCCGCTCTGACCATCGCCCTTGCCTTCGCCACCATCCTCGTACGCTCACTGCGCAGCAGCATCATCACGGTGCTCCAGGCCGACTATGTCGACACCGCGCGGGCTAAGGGCCTCCCCCGACGGCTCATTATGCGCCGCCATGTGCTGCGCAACGCCATACTCTCGACCGTGACTATCTTCGGCATCAACGTGGCTTTTCTCATCGGTTCGACGGTGGTGATCGAGAACGTTTTTGCCGTGGGTGGGATCGGCCAGCTTCTGGTCACGTCGATCCAGCGCCGTGACTATGCCGTGGTGCAAGGTATTACGCTTCTTCTGGCCTTCGTGGTCGTCACCATCAATTTGCTCACCGACGTGACCTACGCCGTGCTTGATCCGCGCGTGAGTTATGAGTAACGGCCGGCCCTCACCCCCCGACCCATGCGGATTGATCTCTCTCCGCTGCGCTCCGACAGCCCAACCGGCCTCTCCCTGACGCGGGAGAGGGGGGGGATGCGCCTGCGGCGGCGAGACAAAGTAAGTAGAGGAGGTGTCTATCATGGTAGCCGAGGCCGTCGATCCCGGCGCGGCGTTGGCCGCCCGCGTGGGCCGGCCGGCGGCGCGTCGCCGTCGCCGTATACGAAACTGGCCGCTCGTCATCGGTGTGGCGTTGCTGGCCGTGATCACGCTCGCCTGCATCGCGGCACCGCTTATCTCGCCGTACGATCCGGTGGCGCAGGATATCCTCAATCAGGCCGCGCCGCCGTTCTCGCCCGGCCATCCTCTAGGGACCGATGCGCCGTATGGACGTGATCTGCTCAGCCGCTTGCTCTACGGTGGACGCATCGATCTGCTCATCGGCTTCGCCGGGACCATTGTGACTGTCCTCTTCGGCAGCGCGGTGGGTCTGGTGTCCGGCTACTACGGTGGCCGACTCGACGGCGTGCTGATGCGTGTCGTCGACATCTTTTTCGCCTTTCCGTTTCTCGTACTGGTCCTGGCCATCGTGGCCATGCTGGGGCCTGGGTTGATGAACCTGTTTATTGCCATCTGGGCGGTGGGCTGGGTCTCCTATGCGCGCATCATACGCGGCGAGACCCTGGTAGCCAAAAATCAGGAGTATGTGCAGGCGGCGCGCGCGCTCGGCTATAACGATGTGCGCATCATGACGCGGCACATCCTGCCCAATGTGTTCTCGGCCGCGCTGATCTTCTCGATGGCCGACGCGGTTGGCAATATCCTGCTCGGCGCCGCGCTCGGCTACCTCTCGTTGGGTGTGCCCCAACCGACCCCTGAGTGGGGCTCGATGATCGCCGACGGGCAAAACTATATTGTGACGGCGTGGTGGGTTCCAACCCTACCGGGTCTAGCTATAGTCCTGGTCGGAGTGGGGTTGAGCCTCGTCGGCGATGGGTTGGCCGACATCCTGCGGGCGAAAGGGTAGCGCGTGAATATGGATAACGATAGGGACACTCCCATTCTTGCCGTGCGCGACCTGCGCACCTACTTCGCGAGCGACGCGGGCGTGCTCCGCGCCGTCGACAATGTGTCGTTCGACCTCTACCCTGGCGAGACGTTCGGCATCGTCGGTGAGAGCGGGTCGGGCAAGAGCGTGACCTGCCGCTCCCTCATCGGCCTGCTTCCCACGTCGGCGCGGACCACCGGGTCGGTCCAGTATGGCGGCCGCGAGCTCGTGGGGCTCTCGTCCCGCGTGATGCAGGGACTGCGCGGCGCGCACATCTCGATGATCTTCCAGGACCCCATGAGCGCGCTCAATCCCGTAATGAAGGTCGGCGCCCAGATCGTCGAGGCGCTGGAGGCCCACGGGAAAGAGAATCGCGCGGGGCGACGCGCGGCGGCGATCGAGTTGATGCGGCGCGTCGGCATTCCCTTGGCCGAGCGCCGCGTCGACGACTACCCGCATCAGTTCAGTGGCGGGATGCGCCAGCGCGTGGTCATCGCCATCGCCCTGGCTTGCCGTCCGCAAATCCTTCTGGCGGATGAGCCGACGACGGCCCTCGACGTGACGATCCAGGATCAAATCCTGAGCCTGCTGCTGACGTTGCAGCAGGAGTTCGGCATGAGCATCATCCTGGTGAGCCACGACCTCGGCGTCATCGCTGAGACGTGCGACCGCGTCGCCGTGATGTACGGCGGTCAGATCGTGGAAATGGGCTCCGCGGCGACGCTTTTGACGCGTCCGCGCCACCCCTACACGGTCGGCCTGTTGCGCTCGCTCCCAGGGACTACGGCCACACGGTACCTCACGCCTATTCCGGGGGCGCCGCCGAGTCTGGTCGATCCCGCGCCCGGCTGCCGCTTCTATGACCGCTGCCCCCTGCACACCGAACGTTGTCGCACCTGGGCCACCGAGTTGCTGGACGTAGAGGCCGACGGGCGTCACCTGGCCCGCTGTTGGCGCCACGAGGAAGTAGAGTTCGAGCCACTTGAGATGACCAGAGAGACCGAGTCCGACGCCGTCCTCGCCGCCGCGAGCAGCCGCTATCGCACGCCGATTCAAGATGCCGGAGGAAAGCCATGAATGAGACGGCTCCGCTGTTGGAGGCGCGCCATGTCTCCAAATCGTTTGTGCTGGCCGATGGGTTCGTGCGCCGCCTACGTGGCCGCGCGGCGGAGACGCTGACGGCCGTCGACGACGTATCGCTCACGGTAGACAAGGGCGAGACAGTCGCGTTGGTCGGCGAGAGCGGCTGCGGCAAGAGTACTTTCGGACGCCTCCTGCTGCGCCTCTACGAGCCGACGGGCGGTGAGATCCTGCATAACGGCGTCAACATCCTGAAGAGCGACGCGCGCGCCACGCGTGAGTTGCGCACCAAGATCCAGGTCGTCTTCCAGGACCCCTACTCGTCGCTCAATCCCATCATGACCGTCGGGCGCGCCATCGCGGAGGTGCTCTCCGTCCACAACGTCCGCCCGCCGGAGCAACGGCGTGCGCGCGTGGGGGAGCTACTCGAGATGGTTGGCCTGGCGCCGGATATGGCCGCACGGCGTCCCCATCAGTTCAGCGGCGGTCAGCGCCAGCGCGTCGGCATCGCACGCGCCCTGGCCGTCGAGCCGGACTTCATCGTGGCCGACGAGGCCGTTTCGGCGCTCGACGTGTCGGTGCAGGCGCAGGTGCTCAATCTGATGATGCGGCTGCAAGAGGAGTTGGGGCTGACTTACTTGTTCATCGCGCACAACCTGGGCGTGGTCAAGCACATTAGCCAGCGTGTCGCCGTGATGTACCTGGGCCGGATCGTGGAGGTGGGACCGACGGACGAGTTGTTCGACGCGCCGCTGCACCCCTATACGCAGGCGCTGCTCCGCGCCGTGCCCAAGCCGATCCCGCGCCGCAAGGAGTTGACACCCGCGCTCACGGGCGACCCGCCGAACCCAATCGATCGTCCGCGCGGGTGCCACTTCCATCCGCGCTGTCCCCATGCGATGCCGATCTGCCGCGAGGAGTATCCGGTGGTGCGTATGGTTAGCCCTGGGCGCACCGTGGCCTGCCACCTCTACGCGGAAGGGGGCGCGCGCGCATGAGCGATGCATTTCCTGTTTTCCCAGGCCCCGGACAGAAGAACCGGAGCGTTTTGGCGTTCGACACGCCCTTGCTACACGGCTATGAGTGTCCCTACATCGCGGTTAGCGGCGCATCTGATGGCCCAACCGTCACGCTTCTAGCCGGTATCCACGGCGCGGAATATCCGCCCATCGACGCCGTGCTGCGCTTTTGTCAGGCGCTCGACCCCGCCACGCTGCGCGGCCGGCTCGTCGGTGTGCCCGTGGTCAACCTGCCAGCCTTCTGGGAGCGCACGCCGTTCGTGTGTCCGCGCGATGGCCAGAACCTCAACCGGGTATTCCCAGGTAATCCGGCCGGCGGCTTCAGCGCTGTGCTGGCGCACTACCTGTTCGAGCGCGTGATCCGCCGCGGCGACTACCTGATCGACTTGCACGCTGGCGACTTGGTCGAGGAGTTGGCCCCGTTTAGCCTCGTGCAGGCGACGGGAAACGCCGCCATCGACACGGCCGCTGTCGATCTGGCCGACGCCTTCGGATTACCGTATCTGGTCGTGCAGCCGGCCGGCGGTGGACCAGTCGCCGGCACGACGAACGCGGCGGCGGCGGCCGTGGGTATCCCCGCGTTGATCGCCGAGGCTGGCGGGATAGGTCAGGTGCAGCCCGAGGCGGTCGCGCTGCACCTAGGCGGCCTGAACCGCGCCCTCCAACATCTGAAGATGCTACCGGGAGAGCCCGAGCCGTTGCAGCCGCCCGCGCGTATGCGTGACTTTGTGTGGTTACGAGCCGAGCGGGGCGGTTTCTTCCGCCGGCGCGTCGCCGCGGGCGACACGGTCACGGTGGGACAGACTTTGGGCGAGACCGTCGACCTGTGGGGCGAACCGTGCGCGACGACAGTGAGCCCCGTGGACGGAGTGGTGTTGTTTGTGACGACGAGCCCGGCGATCGCCGGGGATGGACTGATCGTAGGAATAGGGGTACGGGCATGAGGTTAGAGGGTAGGGTCGCGGTTGTCACGGGGGCGGCCTCGGGGATTGGCCGGGGCACGGCGATCCGTTTCGCCGAGGAGGGCGCCGACCTGGCCCTGGCCGATGTCAACGAAGCCGGTCTGGAGGAGACTGCCGCGGAGGCGCGCCGGATGGGACGCCGTGTGCTGACGCGGCGGACCGACGTGCGCGAACGCGCGCAGGTCGAGGCCCTGGTCGCGGCGGCCACGGACGAACTGGGGGGACTGGATGTTATGTTCGCCAACGCCGGCGTCGGGAGCGGCAGCCCCTTTCTGGAGGCGACGGACGAGCAATACGGCTTCATCATGGATGTCAACATGCGCGGCGTCTACCTGTGCGGTCAGGTCGCGGCGCGCGCCATGGTGGCGCGCGGTACGGGCGGCTCCATCATCAACACCGCCAGCACCTACGCCGAGGTGACCGCGCCGGACTCCGCCGTCTACTCGGCCAGCAAAGGGGGCGTGCGTATGCTCACCAAGGGCATGGCTGTCGAGTTGGGGCCGCACGGCATCCGCGTCAACTGTATCGGACCCGGCTGGATCCGCACCGGCATGAATCCCCTGACGGACGAGGCGCGGCTCGCGCGCATCTTGCCAGGGGTGCCGCTTGGCCGCGTGGGGACGCCGCGCGATGTGGCCGGGGCGGCGCTCTTCCTGGCTTCCGACGACGCGGTCTACGTCACCGGCGTCATCCTATTCGTCGATGGCGGCTGGGTTTTGCAGTAACACCACGGTAGTTAGGAGGGGGATAGATAGTGGACGAGATACGGACGATCGATGAGACGCGCACCTGGCTACAGGTCTTCCCGCCACTACCGTTCTACGACCTGCGCGCGGGCTCGACCGCGCTGCTAGTGGTGGACATGCAGTACCTTGACGCGCATCGCGACTACGGGATGGGGCGCACGGCGCGTGAGCACCACCTTGAAGGCGAGTTGGAGCCGTACTTCGCGGCGGTTGACGCGATCGTGCCGCGCATCAAGGCCCTCATGGAAGGCGCGCGCGCCGTTGATGTCCCCATCGTGCAGTGCCGCATCGCCTCGCGCGTGGCGGATTGCAGCGACATCAGCCGCCAGCACCGTGACCTGCGTATCTTCGCGGCGCCCGGCTCGCGCGAGGCTGATATCCTCGATGAGCTGCGTCCCCTACCGGGCGAGATCGTGTTGAGTAAGACGTGCGGCGGCGTCTTCAACGGTACAAACATCGACACGGTGCTACGCAACATGGGCGTCGATACACTCATCGTGACGGGCGTGGTGACGAACGGGTGTGTCGAGAACGCCGTGCGCGACGCCAGCGATCGCGGCTACCGCACTATCCTGGTCGAAGACGCGGCGGCCGCGTTGACGCCCGAACAGCACGCGACCGCGTTGCGCGTACTGAAAGACGTGTACTGCAACGTCCGTCCCGCCGCGTCCCTGGCGCGGGAACTGGCGGCGTTGGCGTCAGCGGCGCCGCGCGCTCAGGCTGTAGGATAGAGCGATGGATATCACGATCGTAGGAGCCGGAGCCATCGGCGGCGTGCTGGGAGCCTATCTAACGCGTGCCGGGGAACGGGTGCGGTTGGTGGATACCGACGCCGACCATGTGGCCGCGATGCGAGTGAATGGACTGACCATTCAAGGCTTCGCCGAGACGTTCACCGTGCCTGTCGAGGCGTCCACGCCTGAGGACCTCACGGAGCCTCTCGACGTCGTCCTGCTCGCGGTCAAGGCGCAGCACACCATGGACGCCATCGAAGAGATAAGGCCGCTGCTCACGCCTACCTCGGTGGTCGTCTCCTGTCAGAACGGGTTGTGCGAACGCGTCATCGCCGGTCTTATCGGCGCCGAGCGGACAGTCGGATGCTTCGTCAACTTCTCGGCCGACTACATAGAGCCGGGCGTCATCGCCTATGGCGGCGTGGGCAGCCTGTACCTGGGTGAACTCGACGGCCACCTGTCGGACCGCGTCCGCGCCTTACAGGATGCGCTGACGCCGTGGGGCGCGGTACAGGTCACGGACAACATATGGGGCTACCTATGGGGTAAGATGGGCTACGCCAATATGCTCTTTGCCACGGCGCTCGTCGATGCGACGATGGCCGATGTGATCGACCGCTATCGCCCCTTGATGGTCGAACTAGCGACCGAGGTCTACGCCGTCGCCGCGCGCGAGGGCGTCACGGCGGAGCCTTTCGACAACGTCGAGCCCTCCATCTACTATCCGCCCGAGCGGCGCGATCCGCTGGTCATACAGCAGTCGCTCGACGCGCTGGTCGCGCGCCGCCGCCGCGACAAGAAGTCCAAGAGCGGCATCTGGCGCGACCTGGCGGTGCGTCGCCGCAAGACCGAAGTTGACCAGCAGATTGCCTTGGTCGCGGATGTGGCGGCGAGCCATGGGCTACCCGTTCCCTTGACCAACCGTCTGGTCGACATGATCCACGACCTGGAGGAAGGGCGGCGACCTATGTCATGGGATAACACGGAGGAGCTTGATCGACTGTGCCGCGAGCTCTATGGGGGTTGAGTTCATCTCCACGTTATACAAAAAGGTGACTCAACAAAACGGGGCTTGACGCCGAACCCGCTACTAGGGTATGATGCCCTCACGAGTTGGGCGCACGCCCACTCACTTCGCACCACACTCCCGCGGGCGCCTCATCCACCGCGCCTCGCGCTACCCACCTCTCGCGGGCGCTCTATCCTTTGCGCCTAGCGCCTCCGCGATCCTTCGCGCCTACCCTGGACGCGCCTACCCCTGGCGTGGCGCCCTCTCTACGTGGTCACGGTGTTCCCGCATGCCGCGGGCGCCGTGTGTTCTCGTGCGCCCAAGGAGCAACAGCTATGATTGTAGATGCGCGTCCCCTCCCCCTTTACCCAACTGACCGTGATACACTCGCGACGCTTGCCGTGACGGTCATCCTGCCCGCGTATAACGAGGCCGCGGCGTTGCCTATCGTTCTGGCCGGGCTTATTGTGGCGCTTGGCGACAGCGGCGACAGCGAGATTATTGTCGTCGACGACGGGTCGACCGACGGCACGGCGCTCGTCGCGCGCGACTACCCCTGTCGTCTGCTGCGCCACGCGCGCAACCGCGGCAAAGGCGCGGCCGTGCGCACGGGGCTGCGCGCCGCGCGCGGCAATTTCATCGTGGTCATGGACGCTGACTGCACGTACCCGGTGACGGCTGTGCCAGCGATGCTCGCGCTCGCGCGCGAGTACGACTTCGTGCGCTGCACGCGGTGTGACGGCACGGCAAACATCCCGCCGCTCAACCGGCTCGGCAATCGCCTGCTCAATGAGGCGTTGCGGACGCTGCATGGCGTGGAGGGGGATGACCACTTGAGCGGCCTGTACGGGTTGCGGCGCACGGCGTTGGACGCCATGGCGCTAACCGCCGAGCGGTTTGACCTCGAAGTCGAGATCGCGGTCAAGGCTCACGCGGCGCGTCTGCGCGCTGTGTCACTGCCGATCAACTACGGCGCGCGCCTCGGACCGAAGAAGCTGCGCGCCTGGCGCGACGGTTGGTCGATCTTGTGCCGCGCCATGTCGCTCGCCTTCTACGAGCGGTTGGCCTGAAGGGGCGTATGATGCGTGAACACCTCTCTCAGTCTCACCCTCGCGTCACCGTCGTCGGGCCGGGTACGCGCTTCCTGAGCGGCGTCACCTGCTACACGTTCGCCTTGTGTAATGCGCTAGCTGAGACCTGCGACGTTTCGGCGATTCTGATGCGCCAATTGTTGCCCACGCGGCTGTACCCCGGCCGGGCGCGCGTTGGCGCCGCGCTCACCGATCTGTCACTCGCTCCGGCCGTGCGTGGCTACGATGGCGTCGATTGGTTCTGGGGCGTAACGCTAGTCCGTGCGCTCCTGTTCTTGGCCCGTCGACGCCCTCATGTGCTCCTCCTGCACTGGTGGACGGGTACGGTCCTGCACACGTATCTCGTACTCGCGATCGTTGCACGCCTGCTGGGATGCCGGGTGGTCATCGAGTTCCATGAGGCGCTCGACCCCGCTGAGGACCACCTGCCCCTGGTCCAGCGCTACGTCGGGGTGGTCGCGCCGTGGTTGTTCCGGCTTGCCGCCGGGTACATTGTACACTCGGAGCACGACCGCCATCTGGTCGCCCAACGATACGGGACGGATCGGGCGCCGATCGAGGTGATCCCGTTCGCGACGTGGGATCACTATCGTTGCGATGCGCGGTTGCGCGCCGCCCCCGACGGCTGCTGCAACCTGTTGTTTTTCGGCCTCATCCGTCCCTACAAAGGATTGGACGTGCTGATCGAAGCGTTCAATAGCATCCCACCCGAGGAAATCGACCGCTACTGGCTGACCATCGTGGGCGAGACGTGGGAGGGATGGACAGAGCCGCTGGATCTCGTCGCGCGGAGCCCCTATCGCGACCGCATCAGCGTGACCAACCGCTACGTATCCGATGCGGAGGTGGGCGGATATGTCGGCGGGGCCGACGCCGTTGTACTGCCCTACCGTCGCTCGTGTGGCAGCGGCGCATTGCACGTCGCGCTGCATCACGGCCTGCCGGTTGTCGTCACGCCCGTCGGCGCCTTGGCCGAAGCCGTTTCCGGCTACGCGGGCGCGGTTATTGCTGACGCGCTCACGCCCTCGGCGCTGCTGACGGCGCTACGACAGGTGGCTGAGATGCGCGGACAGCGCTTCGCTGATCCGCGTCCCTGGAGCGCCGTTCCGCCCCACTACCATGCGTTCTTCGCGCGTCTTGACGCCGCGTGTACTGGGCGCGGGCCGGTCCGTGATCAAGCGGACACTGCTACCTTGGCCCAGTCATCATGCGAAACGCCAATAGCGTTACGAAGGGCGCGGCCATGAGCGCTCAAACGATGCGTATCGCCTTGGTGACGCCGCGCTACGCGCCCTCTATCGGTGGGGTGGAGACGCACGTCACGCGGGTCGCGGCCTATTTGGCCGCGCGGGGACACGCCGTGGAGGTGCTGACGCACGCGCATTGCCGGGGGTTGCCCTCATGCGAGGAGGTCGAAGGCGTCACCGTGCGCCGCTTCCCGCTGCCGCTCCCCGCCCAAAGTCCGCTGCTCGCCTTCGCCCCAGGGTTGTGGGCCTACCTCTTGCGCCACGCCGCGCGCTACGATGTCGTGCACGCGCACCACTACCATGCCCTACCAGCCCTGGGCGCCGCCCTGTCGGATTGCCGGTCGTTGGTGTTCACGCCGCATTACCATGGCGCGGGGCACACGCCGCTGCGTTCCCTCCTGCATGTGTTTTACCGTCACGCGGGCGCGCGGGTCTTCGCACGCGCCCACCGCATCATCTGTAACTCAGAGGCCGAGGCGGCATTGGTCCGCCGCGATTTTCCCGGCGTCGCGCGCCGTATGCGCGTTATCTACCCTGGCGTCGACGTCGCGGCGATCCGTGCCGCTCTTCCCTACGTCACGACAGACAAGGTGATCCTGAGCGTCGGCCGCCTGGAGACCTATAAGAATGTGCAACTGGTCATAGCGATGTTGCGCCACCTTGACGATGGCTACGTGCTGCGTGTGGTCGGCGACGGGCCGGCGCGGCCCGCGTTGGAGGAGGGGGCGCGACGGTTGGGTTTGGAGCGTCGCGTGGAGTTTTTGGGCCGTGTGGACGACGATACGGCGCGGCGCTGGTTGCGTACGGCGCGGGCGTACGTGAGCATGTCGGCGCACGAGGCCTTTGGGCTGGCGCTGGTCGAGGCGCTGGCGGCGGGGGCGCCTGCGTTGGCCGCGGATATACCGGCGTACCGTGAGATCGCGCGGGGACTGCCAGACGGCGCGGTCGCGTTGGCGCCATTGACCAGTACACCTGCGGGTCTGGCCTGCGTCCTCCACGACCTTGTGTCGCATGCGTCGCCCGTCGTGTCAGCGCATGACATCGCGTCATGGGACGACGTGGCCGCGCGCACGGAGGCCGTGTACGATGCGCTCCTACGGGGACGAGTATGATCACTATTAGCAAGCCTGCCCTACCGCATCTCGTCGATAAGGTTCTACACGCGCGCCGGATTAGCGTCGGGGTGGACCTTGCCGCGCCGCTCCTGCCGCCGCTCGGCGTCCTCATAGGCGCGGCCGCCATCACGGGCGCGTACGCCGAGGCCGCGACCGGGCCAAGCGACGACCTGTCGCACTTCCACCTGTTCTGGGTTGGTATGCTGCTCTTCATCGTACCCGTTTTTCTGCGGCTATGCGCCGTGGGGGTCGCGCGTAGTGAGCGCCTGGCCCTCATCGCGACGGTCGGGCTGTTCGACTATCTGCCCAAATACCTGCGCAGTCCGGATAGCCCGCTGTACCACGACGAACTCGCGCATTGGCGGCAGTCCGAGGTCATGTACGCGACTGGCAGGCTGTTCCAGCCCAATCCAACGATCGATATCCTGCGGTCTTTCCCCGGCCTGCACGCGCTAACCGTGTCGCTGCGCGTGTTGAGCGGTCTGAGCACGTTCGACATCGGCGTCGTCCTGCCGGGCCTGTTGCACGTCATCGCGCTAATCGGCATTTTTGTCCTGGCCGAACAGGCGACTCTCTCGGCGCGCACGGCGGCGCTCGCGGCCCTACTCTATAGCCTCAACCCAAGCTTCCTGTTCTTCGACGCGGAGTACGCTCTCTGTACCCGACCTTCCAACAAACAAAAGGGGTGTGTCTCACGGTCCCTACAATGCTTATCCAGGAGAGCAGAGCAGTTCAGTGTTTTGCAAAGCTTCTCACCGCTCATCTGAGCGAGCCGAGCAATGCCTTGCGTGTGGCGTGGTTCAACGCCCCGTTGGCCTTATGGGCCAACGGGGCGTTGAACCGCTCTAGAGGAGCATTCGGACCCCAGGCGTTTAGCTTGCTTGAGCACGCAGTCGCTGCCCAAGCCGCACAAAGCGATGCTCGGAAAGCATAATAAATATGGACACGCTAGCCGACTAGGTCGGCCAGCGGCTCGCCACAAGCGGGGCGGCCATGGTGCTCGCGCTCGGCGGTGCATGCTTGACGTACCCCCACCTCGTCAGCGTGCTACGTGGGGATGAGGTTGCCCACCTTGCGCCGAGCGACCTATAGCGTCCGCCACACGATGCAGGGCACGGAGCGGATAACTAACAGTGGCGGCAGTGCAACCGAGGCGGAGCGCAACACATCAAGCATGACACGAGGGCATGTCTTGCACGGGTTCGGCGCAACCCTTTCACGCCGACGTCCGTATCATGGACGTCGGCGTGATCGCTAGTCCATGTGCGAGAAGCACAGTGGCAGCCACGGGGAGCCAGTTGACGATCTTGATGTAGTGAATAGTTATTCAGCAACGATGCGTCTAGCCGTTTGGGCACACAATCCTGTCCAAACAGAGCAAGTTTCAGGGAATGATGGACTCGCCAAGCTGCGCCTCAGTCACGAGGGCGTTGATCAGGTCTGAGACCGTGGTCAACGCCCCAGCCAGAGCACCAGGTAGCGGTTGGTCCGGGACCATGGCTGTTAAGCCAGGGCGGAAGAGACGCGTGTAGAGTTTGGTAAAGAACGGCGTGACTTTGACGCCGAACTCCGTGAGCACATAGGTCTGCGACTGGGGGAGACGCTGGATCACGCCCTTGAGGCGCAGACGGCGCAGATCATACGACATGTGCGCGCTGGAA
>JAABUZ0100004743.1_pt1 | contig 18484 bp, 20 predicted proteins | sample 5562091 | NCBI WGS metagenome assembly JAABUZ01 (sample SAMN12813069, study PRJNA571459) | rock metagenome | isolation source: Antarctica rocks | place: Antarctica: Victoria Land, Linnaeus Terrace sud | collected 2015-12-21 | reverse complement strand
GCGTTCAGGCTGGCGGCGACCCCTTGCAGGGTGAGGGTGCTCAGGCTACCGGCCTGCTGGGCATCAACCTTGATCCACTTGTTCGCCAATACAGTCGCCTTGGACCCGGCGACCTTTGTCCAGAACGCCGCTGGGGCCTTGATGAACACCAGTCCCTTCGTCTTGACGATCTGCACCTTCGCCCCGGTGACCGTCACCGTGCCGGCGGTGTCCTCGCCCTGGAACTGTAGGTCGATGGCCTGGCTTTGACCCTGCGCGCTTAGGCTACCGGCGACGTGTACGGCCTTGGCGTTGAACAACCCCGACTTGCCGTCTGCGAGCACCTGCTGCGCGGTCTTTTTCTCCTCGGCCTTGCTGCCGGACGAGGATGAGGAACCGCACCCGATCAGCGTGACAGCGCAGACACCTGCACAGATCGCGCTCAGGGCGAACCGGGTTCCGCTGGGGTGCATGATCTTGTTCTACCCCGCGCAGCACACTCGTAACGGGGGGAGGTACTACCTCTAAGGGGGGAGGTACACCACGTCAGGTGTTCACCCGAATGCCGGTACCCTGCAAGCGCGCCGAAATCGCGATCATGCAAAAATGGCTGCAGATCCGGCGATTTAGCGACCATATTTGCATGATCACGGGGCCTCCGGGTGTCGTGGTGGCGTCCGCCCACGCGCGACACAACGGTCATGCCGATCTTTTGCTCGAGCGCTTCGACGGCCAGCCGGGTTCGTGACCGTGGGTAAGTCAAGTAGGCCAGACGCCCGCGTCGGTTCAGGAGTCGGCCACCTTCTCCCCGGTTACCTCACTAGGGTCGCCGGGGTGAGCGAGCACCTTGATATCAAGGTCGACGATGTCCGGCTGGCGTGCCACGTCCAGGGGCCGCCCGACGCACCGCCGATGGTGCTGCTGCACGCCCTCGGCGAGGCGGGCGGGACCTGGGACGTCGTGACGGCCGAGTTCGCGCCGCTCTTCCGGGTAGTGGCCATCGACCTGCGTGGGCACGGGGAAAGCGACCGCCCTGGCACGTATTCGTTCGAGTTGATGCGTGATGACGTCGTTGGCGTCCTCGACCAGCTTGCCCTGGACCCGATCACGCTGGTCGGGCATTCGATGGGTGGGGTGGTGGCCTACCTGATTGCCGAGGAGCAGCCCGGCCGGATCGAGCGACTGATCCTTGAGGACACGCCTCCGCCGTTCCCGAGGGAGCGTGCCGTCCCGGAGCGCCCGGCGGGATTCTTGCCCTTCGACTGGGACGTTGTGCCGGCGATTGTCCGCCAGGTCAACCAGCCCGACCCGGCCTGGTGGGATCGACTCGCCCGGATCACGGCATCTACGCTGCTCATTGGCGGCGGCCCAAGTAGTCATATTCCCCAGGACAAGCTGGCGCAGCTCGCGGCCCGGGTGCCGATGTGCCAACTGTTGACTATTCCGGTCGGCCACCACGTGCACGCGTCGAGGCCCGCGGAATTCGCTACGGCGGTCCTCACCTTCCTCCGCGAGTGAGCCGAGCGTGAGAAAGTCCCCATCGCAGCCTCCCAACGTCGTGCAAAAATGGCTGCAAAATGCCGAATCTGCCGGCTTTTTTGTATGATCACGGCGGCCTAAGCACCTGCCGGCGGCGGGCAGTATCGACCGCTCCCAAAGAACCCCTTGCAGGTCACCTTGCGATGTCCTAGGCTGCAAGGATGTCTTTGGAGGTTGAGGAGGACCGCATTGCGGCGCTGCGGGCCAGGGCCCACCCGCTGCGGCTGCGGATGCTGTCGCTGCTGACCGGCGCCGCGCTGTCGGCAGCCGAGCTGGCCCGTGAGTTGGGCGTGAGCCAGGCCCTCGCCAGCTATCACCTGCGTCAGCTCGCAGACGCGCAGGTGGTGGAACTGGCCGAGGAACTTTCCCGGCGCGGCGGCCGGGAGCGCCGCTACCGATACCGGGTACGGCCCGAAGCTGGCGGGCGCCGGCCGGTCGGGGACGCCGAGGGGTGGGTGCTGTTCGTCGAGGCCGTGATCGATGAGCTGCGGCGCCGCAGCGGCCAGAGAGCCCCCGATCTGCCCGGCCTCACGATCGACGCGGAGCTATGGGTGCCCAGCGAGGAGTGGGAGCACGCCCGTATGGCCATCGCCGCGGCCGGGACGCGGCTGCACGAACACGCCTGCCGGCCGCACGAGCCGGGCACCGTGCACATCAACGCAACGGTGGCGATGTTCGCGATGGTCGAGCCGGTCGAGCCGGCCGCTCCGTGACAGATCGAAAGGCGCTGCCACGTAGCTGGTTCGGCGTCCTGGCGGAACGGGAGTTCCGGCTTTTCTTTACCGGATACACCACTTCCCTGGTGGGCGCGGCGATGGTGCCGGTCGCCCTGGTCTTCGCCGTCCTCGAACAGGGACGAAGCACCGCCGACGTCGGGTACGTGCTCGCAGCCGAGACCGTCCCCCTGGTCACGCTGCTGCTCGCCGGCGGCGTCATCGCCGACCGACTGTCCCGCCGCACCGTCATGCTCGGCGCCGACCTGGTCCGATGCGTCAGCGAGCTTCTCCTCGCCGCATTGGTGCTCACCGGATCACCCCCGCTATGGGTGTTCATGGTGCTGGCCGGGGTGATCGGCGCCGGGCAGGCGTTCTTCAACCCGGCGCTGACCGGCCTGCTGCCCCTCATCGCCAGCCCCGGCCGGCTGCAGCAGGCCAACGCGCTCAAGAGCGTCGCGACCTCGACCGGGCAGATCGTCGGCCCCGCCGCAGCCGGCCTGATCGTGGCGGCCGGCGGGGCGGGCTGGGCCATCGCCATCGACGGCGCTACCTACGCGGTGAGTGCGGTGTGCCTGGCCCGGCTGCACCTGCCGGCCCAGCCGGCACCCGGCCGCGAATCGTTCGCTCGTCAACTACGCACGGGCTGGCGCGAGTTCTCCGCTCGCACCTGGCTGTGGGTGATCGTCGCGCAGTTCGGTCTGTTCCACCTGCTCACCTACGCGCCGTTCATGGTCCTTGGAGCCGTGGTCGCGAACAGCTCGTTGGGGGGCGCGGCTGCGTGGGGGTTCATCCTCACGGCGCAGGGCGCCGGCTCCATCCTCGGCGGCTTCGCCGTGCTGCGCGCCCGCCCGCGCCGCCCACTAGTCACCGCGACGCTCGGCACGTTCGCGTTCGCCGGGCCGGTTGCGCTGTTGGCGGTGCGGGCGCCTACATTCGCCATCGCCGCGGCAGCAGTGGTTTCCGGCTTCGGGATCGCCGTGTTCGGCACCCTTTGGGATACCACCTTGCAGCAGCACATTCCGGCAGAGGTGTTATCCCGCGTCAGCGCATACGACTGGCTCGGATCGATCGCGCTCATCCCGCTCGGCTATGCCCTTGCTGGGCCGCTCGCCGGGGCACTGGGCGTCACCGGGACCCTGTGGCTGGCCGCCGGCTGGACCGTCGTGGGTAGCGCGGCCACCCTCGCCGTGCCCGCGGTTCGCCGCGTTGGCGCCGCCTCGCACGCGGCGCCGCCTGGTATCCCGGGTCGACCGGTTGGCTCCCCGGTGATCGGGTAGATCGCGGCAGACGGGAGTCGGCACGCCGCAAGCGCCCCGCCGGCCGGATGGGACAAGGGAGCAGACATGTCTCGGTCAGGCAGAGCTACCGGCGGGACCGGCATCATCGCCACATTGCTGATCATCTGGTTCATCATCGGGGCGCTGGCCGCCGGGCAACGCGGCTACTACGGCAGCGGGTCAGCGAACTGCGCCAAGGTTGGCACCATTGTCGTGACGGTGCTCGCCGGCCCGTTGAACTACGTCGGGGTCAATCCCAAGATCAAGAACTGCAACCCGCCCAAGCCCAGCAAGTGACCAATGCCGCAACGACGTCGTCGGTAAGATTCCTCCGCACCTTCGACGCAGCCTCCAGCCGGATGTAGAGACGCGATCTCGCATGCCAACATGCCGGTGCAGCCAAAATCTGTTGACTGGTTTGCCCGACCTTTCCAGGCTTGACGGGGCCAGGACCCGGGTCGGGCGACCGGATCGCGAGGTGCGGAGCCGTCCTACTGGGTCGTGTACCTCACTGCCAAGGCCCGCGCGTGGTTCGCGAAGCGTCGATTGTTCAGAAGGGGCGAGGAGATGGAGGGCTTTGACCCCCTCGACAGCTTCGGTTGGCGTCACGTGAGCGTGTACGAGATTGCGGATGGCTGAGCACACCCCCTGCGACACAGTCCTAACAGCGCGAACGGGTGACGGCGTAGACCCGGATGCCGCCGGTTACCGCTACCCTCAACCGTGATCATGCAAAAACGCCGGTGATTCTGGCGTTTGCGCGACCATTCTTGCATGATCACGCGCGCCGTCTGGCTTCGGGGCGGCTGTCCCACGGCCGCCATGCGCTCGAATTGCGGGGCCAGGACGGCGAATTGCGGTCGCCAGCACAACGAACGGCGGCCACGCTGTGCACATGCCGTGGACAGCGCCGCAGGTCGTTCGCCCCGAGCCGCCCCTGGTAGGCGACGAGCGAGCGATGCTCGAGGCTTGGCTGGACTATCACCGCCAGACGTTGCTCGGAAAGTGCGGCGGGCTGAGCGCCGAACAGCTTCGGCGCCGGGCGGTCCCACCGTCGAGCCTGTCGTTGCTCGGGTTGGTGCGTCACATGGCCGAGGTCGAGCGCTCGTGGTTTCGACGCCGGGTGGGGGCGATGGACCTGGAGTTCCTGTACTGCGTCGACGCCGACCCGGACGGGGATTTCGACCACGTCGATACGGCCGATGCCGCAGCTGACCTTGCCACGCTCAGCCGAGAGGTCGCACTGGCTCGCGACGCGACGGTTGACCGCTCACTGGACGAGACCTTCTTTCATGCCTACCGGAAGGTCGAGATGAGCGTGCGCTGGGTCTACGTCCACATGATCGAGGAGTATGCGAGGCACAACGGGCACGCCGATCTGTTGCGCGAGCGGATCGACGGCGAGAAGGGCTACTGAGCCCAGCGGACGTGCTCGGCATCAGCCGACTCGGGCCATTTCGGATCGGTGGATTCTCACCAGTCCGTCGGGATCAGCCAGCAGCGCTACTACCTTTTCTGGGGGCGCCATGATGTGCCGTCGAACCTCGCATCGCTCCTCCGTGATGCGCTCGAGTTTGCCATGCTCGACGTCGTGGCTGACCTCCCGCGCCATGCAGTGATTCCAGGATGATGCGGCGTGCCCAGCATGTGCGCCGTCTCGGCGATGATGTGCAGTAGCGCGCGGCGGGTCGACCAGCTGGCGCCTGACTTGAACCACGGCGCCTGCGGCAATGGGTGCGAGCCCATGCTCCCCCGGGGTTTGTCGACCACACCCGTGACTGGGGGCACCGGTTCACGTGCGGTGTAGCGGCGGCCTGGTGTGTAAGGCCCTGCGCAGGAAGTCGACCTGAAGCAGCAACAGGTTTTCGGAGACGACCTCGTCGTTGGCCATGTGCGTCATGCCGGTCAGCGGCAGGACCTCGTGCGGTTTGCCCGCGGCCAACAGGGCGCTGGAAAGCCGCAGGGAATGGGCGACGAAGACGTTATCGTCGGCGAGCCCATGGATGATCATCAGTGGTTTGGAGAGTTTCGGCGCCAGCGGGATCAGGCTGTTGGCGTCGTAAACGTCGGCGTTCGTGTCCGGGTGACCCAGGTAACGTTCGCTGTAGCAGGTGTCGTACAGGCGCTCGTCGGTGGTTGGCGCTCCCGCGATCGCCGCGCCGAACACGTCGGGCCTGCGCAGCACCCCCAGCGCCGCCAGGTAGCCGCCGAACGACCAGCCGCGGATCCCGACCTTCGACGCGTCGATGTCGTCGGGGAACATCGCCGCGACCCCAGCCAGCACCTCCGCTTGGTCATCGATCGTCCCGACGCGGTCGTTTTTTGCCAGCCGCTCCCAGGTCGGACCCCGGCCGGCCATGCCGCGCCCGTCCGCGACGATCACGACGAACCCCTGGTCGGCGAACCACTGCGCGGTCAGGTAGGAATGCGCTGCGTTGACGACTCGCTGTCCGTGCGGGCCGCCGTAGGGATCCATCAGCACCGGCAGCTTGCCCGAGCGTCGCACATGCCAGGAGGGGAACAGCACAGTGGTCGGGCAGCCGCGCGAACCGGCCTGCAGCGTCTGCGCGTCCGGCACCAGCGGCGAGCGTTCGGCCAGCGAGGCCAGCTCGCCTACCTTTTCGCCGGCTACCAAGACCGAGGTCGTGACGGTGGGCTGCGCCAAGGTCCGCTGGGCCACCACGACGGTGCCGCCGGCTGCCGCGCCGGTGGCGACCCCACCCGGATCGCTCAGCAAGGAAACGCTGCCGTCCAGGCCGAGCCGGGCAATGGCCACCGACCCGATTTCTGGAGTGATCGTCGCCACCACCGCGTTGTCCTCAACCGACAGCACCGCGCGAACCAGCACGTCGGATGGGGTGAACGGTTCGCCGTTGACGCACAACCGCCGCGTGTCCCCGCTGTCGACGCTGGACAGCACCCGCCCGTCCGCGAACCGTCTGGGCGTGCCCGCAAGCAGCTCCACCCATGCCTCGTCGGTCAATACATCCAACAGCCTGGTACGCCCGGTCGTGGGGTCGAGCTCGCGAAGTTCCATCCGCCGCTGCTCGCGGGTGAGCAGGGCAAGCACCGGGTTGCCGTTGTCCCATTCGACCTGGGTCAGGTACTCCAGCACGTGCCCGGAAAGGGCGATGTCGGAGCGCCAGTCCACATCGACCCGCTCTCCGGCCAGTGAAATCACCGATAACGAGACGACGGCGTTGGGCGTGCCCGCCTGCGGGTAGCGGACCCGGACCGGCTCTCGTTCGGGAAAGGCCGGGTCCGCGATGTGCCACAGCTGGATCGGTGACTCGTCGTATCGCTCGATGAGCAGCGACTCACCGTCGGGCGCCCACCAAAACCCATGCGAGCGGTCCAGTTCCTCACCGGCGATGAACTCTGCCAAGCCCCAGACCACCTCGGCAGGGTCCTCCGGCTGCGGCCCGACTAGCAGCCGTTCCGTACCAGAGCTCCTTGAAATGACCCGCACCGACCGGTCGCCGGCGTACGCGACATGGCGGCCGGTGGGATCCAGCGCAGGGTCGACGACCGGCACATCGGTGCGGTACTCGCGCGCCGGCTCACCGTCCACCAGGTCGACGACGAACAATCGCGACGACAGCGCGAACGCCGCGACGGTGACATCCTTGTCGGTGCTGAACGCGACGACACCGGACGTGCCCACCCGCTGCCGCTCCCGACGGGCCCGTTCGTCGGCGGTCAACGACTCATCGTCGCTACCCAGCAGCGTCCCGGGGTCGGCCACCAGCCGTTCGGTGCGCTCGGACACGTCGTAGATCCAGAGCGCGTGGGTACGTGAGGTGCCGCTCAGTGATCGGAGAAAGACCACCCGGTGCCCGTCCGGACTCACGACGAAGTTGCGAGCCAGGCCAAGGGAGAAGTTCATTGTGCGCGCAGCCAGGCGCGGGAAGCTGTCGGCCGTCACCGCGGCATCCTGCCACGGGGCGTGGGCAGTCGTTGGCTAGGCGGCTAATCCGTTGATAATCTCCACGCCGGGAAGGCGGCCGAGCAACGCGCCAGGAGCAAGGATCTTGGAACCGCGCACGCCGGATCCGATCACGACGACGCCGGTCTCCAGGACTCGACTGTCGATGAACAGCCGCCAATCGACCGGCAGCCCGATCGGCGTGATCCCGCCGGGTTCCATTCCGGTGAGCTCCACGGCCCGGTCCATCGGCAGGAACGACGCCTTACGCACTTCGAGCAAGCGCCGCACGACGTTGTTGATGTCGGCGCGGGTGGTCGCAAGGACAAGACAGCCCGCGATCTTCTCGGTTCCTTCGCGCCTACCGCCGACCACGACACAGTTCGCGAGGGTTTCCGGTCGAAGACCGAACGCCTCTTGCGTGGCGGCGGTGTCGGAGAGGGCGGCGTCAATCTCGACGACGCCGACCTCGCCCAGTAACCCCGCCGCGGAAAGCGCCGCGAGTGTGCACTCGGCCATCAGATCGGGACGGGCCGCAGCCGGAACCGACGAGAGAGCGCCAAGGGTGAACACGCCCACCCGAACAATTCTGCCTCATCGCCCCGCGGCGCTGGGCGACGGGCCGTGGGTCTACGCCTACGGCGCGCTCGGGTTGGTGGTCACCGCCGCGATCTGGTCCTCGCTGTCAGGGTGGTGGATCTTTCTGATCTTCGTCAGGTGCGCGCGTCGACACAGCGCGCCTCGGCCTGCTCGACATCCCGGGCCTGCGCGACTGAGGTGAGACACATGGCCGATGCCAACTTCGAGCTCCCGCGGTTGGCCGCGATCTATGACGCGCTCGACCCCGACCGCAGCGACCTCGGGGTTTACTCCGCCATCGCCGACGAGTTCGGTGCCCGTCGCGTGCTGGACGTGGGCTGCGGGACAGGGACCTTCGCGTTGCTTCTCGCCGGTCGGGGACTTGACGTGACCGGGGTGGACCCGGCGCGCGGCTCGCTCGATGTGGCCCGAGCCAAGCCCAACGCCGGGAGCGTGTGCTGGCTCCACGGCGACGCGACTACCCTCCCTCCCCTGCAGGTCGACATTGCGACCATGACGGGCAATGTCGCGCAGGCGATCGTCGAACCTCCCGACTGGGACGGCACGCTGCGCGGTGTCTACAACGCCTTGCGCCCGGGCGGAGTTCTCGTTTTCGAGGCGCGTGACCCGGCACGTCGCGCCTGGGAGGAATGGAACCAGGCTGCCTCGCGGCGCAGCACCGAGCTTCCGGGCGTCGGTGCGGTCGAGAGCTGGATCAAGCTCACCAACGTGAGCTTGCCGTTGGTGAGCTTCCGCAAGACCTGGATTTTTGCTTCCGATGGGCAGGTGCTGACGTCGGACTCAACGCTGCGCTTCCGTGAGCGAGAACAGGTCGAGGCCGAGTTCATCGCTGCCGGGTATGCCGTGCACGAAGTGCGCGGCGCTCCCGATAGACCAGGACAGGAGTTCGTGTTCTTGGCCGGGCGCCCAGAGTGAATCGGCTACGGGGGCAGGATTTGCAGCGTTCCTTCGGGGGTCGCGCCGGCCAGGTAGGCGGTGCCGCTGGGGTCGACGGCGACGCTGTTCGCCTGCCGTACCGTCGGGTAGCGGGTGATCGGCGTCAGGTCGTCGGCGGTGAGCGTGTAGTCGGCCACCGTGTTGTCGCCCGGCGTGGTGACCCACAGCCGGCGGCGGCTCGGGTCGAAGGCGAGCCCTTCCGGTGCCTGCGACAGTAGGCGCCGGGACAGCACCTTCCCCTCAGTGAGAGACACGACAAAGACCGCCTTGCCGATTGCGTCGGCTACTGCGACCCGATCGCCGTCCAGGGCGATGACGTGGGTGGGGCCCGCGCCAACCGCGACCCGGCCCATCGAGCGCACCGGCCGCCCTGGCCGCACGTCGTAGCGGTAGAGGTAGCGGCCGCGCACGTCGACGGCGCAGGCCAGATTTCCGGCCGCGGCCACCCCGCCTGGCTGCAGGCCGGCCGGCAGCCGCTGGCTGACGGTTGCGGTGGCGGGGTCCGCAAGGCCGGTGACGATGCTGACCTGTCCGCTGCCCTCGTCACCCACCAGGGTGCGATCCCCTGGGATGGGGGTGGCGTCGTGCGGGGCCGGTCCGACTGCGAGCGCGACCGTCCGGCCGGCTGTCACGATCACCAGGGCGAGCTGGCCGCTGGATTCCAGCGGGATCAGCGCCAGGTCGGGGCCGTTCGGTGTGACCCGGACATGGCGCCCGGCAGCGGGCAGGGTGCTCACTGTGCTGGCACCCAGGGCGCCTCGCGACACCGTGAGCGCCGCGCCGCCTTGCGGCAGGCTCAGCAGGATCTTGTCCTGGGTAGCGATCAGCACCCTGCCGGTCCGGCCATCCACGGCCAGGCCCTCTGGCCGGGACGCCTTGAGCCGGATGACCCGGCCGGCGGGCGTCCCGGTCACGGGCGGTGCGGTTGCGGCCACCGGCGGCTCGCGCAACGGCACCGGAGCACCCGAACCGGATGTGGCACAGGCGCTCAGGCCACAGACCGCGAGCAGGCCGGCGTGGACCGGGCGACCGCGGATGGCTCGTAACAGGCGCTGGGTCATTCCAGCAGTTTCGTCCCGGTCGGGTCAGGCGCTGACGTCGGCGTCGCTGAAGCGCGCCCAGGCGAGGCTGCCGGCGACGGCGATGTACGCGGCCTGCAAGAGCAGGTGCTTTCCGAGCGCGGCGAAGTCGGGCCCGATGCGGACCAAAGTTCCGAACGACTGCCAGTAGTGGCTGATCAGGATTCCTTGAATGGCGTGCAGTTGGGGGATGGAGTCCAGCACGAGGCTGACGATCGCAAAGCCCAGGGTGCCGGCCATGGCCGCGATGGGGACCTCGGTGAGGGTCGAGATCAGCAGCCCCACCGCGAGTAGGCCGGACAGGGACAGCCATACGTACACGGCGACGGCGAGGATGCGCAGCAGTCCCTCTCCCGCAGACACCGATTGACCGCCGAGCAGCGTGAATGAGCCGGTGCCGAACAGGGCGACACCGGCGATGGCGCCCACCGCCGCGATCACGCCCACCGCGGCGGCGGCGTAGGCCGCGATCCCGGCAGCCTTGACGAACAGCAGGCGTCCTCGGCGCACCGGAACCGAAAGCAGGTAGCGCAGCGTGCCGGTTTGTGCTTCGGCCGACACCGCGTCGCCCGCCACGATGCCGACGACGACGGGCAGGAACAGGGTCAACGTCACGAAAAGCGCTGTGAGGACAAGGAACAGGCCGCTGCTGCTGATGCGGTCGAGGAACTGTGGCCCGTCGCCGCCGACACGTGGCGGTGATGCTTTCACGGCGATGCCGATGAGCAGGGGGATCGCCCCAAGCGCCGCGAGCAGCACGATGTTGCGTCGCCTACCGAAAACCAGGCGCAGCTCGGAGCGTACTTGGCGGCCGAGCGCTCCCCGAACCCGTGGGGTACTTCCGGCGGCGGGGGCGCGGGTCAATTCAGCGAGCGACATCGAATCCCTCCCCGGTCAGTTCCACGAACAGGTCCTCTAGTGCTGGTTGTGCGACGAGCAGACCTTGCACGCGCACGTCGGCGTGTACCAGGGCGCGGGTGAGCTCCTCGGACTCGACTGCACCGAGGGCGGCCCGGACGTGATCGGTGCCGACGGTGATGGCGTCGGCCAGGCCGAGCCGGCGCATCACCGCGACCGCCCCTGCGGTGTCCGGTGTGGTCACGGTGACCGTCGTGGCACCGAGATCGCGCAGGTCGTCGAGTCGACTTTGCAGGACGAGCTGTCCGCGGCTCATGATCCCGATGTGGGTGCAGACCTGCTCGATCTCGGCCAGCAGGTGGCTAGAGACCAGAACCGTCGTGCCGTCGGCGGAAAGGTCGCGAAGCAGCGACCGCACCTCCCGCGTGCCTTGCGGGTCCAGGCCGTTGGTGGGTTCGTCGAGCACAAGCAGGTCGCGGGGCTGCAGCAGCGCTGCGGCGATGCCTAGGCGTTGCTTCATCCCGAGCGAGTACTGCCGGAACCGCTTCCCGCCGGCCGCGGTGAGCCCTACCCGTTCGAGTGCGGCATCCAGCCGCCCGCCGCGGGTCTTCGGGTTCGCCGTCTGATCCATGGCATCAAGGCGGATGAGGTTCGCCCGGCCGGACAGGTAGGGGTGGAAGGCGGGGCCCTCCACCAGTGCACCGACGCGCGGCAGGGCCAGGTGTGCCTCCCTCGGCATCTGGTGCCCCAGCAGGGTGACCTGGCCGGTAGTGGGACGGACCAGCCCGAGCAGCATCCGGATGGTAGTTGTCTTGCCCGATCCGTTGGGACCGAGGAAGCCGTAGACGCCACCGGTGGGGACCTCGAGAGCCATGTCGTCGACGGCGACCTGACCCGACCGGAACCTTTTGCTGAGGTGCTCGGTCGCGACCGCGAGCGAGGTGGGGGCGCTCGTGTTCGTGGCCTTCGGGGCGGCCAGCGTCAGGCTCATCGGCCGGATCCGTGCGCGGCGACCTGCTCGAGATAGGCCGGGGTGACCGACCCCACCAGCAGGCGGCCGTCGTCGGTCAGCAGGACGGAGACCAGCGATGTCGCGATCAGGTGGCCTCCCGCGACCGGGGTGGCGAGCTTGTCCAGCGTCTGGGTGAGCCCTGCGCCGGTGGAGCCGTCGGGGCTGTTCGTGCCCTTGGGGCTGTTCGTACCGTTCGGCGTGGCCGGCTGTCCGCCGGGTGCCGGGATCGTGGGCTGCGGCAGCGCCGTGACGAGGATCGAGGTCCAGTTTTGGCCGACGACGGTCGGCGCCTTCGCGTGCCCGGGCTGCGCTGTCGGCGTCAGGCTGTCACCTTTGAGTGGGGCACCTTTGAGTGGGGCTCGCGGATCGGCCCCCACGGTGGCTCCCGCCGGGGGGGTGAAGGAGAAGGTGGAGGCGCTGGGGGCCCGCAGGGTGAGGGTGGTGAACCCGACCTCGAAGGCGGGGTTGACCCCGCCGCTGCGCGGCCAGATTTGCACCCGCGTGGGCATGGCCGTGGCCGCGTCGATGGCGATGCGGACCGAGCCGACGAGCGAGCGGGCGTCCCGAGGGTTTAACACCAACTGGTAGGCGGGACGGCCGGCGACCTTGGCGGTGCGGTCGACGGTAACGGCGGTGGAGGGGTCGATCTGGGTGAGGGCGCGTTCGGCCGCTTTGGCCGGGTCAGCCGTGGCCGTCGGCAGCGGGCTGGTCTCCGGCTTGCTGCCGTGACCGGCGTCGGGGAGCGTCGAGTGCGTGACGGTGTTGCCTTGGCTGGCGTAGGTCCACACGTCCTTGCCGTTGTGCACGACGTCCGTCTCGGACAGGTCGCCCAGGAACAGGGCGATGCGTTGGCGCTCGGGACCGTCGTAGGCGACGTGTGCGGTGTGCGAGCCGGTCAGCAGGGTGATGGCTTGCTGGAGCTGGGGCTGTCCCGCGCCCGATGCTCCGGCGAGGGCGCCGCCGGGAAGGCTCGGCAGGCCCAGCCGGGCGGTGACGACAGTGGTGCCGGTGAAGCTCGGCACCTTTGCCTGCTCGATCGATACCAGCAGCTGGGAGGCCGTGCGAGGTGGCAGTTTGGGCCGCTCACCGCCCGATGCCGGCTGCGGCAGGACAAACGCCACAGCGGTCGCCGCCACGGCACCGAGCGGCAGGAGATAGCGGAGGGGGCGGGTGATTGCGGGCCGTTGTGAGGACATAGGGGATACCTTCCAGCACCGATGCTGAGACAGTGCTGAGAGCGTGCTGCGGGGTCGCCTGGCCGCCGACGCGGGCTGGCCGGAGACTGTGCCGATGCGGGTACTCGTGGTCGACGATGAGGTGCGCCTCGCCCAGGCCCTGCAACGTGGGCTGACCGCGGAGGGGTTCGTGGTCGATGTGACCCACGACGGCGGGTCCGGGGTCGAGCTCGCCGGCACCGGGGACTACGACGCGATCGTCCTGGACCTTATGCTCCCGGTCCTTTCCGGTTACGACGTGGTGCGCAGGCTGCGAGCCGAAGGTGTGTGGACGCCCGTGCTGATGCTCACCGCGAAGGACGGGGAGTACGACGAGGCCGACGCCCTCGATGACGGGGCGGACGACTACCTGACCAAACCTTTCTCCTTCGTGGTGCTGGTTGCCCGCATCCGCGCGTTGCTTCGGCGTGGGGCCAAGGAGCGTCCTGCCGTGCTGGGCTGCGGCGTGCTGTCGCTGGATCCTGCGTCACGGCGGGTGGTCCTCGATGGGAGCGAGCTCGACATCACCACGAGGGAGTTCGCCTTGTTGGAGTATTTGTTGCGGCGAGTAGGGCAGGTCGTGTCGAAGACGGAGCTGTACGAGCACGTGTGGGAAGGCTCGGACACGGCCCGCGACCTGAACGTGGTGGAGGTCTATGTCGGCTACCTGCGCCGCAAACTCGGACGTGCCGTGATCGAAACGGTTCGCGGCGCGGGATACCGGTTCACCGAGAGCCCGCGGGCGTAGGCATGGGTAATTGGTGGCGGCGACATGGGTAGCTGGTGGCGGCGACGCAGCCTTCGCGCGCGGCTGACCTTCATTGCGACCGCGGGACTTGCCGTCGGCCTTGCGGTCGGCAGCCTGCTGCTGGTGCGGGGCTTCGCCAATAGCCGGCTGGCGGCGGTGGACCGCTCATCGCGCGCAGTGGTGGACAACGTCAGCGCGCTGGCCGCGGCCGGCGCACTTCCCGGGGTCCTTCCGGTTCAGAGCGGGCAGAGCGCACAGGTGCTCGACGCCCGTGGGGCCATCAGCGCGGTGTCATCGGGGACGCTGCGAACCTTGCCCCTGGTCCCGCTGGGCAAGGCCGAGGTGCTGGCCGGTGCCCCGGCCCACAACGTTGTCGTCGATGCCATCGATGGTCAGGGCCTGAGCCGCGTCGTGGTCCAACGCGTCGGATCCGGTGCCAGTCAGGGCTACGTGATCGTCGCGGTGTCTCTGCGTGATGAGCGGGCCACCATCCGCGGTGTGACCCGCGCGGTCGTGGTGCTCGTGCCGGTGCTCCTGGTGACAGTCGCCGCGATTCTCTGGTTGCTGCTCGGTCGGGCGTTGGGGGCGGTGTCGGAATTGCAGCGAACGGCAAGGGGGATCACCGATCCTGGTGCGGGCATTCGCCTACCGCTTCCCGACAGCACGGACGAAGTGCACGCACTCACCGAGACCCTCAACGAGATGCTGGACCGGCTCGCGGCTGCCAACGAGCGGGAGAGGTCGTTCGTCGCCGACGCGGCACACGAGCTGCGCAGCCCCTTGGCCTCGATGCGCGCTCAGCTGGAAGTCGCCTGCGCCCATCCGGGTACCACCAGCACTGTCGAGCTTGCCAGCGGTTCGCTGCGTGACGTGGAGCGGCTCGCCTCGCTCGTTGACGCACTCTTGGTGTTGGCGCGCTTGGACGCGGGCGCGCCGCTCACCCACATGGACGTGGACCTCGCGGCGATCGCGGGCATCGGCGAGCAGGGGCCGTGTGTCGTCAACGGTGACCCCCAATCGTTAGGTCGCGCCATCGACAACCTCGTGGCCAACGCTCGACGGCATGCGCGCTCACAGGTACGTATCAGCGCCCAGCACGTCGGCGGCCGCGCTGAGATCCGGGTCGAGGATGACGGCAACGGGATTTCCTCCCGGGACAGGGACCGCGTCTTCGAGCGGTTCGTACGTCTCGATGACGCTCGCTCGCGCCGCGACGGCGGGTCCGGGCTGGGCTTGGCAATCGTCCGCGCTACAGCCCGCTCCCATGGTGGTGACGTCAGCATCGAGGACAGCTCACTGGGCGGGGCGTGCTTCATCCTGCGCCTCCCTTTGTGTCCAGCTGAAGCCAGGGGAAGCCGCTGACCGGGCACTGGCGCACGACGGGCGGCGCGCCACCGTGTCTACGGGCGGCGCGCCACCGTGTCTACGGGTGGCGCGCCACCGCGAACAATGACTGCCCGAACGGCGGGTGCCGGCGCGCCTCGATCGGCCGCATGACCGGAACGACGACCCGGTCATACGCGGTGAGCAGTGCACCTGCGCGTGGTCGGCCTCGCAGGGCCTTCACCGCGACATACCACCCCAGCAGGCCGACGGCGTTGACATAGTGCAGCACCTCCACCCGCAGTCCGGCCGATTCCAGTGCGTCGCGCAGCGAGCGCCTGCGGTAGCGCCGCTGGTGACCGATGGCCCGGTCGAATTCGCTCATCGCGCTGGGAAACGCCGGCACGATCAGTACGACGGCGCCCTCGGGGCGTAATAGGCCCGAGAAGGCACGGAGCGCTGCGACGTCGTCAGGGATGTGCTCCAGCACGTTGTAGGCCACGACCGCGCTGTGATTGGCGACGCGGCTGATGGGCACCGCCAGTTCCTCGACGCTGACAGTCGAGTTTGCCGCGAACCGCTTGCGCAGCAGCCCGAGGCGCCCCGGGTCCGCCTCGGTGGCGGTCAGCCTCGGTATGCCGGCGCTGGCCCAGTCCTCGGCGTAGTGCCCGAGCCCACTGCCGACCTCCAGCGCGTCGTCGCCGAGGTAGGGCAACGCGAGACTCACCAGCCAGCGCCGATAACGGTAGGCCTCGACCAGGTCCTCCAGGGTGTCGGACTGCAGCGCGGTGTCGCCCTCAACGCGACTCACGGTGGCTCCTTCGCCTTGATGAGCAGGGGCGCGCGGCTGCCCCGGTCGGCATGGCACTAGTGATGCGGGTCATAAGCGGCTGGTCGTGCCGTCGTCGGCCTCGCCGGCGAAATACTTGTCGAGGACCTGCGTGAACACCTGCGCGTCGGGGGCGACCCGTGCGAACAGCGTCATCGAGGATCGCAGCTTCTGGGCGTCCACCGGGCCCAGGATCTTGTCAGGATCACCGCGGGGAAGATCGGTCAGGATCTGTGCGCACTCCAGCAGCCGGGGCCCGAGCAGCGGATGCGCCAGATATGCCTCGGCCTCCGGCAAGCCCCTGATCGCGAAGTGCTCTGCCGTCGCGCTGCGGCCCAGACCGGCGACCTGCGGAAAGATGAACCACATCCAATGGCTGCGTTTGTGCCCGTTGCGGAGTTGGCGGACCGCGTCGTCGTAGACGCCGCCGGCGTTCTGGGCGGTCACAAAACGATGCAAGTCGAACATGTCGCTCACGACCTCACCCATTCGTCCTCCGCTGCGTAGTCGAAGGCGCTCGTGCCGTAGATCGTGTCTGATCCACCGGGAAACCTACCCGTCGCTGGCCCTGGCTCACCTTGATGGTTCGGCGGCACATTCATCTGTTTCCGTAATCGAGATCTGAGCTACAACCTCGGGCGGGTGGAGATCGGTCCGCTTCCCCACCACCTCTACGGCGCGGCTTGCGCGTTGTGGTACGACTCCAGCTTGGTGCGCCCCTGGAACGACCCGGGCGAGGACCTGCACAGGGCGATGGACGGGAGCGCCTCGACCTTGCTCGGTTGCGTCGAGGAGGACCGGCTGGTGGCGACCGCGATGGTCGGGCACGACGGGCATCGCGGCTGGGTTTACTCCCTGGCTGTCGCGGAGCAGCAGCGGCGCCGCGGCCTTGGTACGGCGATGATGCGAGCTTGCGAGCAGTGGCTGCGAGCGCGGGATGTCCCGAAGATCCAGCTGATGGTTCGCGACTCCAACGCCAGCGTCATCGCGTTCTACACCCGACTCGGGTACGCCGACGCGCAGGTCGTGGTTCTTGGCCTTCGGCTCGACGGCTAGTCACGCGCGCGCGAGTCATGCATTGAGCCCGGCAGTGAGCTTGTGCGCCGAGCAAGCCGGTAGCTTGGGCGGGTGAGCGAGCCGACGCCGGAGGGAAAGCGGGTCAGTTGGGCTGAGCTGTTTTTCGACCTGGTATTCGTGTTCGCGGTGACCGAGGTCTCTACGCTGATCCAGGCCGATCATTCCGCCGCCGCCCTCTTGCGCGGGCTGATCGTCTTCGTGCCGATCTACTGGGTGTGGGTCGGTACCACCATCCAGGTCAACCTGCGGGATTCGAACGCCGCCGGGCTGCGGATCAGCATGTTCACCGTCGCCCTCGCCGGACTGTTCATGGCGCTGGCCGCGCCGGGCGCGTACCAGGATCGGGGTGTGCTCTTTGCCCTGGCCTACTGGGCGGCTCGCCTCGTACTCGGCATCCCGATGTACCTGCGGGGCCGGCTCGCGCTGAACCCTATGTGGTGAGCATGGTGCTGACCGGGCCGCTGCTGGTCGTCGGGGCGCTCGCGCATGGGCCGACCCGTGAATGGGTGTGGGGAGTGTCGGCAGTGCTCGACCTGTCGAAACCCACCGTCCTTCGTTCGCGGCTGAAGACGCTGCGTTACGACGCGCCCCACCTGGCCGAACGATTCGGGCTGTTCGTGCTCATTGCGCTTGGGGAATCAGTCGTCGCGGTCGGTGCGTCCGTGGAGTCCGGTGGCCGCCTCGATGTCGGTGTCGGCGCCGCGGTGGTCGCCGCGTTCGCGCTCAGCTGCGGGCTTTGGTGGGTGTATTTCGCGTTCGCGGCCGACGCGGTCCGGCACGCCCTGGCCACGGCCAAAGTGCAATTGGACAGCACCCGCCTCGTACTGTCCTACGGGCATCTGGCTCTTATTGCGTCCATCATTGTTGTGTCGGTGGGCATGCGGGACGCCATCGCCCGTCCCGGCGCCCAGCTGAGCTGGGCCGTGACGAGCCTGCTGTTCGGCGGGACGGCGGTGTACCTGGCGACCTTCGGGTATACCCGCTGGACAATGTTCCACCTTCTGTCCACCACCCGCCTGAGCGCAGCGGCTTTGGTGTTGCTCCTGCTTCCCGGTGCTCGCTACCTGCCGGCCCTCGCCTCCCTCTACGCGCTTGCGGCGATCGTCGCCGCCCTTAACCTGATCGAGCACCTGCGCAACGCCCAGATCGGCTGGCGCGCCGCCCTGGACCGACGCCACAACAGAGCTCAACCCGAGCGGACACCCTGAGGGTATGGACATCACCGCAGCACAGGCCGAGTTCGATGCCGAGGTCTGCTACCTGAACACCGCAACGCTCGGTTTGCCGCTGCGCCGGAGCTGGTTGGCGTTGCAGGAGGCGCAGGATCAGTGGCGGGCAGGGACGGCGGATCCGGTGGCCTACGACGAGCCGC
>JAABUZ0100004742.1_pt1 | contig 18486 bp, 30 predicted proteins | sample 5562091 | NCBI WGS metagenome assembly JAABUZ01 (sample SAMN12813069, study PRJNA571459) | rock metagenome | isolation source: Antarctica rocks | place: Antarctica: Victoria Land, Linnaeus Terrace sud | collected 2015-12-21 | reverse complement strand
GAGCGCGGGCCGCTGTGTTCTGAGTGCTGCGCTGCAGCTGCTGCGACCTTCCCACCGCTTCCGCAGCCGCCTGTGAGTGCTTGCTTCCGCTGACACACCGGCAAGCGTGATACAAAGCCGACAAAGGGGCGCACCTGGGCCCTGGCCGGGTCGGTCTGCCTCGTCCGGCTGTTCGGTCCCGGCAGCACCTGCCTTGCCGGGCTCCTCCTGCGGCGCACTCCGCCAGGTTCCCTTGTAAACAACCGTTGCTTCTTTTGCGGCCTGCGCGCTGGCGCACACTGTTCGGCAGGCTGTGTCGCCAGTGGCGCACGTCTGCTACCTGCGCCCCAGGGCCGCACAGCTCCTTCGCAGACGCCAACTTGTGCACCTGCCAGTAGTCCTTGAGCGTGAGGCGCTTTGGTAGGACCCTGCCGGGCGGGTCGGGCAGCGAGCGCGGCGCGACAATCTCGCGCAGGTCGTAGCGGACGTAGTCGCGCACTGCTTTCAGAGCCCGGCGCAGGCGGCTGCGGCTCATGTCATATTACTTGGACGCTGTCTGCTAATGCTGCTGCTGCTCACCACTGCGACTTTAAATCTATGCTTGTTAAGCCGCAGTGAGCAGTTGAGGGCTGCAAAGAGCCCAGGCCTTGGACAGCCTGCGCTGACGGTCACGCAGCTTCAGGCATCAGCATGCATTGAAAGGCAGCGGGATGTCTGGAACGTCCTGGTGCTTGAGGACAACCGTGCAACTGTCTGCAACTCCCCGAAAGCAGGCGAGCGTACGCAGCATCCGAGTCCACCAAGGAAAAGCATGGAGGGTTCATGGAGGGTCAGCAAGCAAAGCAAACTCTAAGTGGCCAGGTGCACAAGAGTGGCACTGTATGGACCTCAACTGACCTGGGTTCTGCCAAGTGGGTGATGCCGGGTGCAGGGACCATCCTGTGTTGCTCGGTCATCTTTAAGTCTAGCAGTCACTGCCGCAACTCTCGGGGGCCCTGCAGCCTGCGGCGCAGCCCACCATGCTCCACAGCCTCAAGGCCTACTTTACGAGCACGGCGGTGCGCTGCCTTCCCCGACATTGACTCTTAATGCGCCTTCATATGCAACACTGCGTTACCAGGCGCCCTCACGGCTGGCAACTCGCAGGCGGCGGTACGGCGCCGCGCGCTGCAGACGCAGCAGCTCTCTGCTGAGCCCGAGCGGCAGGGGCAGGGGCTGCGTAAATGCCTGGGCGCAACCGACCTGGTCCTGCTCGGCGTCGGGGCGATCGTCGGCGCGGGCGTCTTCGTTCTGACAGGGGTCGCCGCGCACGACCACGCCGGGTGGCACCTGGCCTGCTGGAGCTTGCCAGCAAAAGCTGCATGGCGTTCATTGAATCTCTGTGGTCCAGGCAATCAAGTTGCAGCGTAGCTGAGTGCACCGCGCACCCGCAGGCCTGCGGTGGTCGTGAGCTACCTGGTGGCGGCGCTCGCAGCGCTGCTGAGCGGGCTGGCGTACACGGAGTTTGTGGTGGACCAGCCGGTGGCGGGGGGCGCGTTCAACATGGTCTCGGGCGTGTTTGGCGAGCTGGCTGGCTGGTGCCGCCCAAGTGCATGCTGGGGCTGCGCCCTCGGTCCTCATCATGCATGTGCTGCGCATGTCTGGCTTTCTGCCAGCATGCAGTGTGTCTTGCCTGCTCCAGAGTTCTCTCACTGCCAGTGATGCTGGCTCACTCTCCCGACCCACCCGCCCAATCCAGACCATGGCGACCTCGCGTGCTCGACCTCCGGGTCTTGTAGGGAGTGCATATGGGCTGACCATGTTCATGCACGCACGTCACCCACATGAAATGCATTAACATGCCCAGGATCCATCCGGTATCTGTGCATGCTAGGGATAGAGTTCAGGACCCATATATATGTGTGCACTTGGGGCAAATAGAGATCCATCACCCTACCCCTATCTGGGCGCGCCAGGCTGGTCGCGTGCAACATGGTGCTGGAGTACACGCTGAGCGCGGCCGCGGTGGCGCGCGGCTTCCGCGCGTACGGCGCCACGCTGCTGGGCTACGCCCCGGAGGCCGGCCTGGTGCGCGCGGGGCCGCTCGCGCTGGACTTCTTCGCGCTCGCGCTGGTGACCGCGCTGAGCGCGCTGCTGGCGCTGTCCACGGCCGACAGCGCCGCATTCAACTCGGGTGCGCGCGCCGCCGGCGCCTCCAATGAGGACAGCAGCTGCGATAGCGCAGCGCGTATGTGATGACATCACCCTGGGAACCCCGGGGTGCGCAGTGGTCACCGGCATGAACCTCATCGTCATCGCCTACATCCTGTGCGCGGGCCTGCCGTTCGGCCAGCTGGCCAACCTGGCGCCGTTTGCGCCGTCCGGCGCGGGCGGCGTGTTCGCCGCCGCGTCCATCGTCTTCTTCGCCTTCATCGGCTTTGACACAGTCGCGTGCGCGGCCGAGGAGGCGCGCTCCGTCTGTTGCCGCAACAGAGCTCGTCGAGCAGCCTGCGTGTTCCATGATGCGTAATGTGATTGAAAATGGTCTGCATGGGGCTGTTCTTCTTCATGGTCATGCCAATGCTGAAACCGACAGCATGTAGCGGCCGCCCTCCTGATGAGGTAGCGTGTACATGCAGTCACATGACCCGCCGAGCGCCAGAGTGGGGCGCGCAGACCAAGAACCCCGCCGTGGACCTGCCCATCGGCATCGTGGGCTCGCTGCTCGCATGCTCGGCGCTCTACGCGGGCCTGGCGCTCACGCTCTGCCTAATGGCGCGCGCGCCCTGCTGCGCTGCCCGTCGCTGACACCCCGCACGGCCCTGCTGCTCACAGCGGCTGACCGTTGCGTGGTGTTGGGATGGTGTGGCCACGGCCTCCAGGGACCCGCCGGCGAGTCTCTGTGCACGCGGGCAGGTGCCGGCGGCGGAAATAGACACGTCGGCGCCGTTCGCAACCGCGTTCCTGGGGCAGCTGCGCGCCGACAGCGGCTGGGCGCGGCGTGTGTTCCTCGCGACGTCCGCGCGCTTTGTCAGCTTCGGCGCAGTCACAGGCGCGCGCCGCGCCGGAGCCCGGCGCGCGCGTCGCGAGCACGCCCCGCTCCAGCGAAGCTGTGCAGCGGCGCGGCCTGGTCGAGGGGCTGGAATGAGGCTGCACCCCGGGGCCTGCGCTGAGGCGCTGGGCTCGCGCACAGGCCTGCTGCAGCGCGCGCCTGTGACTCGGGGCGCAGGCGAGCGCATGTTTGGCTGGCAATGTAAAGACCGCACCCGCCTATGGGCAGCAGGCCTGCAGGCGGCTCCCCGGGGCGCCACAGACCCGCGCTGACAGGCCCGCTCGGGGGCGGGCGCCCGCGAACATGCGCGGCCCCTGCCCAGCCTGGGCACCCGCGCGCAGGCATCGTGACCTCGCTGCTGGTCAGCCTGCTGGGCCAGGCGCGCATCTACGTGGTGCTGGGCCGCGAGGGCCTGCTGCCGGCGCGCCTGGCGGCGCTGCACCCGCGCCGCGCGACGCCCGTGGCCGCCACCGCCCTCACCGGCGTCTCAGCAGGCGCCGCCCGCGCGCCACCCCGCGCGGCCCGCCTTGCGCTGAGCGCAGGTGTTAGCCTGCCAGTGGGCGCGCGAGCGGTGCAGCACAGCACTCAGCGCATGTTCCTGACCGGCACAGCTCCTGGCGCGCCTGGCACGCATCCGACGAGTCCGGCACATGGAGGAGGGCAGGGCCTGCGGCAGAGGGGCAGGCATCTCCTGCTGTGATGCGGTGTGTCAGCAGCAGTCCTCTGCACGTTAAAAATCTCTGCAGTCGCAAGCGTGCTTGGCGCGTCACCGACCTGGAGACGCTGCCGGCCAGAGTGTCGGTAGACCTATAAGGTTGAGGCAGGGCGGCTGCACGCGTGCAGGCGCGCTCGCGCTGGTCGCCGACCTGGAGACGCTGGCGGCTATGGTGTCGGTCGGCGCGCTGTTCGTGTTCCTGTGCGTGGCGGCCGGCGTGCTGTGGCGGCGCTGCCGGGCGCCGGCTCCCGCGCCCGCGCGCGGCCTGGCTGCCCACCTCGCCGCGCTCATCGCACTGTCGCTTGGTGCGCGCCGCGGGGCCGCCTGCGGCAGCCGAGCTCAGGGTTTCTGCGTACTGCGGCCGCCGTGCTCGGGGTGGCGGCGCGCCACGGCTGCACTGCAGGCGCGCAGTCAGGCTGGCGCTGATGCCTGACTGACCGTCACGTCGAGAGATCTGGGGATCAGAGCGTACGCCGCCGCGGACCAGCTCTGACCATGCTGACCGCACAGCCGGCTGTGTGGGCAGCCTGTCAAGCCTGTGCCTTGGGGGAGGGCCAGGCTGACGTGCAACAAGGCGCATGGCGATGAGGAGCCGAGGGGTGACCCGCATGCAGGCATCAGCCTGGCGTTTAGGCTGGGCGCGCCGGCGTGGGCGGGCGCCGCGCTGGCGGCCGGCTGGCTGGCGGCGGTGGGCGGCCTGGCAGCGCGGCCGGTGCACTTCCGCGCTGAGCGCTTCCGCATGCCGCTGGCGCCGCTCACGCCCGCGCTCGCCATCCTGGCTACGGTGCACCTCATCGGTGCGCTGTCGCCTCTGATCGACTGCCCTGTGACCACTGAGTCAGCCATGCAGGGGCTACCGATGTGACCTTGATCCGCTGTGCATGCACGCGGGTGTGGCTGGGTCTTGCACCGCCGCACGCACCCACTGCTCGGACTGGGCCGCCAGCGCGGCCACTCGCGGATGCAGCATGGTGGTGTGGGCTTTCAAAGCAATGCGCCGTTCAAGCCGGCATCGGCGGTGCGTCGCTGAAGAGGGGCCGCCGGACGCAGGCAGCCTGGGCTGGCCGGCGTACGTGCGCTTCGGCGCCTGGATGGCGCTCAGCGTAGTGGTGTACTGCTGCTACAGCGTGCACAGCGCCGACGCGCGCCAGCACGCCTTCCAGCGCATGCAGAGCTCGGGGTGGGTGCCGCGGCCTTTGCCATGCGCGGCCTGGTGGGGGCGGCGCCGCTCTGCAAATTCGCTAACAGCCGGTGGTCCCATGCATGTGTGACAGCACATGTGCGCCCGCAATGCTGTGCTGCCCCTGGCGTCCGGCACATGGCAGTGACGCTCGCATGCGCAACCCGCCACGCAGCTGGGAGGCTGTCCTTGCGCTAACCTGCTGTGCACCGCGTCGCTTGTCACTGGCCGCACCCTGGCTCAAGCGGCATGCCGCCCGCGCGCCAGGCTGTGCGGCGCGTCAGAGCCGGACGGCGAGGACGAGGCGGCCGCCATCAACGCCGCGCCGCGCAGCGACGCGTTGGAGCTGGCCGCCGTGGCAGGGAAGCGGCAGGGCGCCGCCGCCGCGGCCTCCCGCCCACTGGTCCACTCCAACAGCCAGGACGAGCTGTGGGCGGACACGCCGCCGGCGGGCGCAGGCGCCCGGGCGGCGTTTGACGCTGAGCCAGACCATGCGGCGGAGCGCGACAGCACGGGTGGGTCCCGCGGTGCGCCAGCGGCAGGGACCACAGCTGCGGCAGGCGGGCCTGCAGGCGCTGCGGCGCGCGAGGCCGGCGCGCCGCCGACGCCGGCCGTGCCGGGCGGCGCCGCGTCCGATGCGGCCGGTCTCGCGCCCGCGAGTCGTCTCCAGCCCAGGGGAGGCGAGCCGGGCAGCAAGGGCGACACTAGCTAGCACATGTACACCTAGGAACGCTGTACATCTAGACATCAGCCAATTTTATTGAGGTGACTTGACTGCTACAGCGGTGTGCAGAAGGCGAGTGTGGCCTTGAAGTCCGTCCCAGGCCACTGCGCTCCCAAAGTGGACTATGATTTGTCAGGAAGGCTCCCAGTGCCAGGCTCCCTCCTCGCCGCGTCTAGAACAAGATTTGCAATACAATGCTCAAGTAGCATGGTAAATGGCGTAAAAAGCGTCCACATTGGACCTCCTCTGAACAAAGCATGCCTGCGCACGAGGCCCGCACGTGCACGTGCCACAACATTGTATTTTTTTTTAAAAACCCTCCCATGTTGAGATTGACTTGCGTGAGTCTGCGCTGAGAGAAGGCCTTCCTTTGAGGGAGTGGGAAGCTGGCCGCCTGAGCAGTTTGCGCTTGACTGCTTCAGACTTACACCTTGTGCATAGCTCTTGCTGTTTTCTCCGCTACCGGCGGCGTGCTTATCCTCTGCGCCGTGCAACTCCTAAGCACCGTGTGCCACAGTGCAGCATGGCTGCGCGCGAGACCAACGCTGGCAGAGCAGCTGGGCCTTCAGGCATACGCCTGGACCAGCTCCCCGCAGAGGTGCGTGCAGGGAAGCCTGCGCCCTGCCTGTCGCCGCAGGACAGCAGCGCTCTGCGCGCAGGTATAGCGGCGCGCCTCTGACGTGTGATGCCTGGTCTCTGCAGGTTCTGCAGGCATGCGCGGTCCAACTTGCTGGGCACTCCTGGCCTTGGAATACCTCAGGCTTGACACAGGCTTTCCTGCTGCCGAGAGTTTGCAGGCGCGCTACGCGCGCTGACAAGCAAAGGAAGCAGCCGGCAGGAGCTGTGCTTGCGATCTAGTGCACGCCGCAGGCGCTTCAAGGAGGCGCTCGAGCAGCCGTTCTGGAGCACGCTGGAGTGGGCCCTCGTTGCCAGGCTGTGGCTGGCGCTTGGACAGCCCGGTGCGCCCCTTCCTCTGCAGATCTCAGGCACTGTAGTAGTGCAGGGGCACAAAGGCATGACGTGGCGTTCCTAGTGGCTGCACTTCAGCTGCTCTGCTGTACTGTCCAAACTTGTGGCAACATAGCGCCAAGCAGGCCCTCCTCGGTTTGTGCACACATCTACTCCTTGGCTGCCGCAGGTACGCCCGAGGAAGCCAGCGCCCGGCGGTGGCTCCAGGTGCACGGCAGTGCTGTCAAGTGCGTGCGCCACTTGAGCATCGGAGAGGACGCCGATGGGGATGTACCTGTCAGCGGCCTGGACGCCGAGCGGCTGTCGAACCTACTGGCCAGCCTGCCTGCGCTAACGGCCATCGACGTGCTGGTTCTGCGCGCGGACCTGCACTGCAGACCTACTCAATCAGCCATCCGGGCCTTCCTGGCCGGGGCCGCGCGCGCCATAGCGCGCTGCTCAAGCCTGCAGCACCTACATCTGTATATTCATCTGCTTGGTGGGCTGGCGGGCCAGCTCCCTCTATCGCTGGTGCGTGAGCTGGCCAGCGTGCGCACAGTGGAAGATGTCACCCTCAGCATTCAGGCCGGCGAGGCCGACAGGTCCGACTGGCCGGCCACTTTCAGCCTCGCACACCTGGTGACAGGCCTGGTCGGCCTGCCACGGCTCTGCAAGCTGCGCCTGGTGGTACGTAGAGTGTGCATGGAGGCCACGCTGCCCGCCTGCGTGTCGCGCCTGGCGCAGCTGACCTCTCTGAAGCTGGACGACTTTGACGGCCTCCGCTGTGAACCCGGCTGGGCGCGTCTGCCGGCGCTTGCGCGTCTCAAGTTTGAGGACTGCGTGTTTGCGGGGGACGGCGAGGATGCGCTGCCGGGCATGGACACGCTGGTGTCCTTGACCAGCCTCAAAGTGTGGGGATGCCCCAGCCTGCGGGTGCTCCCTGCGCCCCTGTGGCAGCTGCCGCAGCTGCGCTTCGTTAGCCACCATGGCCGCTGGCCACGGTGGAAAGTGGCCGGCGTGCCGCGCGGCGCGCTGCGCGGCGCGCTGCCGGCCGCGGGCATGCCCCCGGGCGGCGCGCCCTGCTGTGCGTCTCTGACGCACTTGACCCTGGCGTGGCGCAGCCTGCGGGCCTTTCCGCCATGCATCCTGACCGCTACGCGGTTGAAGCATCTAGACCTGTCGCGCTGCTGCTTTGGGCAGCTGCCAGAGAGCGTGAGCGTGCTGACTGGTCTCGAGGAGCTGTGCCTCGGGCGGCACTCCACCGGCGCGATGGCTCTTGGGCGCCTGGACGCCCAGGCCCTGGGCAGCCTGGCCTGCTTTCCACACCTGCGCAGCCTGAGCTTTTTGAAGTGCGGCGTGCTGTTCTCCTCAGACTTCCAGGCCGCGGCCGCGCACCCGCGCCTGGAGGAGCTGGAGCTCAGGATGGCATATCCTGAGAACGGCTTGTCATACGTGGCATTCCTTGGCTTTGTGTATGCTCTGCTGCAGCGGGGACGCGCAGGCATGCTTTGTCTCATGGACAGCCATGTCTCAGGCGCGGGGAGGCGCGCTCGCCTGAACTTCCTTGCCGGCCTGGAGGGTGCGGGGTACCCGTTGAGTCCTAGGGAGATGGTGGACTACAGAGAACATGACAGCTTGGCGGCTGACGGTGGTGATGTGACCAACGACGACGACGGTGTATACTCCGAATGCTCCTCTGACAGTGTTTAGGCGGTGTGCGCCGCGCAAGCATGTGTGCCAGCTGTGCAAAATGTCCAGGGGACAGCGCGGCAGTGTTCAAACGCATGCTGCTGTCGCCTGTGCATCACTCTGGTTAGGACAGGATTGCATGTGGTGCTATGAACAGTGCGTGTGTTGTAATGGGGTGCAGACCAGCGAGGGGCTTGCATCGCTAAGCGCCTATGTAACCCGTGTGCGACTGACTGAGCAGCCTCAACATGTGGAAACAGCAAACGACGGGAGTTAAGCAGCAGCCAGGGGCTCATGCTTATCCCCCGCCGGCGCCTGTCAGCGCCAGCATGAAGGCAGCGCCGCGATTGGCACTGCGCTGCCGTAAGTAGGCTCGGGCGCGGCCTCTAGTGCCATGCGCGCGCAAGACGCTGCGCGCCTGGCCTCCCGGCATCCGCCATCACCCGCCGGAGACTGAGCAGAGCTGCCCGAGCACAGCACAGACAGGACTGTTCAGCCTAAAGATACGCCGAGCGGACATGCGCTGCCTGGACTGCACTTGCACTTGCCCGCAGTTGTATAGTTACTGACATGTGGAAGTGCGATGCAGTCCACTGCTGCTGGCAAGCTCGCCCCTGGTTTTGCTCAGAATGTTTCTGGGCTGCTGCATGTGAGCCCAGCAGGCTGGTGATGGCATGAGCTGTCACGCTGGCCCAGGCACTTGCTGTGCATGCCGCTGTGCATTTGCTGTTGCTCTGCAGGCTCTGGTTGGCCTGCTGCGGTCATGCAGGTCTGTGCCTTGTGTCAAGCAATCACATCTTGACAATGTTGCTGTGCTGTTGCTTGTGGGCCCTGCAGGCTCTGGTTGGCATGCTGCTTTCAATGCTGGCCCGGGCCTTGCTATGCATGCCATGTCTCCTCAGCTGATCTCCTCAGCTGATCTGAATGTGTGAGGCATGGTCCTCCTAGCCTGCGTGCTTATTCAGGTTATAAAATAGCATTTGGTTGGTGAGCTGCCGCCGGCAAGCTGTGTCACCAATTTAAAGTAAGTTGCACACCTGACACTCGCTTGCACGCTTGGTATGAACTGGGCTGACCAAGCAACGACGCCCGCGTCACGCTGTGTACAGCTTGCGCATGCGCGCACACCGGCTGCCACACATTGCTGACTTGGCACTGAACCTTGCGCTGCCAGGCCTGAGCAAGCAGCCGCGCGTGCGGTGCAGTGCGCCGCTGTACGACAAGAACGCGATCTTCCTGAGGGCCAGGGCCATCCATGAGGTCTGCAATGGTTGCTGGCAGGCTCAAGGCGTGCGCGCACAGCTCCAGCCGGAACTTGCAACCATTGCTGATCTTGCGGACGGCCCTGGCCGTCAGCTGATCTCGCCCTCGTCGTACAGCGGCGCATACTGCCCCGCGCGCACGACCGCTTGCTCAGGCCTGGCGCCGTAGGAGGTATGCGCGCTGACGCATGCGACGCCTGCCTTGAGGTAGGCAGCCTGGCAGCGCGCCAAGCGCAAGGGTCAGTGCCAAGACAGCAGTGTCTCACAGCCGCGCATGCACACGCGGGCCACACCGTAAAGCTGGCGTTGTTGTTGAAGGCGAGGGTACTGGCAATTCCAAGCAAACAAGTGGCCGCCGAGACGTGTTTGCTGGGCATCTCAGTCATTTCGTCAAGCAGCAGTGTTCCTGACTGGAAAGCACTTGTAGCAGAGACTCGCAGGCGGGGGCGCCCAGGGCGCCCTCCTGACTTTGATGCGGCTGACTGGTCAGACATGCCGAGCATAGCAGCTGCGGGAAGCGGGGCACGCCCGGGCAGGCTGCAACGGATGCCCATGCAGCAGACCATGCTGCCAACAGCCGCAGCGGAGAACAGGAGGCTTAAAACACGTGCTCTGCCCACACAGTCATCACACATGCTTTCAGAACCATTCGTCCGCGCAGCGCAGGGCCGCGTTGGGGTTGCTATTGCACGTACGTGTTGCAGAGATTCTGGGGGCATGCTGCGCGACTGCTCGCACCAGCCTTGCCGCGCGCGCGCAGCTGCTGTCATAATGCAGCTGCTGCAGACGCAAGCTTGCCCTGGCTGCGGTCTACACAAGCTGGCGCATTGTCTCACTCTGCTTACGTGCGCAGCAGGCACCACAAGGTCTGAGCTCCTCACACATGCCGTTGGTGCATGCCGGCCGCGCAGATGGCTACGACGCCCCGGCGCCAACGCGCGCAGGAGCGGCAATGACCCCAATTGAGTGCCTGGGCAGGGTGGTGGTTGGCGGCACCGACGTCGACGGCGACTACCGAAACACCACGTTTCAAGTCTCGCCGCACGAACCAGTCCAGTGTGAGGACTACACCCACCTCACAAGCGTCACGCCGCACGATCCGTTCGCGACCCGCACGCGCGCGCGCCCGCCACGCCTGGTTGCTCGTGAGGTGGGTGTAGTTCACAAACGGGACTGGGTCATACACTGAGACTAGAAGCGTGTCGTTGCAGTAGTTGCCGTCGACGTTGATGCCTCCGAATAATTAATCCACCCAGGTACTCGCTCGGGGTCATTGCCGCTCCCGCACGTGCTGGCGCTGGGGCGCCATGATCATCTGCGCGGCCCGCTTGAGCCTGAGCACCGGTGGCATATGTGAGGAGCTCAGGACGTCGTGCTTGACCCATCAGGTACACGCCATGCGGTACACACGTACCAGTGAAATTGTGGGTGCCAGTGTGACACCTGCTGCGGCATAACCAGAGTGAGATAGAGCTGTTGCTTGAGAGAGCGCAGCCAGGTCAAGCTTGCGTCTGCTCTGCGTGGACGACACTGCACCATAACGCCGTATCCCTGCGGCAGGCACGCCAGTGTGATGATGGAGCCCGTGGCATGAAGTTCAGGCTTCCGCACAACACTGCGTGGCAGCAAGCGCTGTGTGTGTCTGTCAGTCCGCGGACTAGGTTGGCGACTCGCGCACCGGCGAGCGTCACCGGCGCCCAGCGCTGCGCGTCGACGCCCAGGACCGCAGCGCCGCCCATGGTCTCTGCGCGGTCTCCAGCCTCCTGGTATGCCCCATGCGCCGTCCCAGCCGGCAGCGCACGCTACGCGCACCGGCCCACTAGCCCGCAGCGCCGCACAGGCAACACTGCCCCCGCCGCACCTGTCAAATGCACATGACATGAAGGGACAGAGAAGGGAACATGCAAGCAGACCGCCCACTGGTGCGGATGGTTGCATCTGCAGCGCCCCGAGCGAGCCGGGGCGCCACCGGCAAGGAGGCGGCCATCTCCGAATACCTGACGGCGCTCGGCGTACGCGTCAATGCCGCACACGACCTGGTTATGGTGCCAGCAGACCCCGAGCGAGCTGCCGCCCTCCGCTGTAGGCGGCGGCGGCGGGCTCCCGGGGTCAACAGGCAGCGCAAGCGGGTCGTGTGCGGCAACGAGGCGCATGTCGAGCGCCGTCAGGCAAGCGGCGACGAGCGCCTCAATGCCAAGCGCACCCCGCATGAAGATAGAGGGCAGGGGCCGCAGTCAGGCGCCTCTGACCAGGGGCTCGGATGCACCAGCGGGACAGCGGCGCGGGCAGCGTCCCCAGCACTCTGCAGCAGCACGGGCCAGCGGCAACTCAAGCAGCCGCGCGCGCGGTGCGGTGCGCAGACCATTACGACGAGGGCAGCGTCAGGCTGACAGCGAACGCCGTCCGCCCCATCAGCAACGCATATCAGCACCAGTTAGAGCTGTGCGCGCACCCCTCCAGCCTGCCAGCAGGTGTGTCCGACAATGCATGTTCACTTTGAGTTGTCGGACACAACTGCTGGCAGGCCAGGAGGGTGGCGTGCGCCCAGCTCAGCCGGTGCTTATAGCCGTCGCAGACCAAGCGGACGGCCCTGGCTGTCAGCTGACAGCGCCCTCGTCGTAGTGGTCGGTGCACTGCACCGTACGCGCGGCCGCTTGCTCAGGCCTGTCGCTGCAAGGCATCTGCACACTGATGCAAGCAATCGGCACGCCTTTGCAGCAACACATCCTTGCAGCGCCCCGAGCGCAAGGTACGGTGCCAAGTAAGCAGTGCCTCGCAGCTGGCATGCGCGCAACCACAAGCGGACACACCGAAATGTGGACGTCATTGTTAGCGGAAGGCACTGGCAAGCCAAACCAAAGAATAGACTCTGCAGCTCACAAAGCGCATGCGATTGACTGGCAGCACAGGCCAGCACGTTAAAGCAGAAATGTCAGGCACTGAGTGCAGGTGTACAACATGGACCGGCTCATGGACCGGCGCGGACTTTGATTTGTTGTGTTCGTTGCTCTCGCGCTCGCAAACGACCTGCGCCAGCCTCGCCTGCGCAGGCGCGCCCGGCGTGTCAGGCGCTGAGCGGCTGCCGCCCGGCGTGCCGGTGCAGAGCAGGCGTACACCGCAGCGCATGCAGCCGCCTGCGCCGCAGCAGCGCAGCATGCCGGCAGCGGCTAGGGTTGCACATGTGCAGCTCAGGGTGCAGGCGCAATGCTCGCGCCCTATTGTGTCCTCGCGCCCTGCTGTACACAGCAGATAGACCTCGCTGTCTTCCTGCTTTGGCACGGAGCCATGCGATGTACGGGGGATAGGTGGCATCGTAACAACTACCTCGCTCTGCCTGACGGCGAGCGCTGGTCGGAGCTCGGCAGCTACCCCGCGTGCCTGGATGGCCGGATGCGGCCATGCCAATCAGTCCGGTGCGCCTCGCCCAGTGTTCAGTGTCTTTACAGTGGGCGAGGCGCACTGATCTGTTGTGGCAGTATCTGGCCATCCAAGGACGCGAGGCAGCTCCGGATCTCCGGCCGGCGCTCGCCGTCAGGCAGCACGACGAAGGTGTGAGCTGACTCCACTTATCCGCCGTACCACGCGTACCTCCATGCCAAAGCAAGCCCGTGATCAGATAGCAAGGTCTGTCTGTTGTGCACAGCAGGGCGCGAGGACATTACATGGGCGCAAGCAGCGCGCCTGCACCAACTGGGCAGGACACCGCCCTCGGCAGACCCTGGGGAGAGCACTGTCGCCAGCAGTAAAGGGTACGCGCGATGCGCGCACCAGGGCCGTGCCGCTGTCGGCATTGTTGGCCGCGGCTGCAGCCGGCGCTACCGGAGCCGCCACGCAGATGACCATGCGTCAGATGCCGGCCTTGCCTGCGCAGGGCGCCCGGCGTGTCAAGCGCCCGGCGTGTCGAGCGCCGAGCAGCCGCAGCCCCGCTTGTTGGTGCGGAGCTGGTGGACACCCCCAGCGCACGCGGCTGCTTGCACCGCAGCAGCAAGCAGCACGTGCAGCAGCGCTGCATGCTGGCAGCGTAAGCCCAGATGTTACAGCCACCACACATCAACTGAGATGCATGGCCAGGTTGCTGCGGCCTGTCCCTCCTCCTTGGCGCACGGGCCCGCTCGCCCGCAGCGCCGCGCAGGCGACACACCCCCCGCCGCACCCGTCAAGTTCTGATGACATGAAGGGACAGAGAAGGGAGCATGCATGCAGACTACCCACTGCCGCGGATGGTTGCATCAGCAGCACCCCGAGCGAGCCGGGGCGCCCCCGGCAATCATTCGCGCATGTCCACGCGCCTGACGGCGCGCGGCGTACGCCTCAAGGCCACACATCCGGTTCCGCTGCCGGCGGACCCGAGCGAGCTGCCGCCCTCCGCCATAGACGGCGGCGGCGGGGTGCCAGGTTCAGCAGGCCGCGCAAGCAGGTCGTGTGCGGCAATGAGGCGCATGTCGAGCGCCGTCAGGCGCGCGGCGACGCGCGCCACGCTGCCGGGCGCGCCCCACATGAAGATAGAGGGCGGGCGCGCAGTCAGGCGCCTCTCACCAGGGGCTCGGGCGCACCAGCGGGACAGCGGCGCAGGCAGCGACCTCAACGTTCTGCAGCAGCACAGGCCAGCGACAACTCAAGCAGTCGCGCGTGCGGTGCAGTTCGCGCCGCTGTTTGACGACGGCCTGATCAAGCTCACGGCCCGGGCCATCTGCGAGATCAACCATTGCTACCCATACGAGCTGGAGCTGTACGCGCCCACCCTCCGCCCGCCAGCTGTAGTGTCCGACATTGCATGTACACATTGAGTTGTCGGACACAGCTGCTGGCAGGCGGAAGGGGCGCGCGCACAGCTCCAGCCGGTACTGGCACCCGAAGCTGATGGGGCGGATGGCCTTCGCCGCCAGCTTGATCAGGCCGTCGTCGAACAGCGGCGCGAGTTGCACCGCGCGCGCGGCTGCTTCTGCGCAGGCCCGGCGCTGCAAGGGGTATGCACACTGATGCAAGCAGGCGGCGCGCCTTTGCAGCGACGTGTGAGCGAGCGGCGGCGCGGCTGCAGCAAGCGTCTCCCGGGAGGTAGGCAGCCTTGCAGCGCCCCGAGCGCAACATTCACTGCCAAGACAGCAGCTCCTCGCAGCGTAGCCTGCGCATCATTGTCCAGGCGAAAGGCATTGGCAAGCCAAAGCAAGGAAAGCAGCGCATGCAAGTAATGGTGTTCCGCATGCTGGCGTGACAAGCCTTCAGTACCACACCTTGCACACATAGTGGGCTGCTCGGTGCAGCTTGTGGGGCCTGGCTAACCAGCATAAGCAGAGCACCAACGCCAACAGTGCAGGGTGTTGGCGGCCAGCGCACCAGGGCGCTGCCGCTGCCAGGACCGTCGGCCGCGGCTGCAGCCGAAGCCGACGCCGCCGCGCAAGTGCCCGTGCTCGGACGCCCGCCTCGCCTGCGTGGCGCGCCTGGCATGTCAAGCGCCGAGCAGCCGCAGCCCCGCGTGCCAGTGCAGAGCAGGTGTGCGTCCCAGCGCATGCGGCTGCCTGCGCGTCAGCAGTAAGCAGCACGAGCAGCAGCGCTGCATGCTGGCAGCGGCTTCGCGCGCGCTTGTGCACAACCCTGCTGGTCGCATGCCCACAGGAGCGGGCGGGAGAGCCCACGGCCGCCCCGCACCAGGGCGAGGCTGCCTGGGCTCGCTGGAGCCTGCGCTCTAGCACAGAAATAGCACGCACATGCAAGGCTGCTTGGGTCACATGAGCCTGCATTCTAGCAAACCTACAGCTCTTGCATGCGCAGCTCAGGGTGCTCGGCGCGCGGACCTGCGGAGGCGGCAGGCGGTGCAGCAGGCGGCTGCACGGCGCGCGCGTCCGCGAAGACGGGGGCTGCGCCCCGACGTCGCCGCAGCGCTGCTTCACGGCAGCAGACGCCTCGCTATGCAGGCTTGGGCATCTACCGCACAACAGGCATGGGCCTGCAATAATACCTACGAGGCACAGCCGGAGTACAGTGCCCCGCAATGTGCAGCATCAAGTATTCCGCCTGCTGCCGTAACAAGCCCATATGTATGCAAGGAGTGGTACCAAATGGGCTTGTTACGGCAGCACGCGGAACACTGGCGCTGCGCATCACGGGGCAACGTACTCCGGCTGTGCCTGTCGGGTAGTACTGAAGGCCCATGCCGGTTGTGCGGTACAAGCCCCGGCACGTCCACTGGACCTGCGTGGCGCAGCGTGCCTGCCTGAATGGAAGAAGCACAGCCGATGATCAGCCCACCATGGCTGTTGGCTGTTGACTGCACACAAAGGCACAAGCTTGCCAGTTCCAGTGCCAAAGCCAGGCCGAGCGGCATACTGCTCAGGCAGCAGGTGAGACAGCCTGGACTTTTGTGGGACAGCAGAAAGTGCGCAGCGTTCACCTTCCCCAGCTCAAGGTCACAGTGTTGCTGCTCCATGACACAGAGTGCACAGTGGCACTGCCTCTGCCCTTTGGCCCCATCAATCAGTTTGGTTCGCCCTTGCACAACACCAGAGCCTTGGATCGTCCTTCCACAAGACGAGAGCCTACGGCCGTCACACACGATCGTGTGGGCAGAAGCAGTGACGCACCCAGCTGTCACGACCGGTGATGGCTGTCCTGCACCACGCCCCCAAGTACGCCCTCGGTGACCGCATTGGACTTGCATACAAAGACAGTTGGCAGCACAGCCACGGCTGAGTGATGTTTGAGCTGTCCCAGATCACTGTTGAGTCCTGGGACGGCGCCGAGAAGGCCGTCCTCGGCAGGCTTTCCCCCACACTACCGATCACTGGGTCGGCGGGGCCGCTTGGGGGCGTTTGCGCACCAGGCCGGCGTAGGCAAGTGTCTGAACGCAGTTTTGGAAGTCCTTGCCCTCTCGAGGCATTTCTGGGACGGTTCAATGACTTCATTGCAAGTCAAGTGGAGGCCTTGGTGCAGTGCCACCGTGTAATGCACACGTGCACGGGCTACTTCGCCGCTTCTGCTCCTTGCCTGCTGTTGCTGAGGCGTGCAGCAGCTCCACTCCTTGTTTGCGGCGCTTTGAGCATGCCATAGCATGTTGTGTTCTACAAGTTCTACAAGTACTCTCCTTTCAATCAGCACCCTCTCAAGCTTTCACGCTTGAGGCTGACGACCTGCGTATCGCGCAGTTGCTGGTGGGCGCAGTCGCGCTGCTCGATCACATGATCACCTACATGCGCACGTCTCGGCTTTCAGAAGTCAAGGCGGCTGAGCTACGGCCGCTCGCCAAGCACACAGAGCACGGGCTGAGCGCCGCCAAGATCCTCTCCTCGGCGCCTGAGCGCGATATGACGACCACGCTTTAGCTGCTGGCCGCGAGCAGCAACAGCGGCCCAGGCGAGATGGTCAGCGCGCGCTGACCATCGCGCACCAAGGCGCCGGCAAAGGGTCTTGGTACTTCAGCTCATGCTCCGTGTGCTCAACGAGCCGCCGTTGCTTTGCGGCCTTGGCTTCTGTGATCCGGCACGAGCGCTTATATGCGAACGCGCAAGCAAATAGCGCGATCAGCGCAACTGCTCCAGCGCCAGTTGCGCAATGCGTATGTCGTCCTTAAGCATGGAAGTTTGAGGAGCTGCAGAGACCCGAAGGAGAAATATGAAAATGCAAGGCTAGGCATACATGCAGAGTTGCTTATGGCTGCGACACTGCGAGCGCGAGCAAAACCTGTGGAGCTAACTTTGCAGTCTGGGATTGCATGCTTTGGTGTCACTTCATCTTTTTGCAAGCGTGCGAGTGCAGGCCGCATGGCGTAGGCCAATGTTGCACTTCATCTGTGTTACACTGAGCCTCCTTTTGTGTCTCACCCTGCCACTAAGCTTTGGCAAGCACGCATGGAAGCGCAGCGTAGCACCAGGCGCTGGAGCATGCTGCGAGAGGCACCAACACCGCCAGCAGTGCATGTGCACCCATAACTCTCAAACGTTGCGCGCATATGCATGCATGCGAGTGGTGGAGGCAAACCAGAGTGCGACTACCAACCACCTGCAGTGGCTCTGGACCGCACCCCCGTCATGCGCAGAACAGCGAGCAAACCCCATCAAATAGCTAGCAATACCAGAGCGACCCTGCAATCAATGCTGGAGCGAAAAGAATGGCGCATTCTAGCGAGCTGGAGCTACTGCAGGCTGGGTACGAGCACCTTGACCTGCGGCGGTCCGCGCGTGCCCGCGTCAGCATCGTCATACCGGCACAGCAGCAAACCAGGCAGAGACGCGCGCGCACCTCGTCCCACAGCGTGGACAGCAGCGCGCGCGCCTCGCCCGCGGCCTTGTTGTCAAGCGCCGCCAGCGCCTGCGCGCGGGCGCCCCGCAGCCTCGCGCCCGGCGGCAGGCGCTCCGGCCAGCGTGCAGGCGCGCACGGCGCGCGGGCTTGCGCCCCGGGCGCGCCGCGCGCGGTGCGGGCCGCCTCTGCGAGGGTAGGGCATTACAGGGTTTATCAGGGTATCTTAGGGGCAGGCGCGCACGTGCTCCAGGCGGTCGCGCGCGGTGTAGGCCGCCTCGGCATGCCTCGCGGGCGCGTCCGCAGCGGTCAGGTTGGACATGCTGCTGTGCCGCGAGCCGTTGGACGCGCTGTCGTCGCCGGAGCAGCCCGGCAGCGGCGTGTGCATCTGGAACTTGTCAAAGCACAGCGTCTGCAGGTGGTCCATCTCCACGCAGCTCTGCACGAAGCGGTGGTTCCACAGGATGTCGTCCGCGTGGTACGTCGTGTGCGCATAGATCGTCTGCAGGCTGCTGTCGTCGGTCGCGGCCACGCTGATGTACACGGCCGCCAGCTCGTCCTGCCGCGTCGCGTGCCCAGGGCTGGAGGGGGCTGCCATAGGGTTATAGAATTAGGATAAGGGTAGGGAGCGCAGGAGGCGGCAGGGCCCGGCGCGCGCGCGCGCCTGCATGTCCTGCAGCGACTTGCCGTACAGCGGCGAGTGCTCGTCGATGACGTGCGAGATGTTGA
>JAABUZ0100004741.1_pt1 | contig 18488 bp, 16 predicted proteins | sample 5562091 | NCBI WGS metagenome assembly JAABUZ01 (sample SAMN12813069, study PRJNA571459) | rock metagenome | isolation source: Antarctica rocks | place: Antarctica: Victoria Land, Linnaeus Terrace sud | collected 2015-12-21 | reverse complement strand
GTCGCCGCCTTCGACGTCGACGGCAAGAAGGTCGGGCGTGACCTCGCCGAGGCCATCGGAGCCAGCGAGAACAACACCATCCGCATCTGCGACGTGCCGCCCACCGGCGTCACGGTCCAGCGGGGCCACACCTACGACGGCCTCGGCCGGTACTACCGCGAGATGATCGAGGAGTCGACCGACACCCCGGTCGACGTCGTCGCCGCCTTGCGCGAGGCCCGCGTCGACGTCCTCATCTGCTACCTGCCGGTCGGGTCGGAGGACGCCGCCCGCTTCTACGCGCAATGCGCCATCGACGCGGGCGTCGCCTTCGTGAACGCCCTGCCGGTGTTCATCGCCGGCACGCCGGAGTGGGCCGAGAAGTTCCGCGCCGCGGGCGTCCCGATCGTCGGCGACGACATCAAGAGCCAGGTGGGCGCGACCATCACCCACCGGGTGCTGGCGAAGCTGTTCGAGGACCGCGGCGTCACGCTCGACCGCACCATGCAGCTGAACGTCGGCGGCAACATGGACTTCATGAACATGCTCGAGCGCGACCGGCTCGAGTCGAAGAAGATCTCCAAGACCCAGGCCGTCACCTCTAACGTGCAGCACGACATGGGCCGGCGCAACGTGCACATCGGCCCGTCGGACTACGTGGCCTGGCTCGACGACCGCAAGTGGGCCTACGTCCGCCTGGAGGGGCGCGCCTTCGGCGACGTCCCGCTCAGCCTGGAGTACAAGCTCGAGGTCTGGGACTCGCCCAACTCCGCGGGCGTCATCATCGACGCGCTGCGCTGCGCGAAGATCGCCAAGGACCGCGGGGTCGGTGGCCCGATCCTCGGCCCCTCGTCGTACTTCATGAAGAGCCCGCCGGTGCAGTACCGCGACGAGGTCGCGGCACGGCTCGTCGAGGCGTTCATCCAGGGTGACGAGCAGGCGGCGCTCGCCGTCGCCGACGCGATCGAGCACGGGACCGCCGGGGACGACAGCACCAGCTGACCCGCGGCGCCTCCCCTGCGGCCGGGTACGGTCACCGGCCGCAGGGGTTACGTCCTGGCTCTTACGTCTCGGCGGCGTCAGGCTTGACGCCCTGCTCGGCCGCCCACTCGAGCAGCCGCCGCTCGGCCTCCTGCGCGCCGAGCGGCCCGTGTTCGAGACGCAGCGCCAGCAGGTGCTTGTAGGCCTGGCCGAGCTGCGGACCGGGCTTGATGCCGAGGATGCGGCCGATGGCGTGGCCGTCGAGGTCGGGGCGGACCCGCTCCATCTCCTCGCGCTCGGCCAGCTCCGCGATGCGGCGTTCGAGCGCGTCGTAGGTGCGGGCCAGTCCGGCCGCCTTGCGCTTGTTGCGGGTGGTGCTGTCCGAGCGGACGAGCACGTGCAGCCGGTCGAGCAGCGGGCCGGCGTCGTGGGCGTAGCGGCGCACCGCCGAGTCGGTCCACTCGCCGCGGCCGTAGCCGAAGAAGCGCAGGTGCAGCTCGACGAGCCGGCTGACGTCCTCGACGAGCGACTTCGGGAAGCGCAGCGCCGTCAGGCGCTTACGGGTGATCGATGCGCCCACCACCTCGTGGTGGTGGAACGAGACGCCACCGCCCGGCAGGTGCGCACGGGTGCGCGGCTTGCCGACGTCGTGCATCACGGCCGCGAGGCGGGTGATGAGGTCTGGCGCGCCGAACCGGTCGGGCTCCAGCGCGTTGACGTTGCGCAGGACCGCGAGCGTGTGGTCGTAGACGTCCTTGTGCGGGTGCTCGACGTCGATCTCCATCCGCAACACGGGTAGCTCGGGCAGGACGACGTCGGCAACCCCCGTCTGCACCATCAGCTCGAGCCCCGGCACCGGGTCGGGTGCCATCAGGAGCTTGACCAGCTCGTCGCGCACCCGTTCCGGCGCTACGATCGCGAGCCGCGGAGCCCTGCTACGCATTGCCTCGACCAGCGCCTTGTCGGGTTCCAGGCTCAGCTGGGCGACGAACCGAGCCGCGCGCAGGATGCGCAGCGGGTCGTCGTCGAAGGAGTCCTCCGGCGCCGCGGGGGTGCGCAGGACCCGCCGGCCGAGGTCGGCCAGGCCGCCGAACAGGTCGACGAACTCGTGCCGCGGCACCCCGACCGCCATCGCGTTGATGGTGAAGTCGCGGCGCACCAGGTCGCCCTCGAGGGTGTCGCCGTACGTCACGTCGGGGTTACGGGAGGAGCGGTCGTAGCTCTCGCTGCGGTAGGTCGTGACCTCGAGGCGCTGCCCCGCCCGGCTGAGCCCGACGGTGCCAAAGGCGATGCCGATGTCCCAGACCGAGTCGGCCCAGCCGCTCGCGAGGGCGAGGACCTGCTCAGGCCGGGCGTCGGTGGCGAAATCGAGGTCGGGCGGTGCGGTCCGGTCGAGCAGGGCGTCGCGGACCGAGCCCCCGACCATGTGCAACTGGTGGCCGGCGGCCTCGAAGCGCTCGCCCAGCTCGTCGGCGACCTCGGGGACCGTGAGCAGTCCACGCACGGCGCGTGCCGACGGGTCGTCGGGATCGTCGAGGTCGAAGCGGGACACGGATTCGACAGCGTACCCGGGCCTGGGTGCTGCGACCTTCGTACGATCACGCCATGAGGTCGCCGACGCCGCCCGGCGGCCGCCGCCCGCTGCGGCGGGTGGAGGAGCTGTCGGCCGGCGGTCTGGTGCTCGACCGGCTGGCTCCCGACGCGTGCGGTGCCCTCATCGGTCGCCTCGACCGGCGCGGCCGGCTGCTGTGGTCACTGCCCAAGGGCCACCGCGAGAGCGGGGAGACGATCGAGCAGACGGCCGTCCGGGAGGTCACGGAGGAGACCGGGATCAGCGGGCGGGTGCTCGCCCGGCTCGGCGTCATCGACTTCTGGTTCGTCGCCGGCGGCAGCCGCATCCACAAGACTGTCCATCACTTCCTGCTCCTGGCGCAGAGCGGCGAGCTCTCCGACGAGGACGTCGAGGTGGCCGAGGTCGCGTGGTTCCCGCTGGCCGAGCTGGGTCACCGGCTCGCCTACGACGACGAGCGGCGCCTCGTCCTCGCGGTGCCCGGCCTGCTCGCTGACACCGCGTGACCCGACCACGCTGTCCAGGCGTCGCCCCCGGCTCGCTGGTGGTGCGCGCTGCGGTCGTCCTCCTGCTCGTCATCGCCTCGCTGGTGCCGCTGGCGGGACGGCGGGCCGAGGCCGCGCTGCCTGCTCCCCCCGCGCCGGTCGCGCCGGCACCTACGCCGGCCACAGTCGAGATCACCCAGCTGGGCCCATCGACGCTCACCCCTGCCGCGACGCTCGTCATCCGCGGAGCGGTGGTGAACCGGGGCACGGAGCCCATCACCGGACTCACGGTCTCGCTGCACCTCGGGCCTGCCGTGTCGGGACGCGACCAGCTGCACGCCCTGCGCGCCCGGCCCATCGCGCAGCCCCTCGCCGCTCGCCAGCAGACCCTGGGGGACACGCCGCTCGCGCCCGGGCAGCGGCGCACCTTCACCCTCTCGGTCGCCGCGCGCGACCTCGGCCTGAGTGCGACGGGGGTCTATCCGCTGCAGGTCACGGCCGTCGGAGGCGTGGTGGGCAGCTACCGCGATGTCGGCACGGCGAACACCGCTATCCCGTACCTGCCCGCGCCCCCCGGCCACCGGATGCACCTGGCATTCGTCGTCCCGCTGACCGCCGCCCCCGCCCTCGCCGGGGACGACACGCTCACGGACTCCGCCGCCGAGGCCACGCTCCACCATGCCGTTGCTCCCGGCGGCCGACTGGGCACCCTGCTGGACGCGGCGGGCACCAGGGGGGCGACCCCCGTGGTCGACCCCGCCCTGGTCGAGGCGCTGCAGGCGCTCGCGGGGCCGCACCGCCTGCAGGGCAACACAGCTGTGCACCCGGGTGACGCCGCCGCCAAGGCCTGGCTCAGCCGGCTGCGCGCCCGGGTGGGGCGTAGTGGCCTTGTCCGCCTGCCCTACGGCGATCCGGACCTCGAGGCTCTGGCACACGGCGGCCTTCCCGAGTCGCTGCAGGAGGCCGACCGCCGCGGCGCAGACGTCCTGCAGCAGGCGCTGGGGACGGTGGGTGACCCACGCATCGGCGCCCCACCCGGGGGCGTCGTCGACGACGCCGGCCTGGACGTGATGGCGACGCGGCTAGGGACCAGCAGTGTCGTGCTGCGCGGCGACTCCGTGTCGACGGTGGCGGGGACGGGCGTCGTCGCGCTGAGTGGCCGGGCCGCACCCGAGCGGGCACTGCTGACCGACCCGTCCCTCACCGCGCTGCTAGGCTCCGGGCCCGGCACCGCATCGATTCTCGCCTCGCAGGACATTGTCGCCGAGGCGGCGGCTGCCGCACTGGGGACACCGGACGCGCCGTCGGCGGCGCTCGTCGTTCCTCTTCCAGTGACCGTGCCGGGCGGCAGCTGGCAGCGGCAGGTCACGGCTGAGCTGGCCGCCAGCCCGCTGCTCGCGCCGACCGGCCTGGTGAGCCTCGCGGCTGCAACGCCGGGCGACAGCATCGTCGTCGGTTCCGGGCCTGCCGGTGGTGCAGGCGACGGCAGCGCCGGCCCGGCCGGCCTCGAGCTTGGAGCCGGGGTGCTCGCCAACGTCCGTAACCTGCGCGCGGACGTCGCCGACCTGCAGACGGCACTGCCGAACTTCCCGGCCGACGACAGGCCCTGCCCGACGCTGCCGGAGCCGCCCGCCCGCCAACCGGCCGAGCAGCTGACCGACCCCGCATGCCGGGCGCTGCTGCTGGCCGTGGCAGCCGCCTGGCGGCAGCCAGCCGATGCGCTCGGTGGCCTGCCGGGGGGCGGGCCGGCGGGTTCCGACGCCCAGCAGACGATCGCCCGGGCCAGCTTGGGCGCCATCCGGGCGAGTGTGCGGGCCGTGGCGTCCCATGAGGTGGCGCTCACCAGCCGGACCGGGCGCGTTCCCGTCACCCTGGAGAACAACCTGGGGGAACCTGTACGGGTGACCCTCGTGCTGGGGACCGCCGACCGTGCCTCCGTCCGGTCGGGCGCGGCCGTGGCGCGGACCGTGCAGCCCGGGCAGAAGGTCCAGGTCGAGGTCGAGGTCCGCGCGGCAGCGGCGGGCACGTTCCCGGTCACCCTTTCACTGCTCAGTCCCGGCGGCCGGCTGTTCGGCACGCCGTCCCAGGTGCTGGTGCGCTCCACCGCCTACGGCGTGCTCGCCGTCGCCCTGACCGTCGGCGCCCTCGCGGTGCTCGTGGTGGCGGTGCTCTACCGGGCCGCCCGGGGCCTGTGGCGCGGCCGGCAGCGGCGCATGGACCGGGCGAGCGACACGGCCCGGACGGGCACCGCCTGATGAGCCATCCCAGCGCAGCCGCCCAGCCCCAGTCCGCACCCATGGCCCGGCTCGGTCGGGCCAGTGGCCTGATGGCGGCGGGCACGCTGCTCTCCCGGGTCACCGGGTTCCTGCGCACCATCGCCATCGGCGTGGCCATCGGCACCCACGAGGTCGGGGATGCCTACAACGTCGCCAACACCACGCCCAACATTCTCTACGACCTGCTGCTCGGTGGCGTGCTCAGCAGCGTGATCGTCCCGGTGCTGGTGCGGGCGGCCAAGGAGGACGAGGACGGCGGCGAGGCGTTCGCATCGTCGCTGCTGACACTGGTCGCCATCGCGCTAAGTCTCGCCGTACTGGTGGGCATGGTCGGCGCGCCGTGGCTGATCCGGGCGTACAGCAGCCGCGATGCCGGGATACCGCTGGCGACCACCTTCTTGCGCTGGTTCCTGCCCCAGGTGCTGTTCTACGGGCTCGGCGCCACGATCGGCGCCATCCTCAACACCCGCGGCCGCTTCGGGGCGCCGATGCTGGCCCCGGTACTCAACAACCTCGTCGTCATCGCGACGGTGGTGCTGTTCGTGCTGCTGCCCGGGCACCGGCCGCCCACCCTCGAGTCCCTCACCACCGGCCAGATCGACCTGCTGGCCGCCGGCACCACCCTCGGCATCGTGGTGATGACGCTGGCCCTGCTGCCCTCGCTGCGCGCCAGCGGCTTTCGCTATCGCCCGCGCATCGACCTGCGGCATCCGGGGCTGCGCAGCGCGGCCAGGCTGGCGGGGTGGATGCTCGTCTACGTCCTCGCCAGCCAGGCCGCTTATCTCGTCGTGACCCGGCTCGCGACCTCGACGGTCGCGTACACGACGTACACGTTCGCCTACCAGATGTTCCTGCTGCCCCACGGCATCATCGTCGTCTCGGTAGTGACCGCCCTGCTGCCCCGCATGAGCGCGCACGCAGCCGAGGGGCGGCTCGACCTGGTCCGTGACGACCTGTCCTCGGGCCTGCGGCTCGCGGGCGTCGTGCTCGTCCCGGCGGCGGCGGGGCTGCTGGTCCTGGCGGGGCCGCTGGCCTCGGCAGTGTTTCAGCACGGAGCCGTCAACTCAGGGGCGGCATCGGCGATCGGCACCACCCTGGCTGCCTTTGCGGTCGCGCTACCCCCCTTCAGCGCCTTCCAGCTCTCGCTGCGCGCCTTCTACGCGACGGCCGACAGCCGTACCCCCGCGCTGCTCGGGGTGGGCGTCGGGGTCACCAACGTGCTGTCAGCGCTGCTGCTGTCCGCCCTGCTGTCGAGCCAGCACCGGGCCGTCGCGCTCGCTCTCGCGTTCGCGCTGTCCTACACCGCCGGCACGGCAGCCTCCCTGTTGGTGCTGCGGCGCCGGCTCGACGGGCTCGACGGACCTCGCGTCGTGCGCACGCTGGTGCGGGTCACGCTGGCGTCGGCCGTCGCCGCGCTCGTGGCCCTCGCGGTGGTGTTGCTCGCCCGCAGGGTGTTGCCGGACGGCCCCGGAGCCGACGCCGCCGCCGTGCTCGCCGGCGGCGGCCTCGGGGCCGCCGCCTACCTGGGTGTCGCCCTGGGCATGCGGGTCGCGGAGCTCGACGCCATGGGGGGACTCGTGCGCCGGCGCCTCGGCAGCTGAGCCCGATCCGCAGGTGATGCTCAACCGCGGCCGCAACCCTGCCGAGAACACCGGTGACCGGCGACCACCCAGGACGCCGGCCCGCCGGCGCGTCCGGCACGCATGCGGAGGGGTGGTGGCATCGTCGTGCCGCTGGCCTCGACCGCTGTCGCGTGCGCAGGGCGAGTGCCGCGCTCGTGAGGCGCCGTCCCCGTGCGCTGGCGCTCGGACTCGTCATCGTCCTCGCCGCCGGTGGAGCCGTGACCGCGACCGATGCCATTGCCTCGCCGCTGGCCGACGCGCAGAGCCGAGCCGCGACGCTGAGCGCGCAGGTGCACCGCCTGCAGGACCACAGCGAAGCGGCGGCAGAGCGCTACGCCGCCGCCAACGCCGAGCTCGCGTCAGCCGTAACGCGCTACCAGCAGGGGGCGCGGGGCCTCGACTCGGCACGAGCTGACCTGGCCCGGCAGCAGACCCGTACCCGATCGCGCGTGCGCGCGCTCTGGGAGGGGGGCGGCACGCTCGGAATGGTCAGCAGCGCTTTGCAGACGGACGACCTCGGCTCGCTGTCCAGCCGCCTGGCCGCGGTGCAGCACGTGGCACAGGACGACCGGGACAGGCTCGCGGCTGCCGGCCGCGCTGCGACCACGACCCGTGGGCTGGCCGCGTCGCTGGAGCGTCTCGCGCTGCACCAGACGGCGCTTCGCGGGCAGGCGCACGATGCCCTGCTCACCGCCCAGTCGGACGTGACAGCCGAGCAGACGCTGCTGCAGCGGGCAGGAGCGGACGTCGCGCATTTGGCTGAGCAGCAGCGCGAGGACGAGGCCAGGCGATCGGCCGCGGCCTTCCGGGCCCGCCTGCTCGCCGCCGCAGAAGCAGCCAAGGTCGCTCAGGCGGCCCGGGTCGCACGCGCCGCAGGGGTAGCGCAGGCCGCCAAGGCGGCGCGCGCTGCCGCGGCAGCGGCCGGGCAACCGGCTGACAACACCGGGTCGGACCCCACCGTCACGCCCCAGACCGTCACAACGGACGACCTGCCGGCTGCGAGCGTGGCGGCCGCCGTCCTCGCCTCGGCACGCACCTTGCTAGGCCTGCCCTACGTCTGGGGCGGAAGCGGACCAGACGGGTTCGACTGCTCCGGGCTGACCGGATGGGCCTACGCCGCAGCAGGCATCTCGCTGCCGCGCACTGCAGCTCAGCAGTGGTTGTCCGGCCCGCACCCCTCCATCCACCAGATGCAGCCCGGGGACCTGCTGTTCTGGGCATCTGACCCCTCGGACATGTCATCGATCCACCACGTCGCGCTGAACCTCGGCGGCGGCATGATGATCTCGACTGACCATCCGGGGGACCTGGCCCGGGTACAGCCGATATGGGATGACGAGTTCGTCGGAGCCACGCGGCCCCAGGCCGCAATGGCGCTCGCCGTTGCGGGGGCTCGTTGGGCGCCGGGCTCATAGCACCGGGCGCCGCACAGCGGGGCGTCGGGGGCGCCGCTGCGACGACCCGGTTCCTTCGTACACTTGCGGGAGCGAGACACAGCGGCGGGCTGGCCAACGAGGGCAGCTCTCGGAACGGAGCGAGCGTGTCCGACGACCGCCCCGCTGGTCGGGCCAGCGCCGTGACCGAGCGGGCCCGGGCTGCATCGCGCTCCGCCCCTGTCATCGCGCCCCCAGCGGGCGCACCCGCCACGACAGCCCCGCCTGCAGAGGCCTCTGTTACGGACGCACCGCGTACGGAAGCACTGGCCACCGCAGCAATCCCTAGCACAGAACTCCCTACTTCAGAACTCCCCAGCTCAGAACTCTGCGCCGCAGGACTGCTGAAGGAGTCCGTGGCGGGCCAACGGCAACCGTTGCGCTCACCCTCCGACCCGGAACTGCGGGGGCAGGTCCTCGACGGGCGCTACCGCCTCGAGTCCCCCTTGGGTGTCAACGGGCCGGTCGCACTGTGGAAGGGGACCGATCTCGTTCTTGCTCGAGCAGTCTCCGTGCGCATCCTGTTCCACCACGAGGCACTCGACGATGAGCCGGCACGGCTGCTCGCTGCGGCCCGGCACGCCAGCCGCCTGGTGCATCCCGGCGCCGCATCCACCTACGAGGCGACCACGACGGCGGTCGCTGGCACGCCGATCACCTACATCGTCAGCGAGTGGGTCAACGGCCGATCGCTGGGCGCGATGCTGCGTGAGGGGCCGCTTCCGAGTGTCCGCGCGGTGTGGATCGTCCATGCCTTGGCGCAGGTGCTCGCCAATGCCCACGAACGGGGGATCGCGCACGGCGACCTGCACCCGAGCGATGTCGTCGTCACCTCTCACGGGCAGGTCAAGCTGCTCGACCTGGAGGTGCGGGCCGCGCTGGCGCCTGGGCAGCCGTCGTTCGCCGAGCGCAGCAGGCGCGACCTGTACGCGGTGGCCGCTCTGCTCTACGCGGCGCTGACCGCACGGTGGCCGGGTTCGGGCGAGCGGACCCTTCCGATTGCCCCTCACGACGACACCGGGCGCGTCTGCACTGCTCGCCAGGTGCGCGCCGGTGTGCCCCGCGACCTTGACACGCTGGTGATGGGGCTGCTTCAGCCCGGCTCGAGCGTGGCGCCGCCGGCCAGCATGCAGGCGTTCGTTGACCGGCTCGAGCACTCCCCGGTCCTGGTGCACTCCGACGCCGGTGCCCCGGCCGAGCCGGGCACGGTCCCGCTGACGCCTGTCCGGCTGACTCCAGCCCGGCGACGGCGGCGCGGTTACCTCGCGGGCGGTGCCGCTGCCGTCCTGCTAGTCGCCGCCCTGCTGCTCGGGGCGGCACTGGGTCACCTGCCGGGAGCCTCGCAGGGCTTCCCCTCGGCGGGCGGCACGAGCAGTGCCGCTCCGCTGGGTCCTCCGCTGCCGATCGCCGCGGTCCACGACTTCGACCCGGAGGGCGCCGATCGGTCCGAGCAGCCGGGACGCGTCGCGCTCTCCCATGACGGCGACCCCGGCACGGCGTGGTCGTCCGACACGTACGCATCAGCAGCCTTCGGGCAGCTGAAGTCGGGTGTCGGCCTCGTCGTCGACCTGGGCAGCCCGCAGCGCGTCCGCCAGGTCAAGCTGGTGCTGGGGGCCCCTGGCGGCGCTGTCCAGGTGCGCGCCGCGGACACCGACGGCGCGGCCGCCGCTGACTTCCCCGTTGTCGCTGCCGCTGACCCGGCAGCGACCGACCTGCAGCTGAGTCCTACCGATACCAAGCCACACCGGTTCTGGCTGGTCTGGTTCACCCGGCTGCCTGCGACCCCCAGCGGCTTTCGCGCCGACGCGGCCGAGATGACCTTCCTGCCGTGATCCTTTGCCCGACAGGTGCGCCCCGCCGCAACTGCACAACGGGCCCTGGGGAATGGCGCCCGCCTAGCATCGGTTGGCGACAGATGTCCCCCAACTGACGGGTCCCCAACTGATCGGGTCCCCAACTAACGGGAGCAGCAGTGAGCACCGACGCGGTAGTGCGCGACGTCATCATCCGCGACGTCATCATCATTGGCTCCGGGCCGGCCGGATACACGGCAGCGGTCTACACAGCCCGGGCGAACCTGCGCCCCCTCGTCTTCGAGGGCTCCGTCACCTCTGGCGGCGCCCTGATGAACACTACCGAGGTCGAGAACTACCCGGGTTTCGCCGACGGGATCCAAGGGCCCGAGCTGATGTTCGCCATGCGCGACCAGGCCGAGCGCTTCGGGGCCGAGCTCGTGGCCGATGACGTCGTGTCGGTCGACCTGCTCGCCGAGCCCAAGGTGGTTCGTACCGAGGACGGCGCCTTCTACGGCCACACAGTGATCCTGGCAACCGGGTCGCAGTGGCGCACGCTGGGCCTGGAGAGCGAGAGCCGGCTGTTCGCCAAGGGTGTCTCGTCCTGCGCTACCTGCGACGGCGCGTTCTTCCGCGACCAGGACATTGCGGTGGTCGGTGGCGGCGACACGGCCATGGAGGAGGCGTCGTTCCTCACCCGGTTCGCCCGGTCTGTCACCCTCATCCACCGCCGTGAGCAGTTGCGCGCCAGCAAGATCATGCAAGAGCGGGTGATGACGAACGACAAAATTGCCTTTGCCTGGAACAGCACGGTCGCCGAGGTCCTCGGTGAGGACAAGGTCACCGGGCTGCACCTGCAGGACACCCGCACGGGCGAGGAGCGCGACATCGCCGTCACCGGGCTGTTCCTGGCAATCGGACACGACCCGCGTTCGGAGATCTTTCGTGGCCAGGTCGACATGGACCCCGACGGGTACGTCCTCGTCGACGCCCCCTCAACCCGGACCAGCGTGCCCGGCGTCTTCGCGTGTGGTGACCTCGTCGACCACACCTACCGGCAGGCGATCACCGCCGCCGGGACGGGATGTGCCGCGGCTCTCGACGCCGAGCGCTGGGTAGCCGCGCATGAGGGTGTCCCGGGCGAGCACTCGGGTGCGCCGCCGGAGCCGGTCCCGGCCGGAGCTCCCGCCTGAACCACCCGCCTGAAGCGCAGTCGCCCGGCTGTGCCCCCCTAGCAGCCCCTCTCACCCCCAACCCCGAAAGGATCAATCATGGGCGCAACCAAGCCCGTCACCGACGACACCTTCTCCGCCGATGTTCTCAACAGCGACAAGCCCGTCCTGGTCGACTTCTGGGCGGAATGGTGCGGCCCCTGCAAGATGGTCGCCCCCGTGCTTGAGGAGATCGCGTCCGAGAACAGCGAGAAGCTGCAGGTCGTCAAGCTGAACATCGATGAGAACCCGCAGACGGCCCGCGAGTTCGGCATCATGTCGATCCCGACGATGTCGGTCTTCGTCGGCGGCCAGGTGGCCAAGAGCATCGTCGGCGCGAAGCCGAAGGCCAGCCTGCTGCGGGAGCTGTCCGAGTACCTGTGACCCGTCTGTCGTTCGGTCCTCGCACCTCCTGACAGCAGTCGGCGCGACATTGCCCAGCGCCCTCGAGATAGTGCCTACGGACACGGCCCCGCCCTGACGTGAACGGCGGGGTCGCCGTCTACCCTGAAGGCCCGCCCTCCTTCACGTCAGGACCTTCTCGCTTCGTGCCACTCCTCCGCCTCAGCAGCACCGGCCCTGCCGTACGCCGTCTTCGGGCGCAACTGGCAACCCTCGACCTGCTCGATCATCCCGACACCGTGCTGAACGCCGTCGCCGAGGTCTTCGACGGCGACGTCGAGACCGCAGTACGCACCTTTCAGCAGAGCCGCGGCCTGGTTGTCGATGGAATCGTCGGCCCCGACACGCTCCGGGCCCTTGATGAGGCCAACCGGCGCCTGGGCGACCGGCTGCTGTACTTGAGCGTCAACCATCCGTTCGTCGGCGACGACGTGCTGATGCTGCAGCAGCGGCTGGCCGACATGGGCTTCAACGTCGGTCGCTGCGACGGTATCTTCGGCAAGCGCACCGAGAGCGGCCTGCGCGAGTTGCAGCGCAATCGCCTCCTGACGGTCGACGGCTTGTGCGGCCCGGTGACCCTGCGGGAGCTGCAACGGCTGGCGCGCACGGTTGTCGGTGGGCGGCCGTACGAGCTGCGTGAGGACGAGCAGCTGCGCCGGCAGGGGCCGTCCCTGTCGGGCAAGACGGTCGTCATCGACCCGGGGCATGGCGACGGCGATCCCGGCGCCGTCGGCGGGGGGCTGTGTGAACGGGACATCGTCGCTGACATCGCCACCCAGCTCGAGGGTCGGCTGCTCGCCGCCGGCGTCACTGCCTACCTCACGCACGGCCCGACGAGTAGCCCTGGGGAGCACGAGCGAGCCCAGGCGGCCAACGCCACTGACGCCGACCTGCTCATCTCCCTGCACGTCGACACGCAGCCGAGCGAGCTGCCGCAGGGAGTGGCAACCTACTACTTCGGCACGACGGGCAGCGCGTCCGTCGTCGGGGAGCGCCTGGCCGAGCTCGTGCAACGCGAGGTGGTCGCCCGTACCAGGCTCGTCGATGGGCGCACGCACCCCAAGACGTGGGAGCTGCTGCGACGCACCCGCATGCCCGCCGTCCGGTCCGAGATCGGCTACCTCAGCAACCGGGGTGACGCCGCCGCGCTGGCATCGCGAGCATTCCGGGCGACCGTCGCCGACGCCCTGCTCGCAGCCGTTCAGCGACTGTTTCTGCCCGAGTCGCTCGACGAGCCGACAGGCGCGTTCCTGCTGCCGACCGAGCTGCTGCAGCCGTCGCCCGGCTGACCCGCGTACGTCTGCGGACCCGCGACACCTCGCCGCGCCGAGTCAGGCGCGGCTGCCGATCGGCCGGAGCATCCCCTCCGGGGTGACCGAGCCCAGCAGCCGCTCGAGGGCGACCTCCACGTCCTCCCGCCAGGAGACGGCGTTCTTCAGCTCCAACCGCAGCCGCGGCCAGCGATGGTGGGGGCGGACGGTCTTGAATCCGACGGCAAGCAGGTACTCCGCGGGCAGCATGCAGCTGCCCGCATCACCGCGAGCATCGCCGAACGCCTCGATGGCGCGGAAGCCGCGCCGGACCAGGTCCTTCGCCAGAGTCTGCACCAGCACCCTGCCGATGCCCTGGCCGCTGAACTCCTCGAGAACCTTGGCCGTCATGAGCAGGACCGCGTCCGGGCTCACCGGGCTGGTCGGAAAGGCGCCCGAGCGTGGGACGTAGGCCGGGGGGGCGAACAGCGCGAAGCCGGCAACGACCCCATCGACATAGACGATCTTGCCGCACGACCCCCAGCCGAGCAACGTCGACGAGACCCAGGCTTCCTTCTCGAAAGCAGGGTCGCCGGACTCCTCTGCCCGTGACCGAGCCACCGGTGCGAGCTCCCAGAAGACGCAGCGACGGCAGGCCCAGGGCAAGTCGTCCAGGTTGTCGAGCGTGACGGTGGCGATGCGGCGGCTCATCTGACGCGACCAGCTCCGCGCGCGGTCTGCAGTGCTCCGGGTGCGTCAGCCGTGACCGGGGCACTGAGCAGGCCCGCGAGGATGCCCAGCACCCCACCCGTCGCGCCGCCGGCTGCAGCCAGGATGACCAGACGGACGGACAGGCGTGGCCGCCGTAGAGCAAGCCGGGCTCTGGTCATCAGCCCCTCATCGGCTCTCTTACCTGCAGGTCGGTCTCAGAATAGCCGCGGTGCTGACCTACGCGTGCTTGGCGGTTCGGGGGGCCCTACTGCGGGGCCGGTCCGTGCCGGGGGTCGGCGGCAACCATGGCCGCCGCAATTCTGGCGAGGTCGTCGACGGTGGCGAACTCCACGGTGATCTGCCCCTTGCGCCTGCCCATGGCGACCTTCACCCGAGTCTCCAGCTGCTCGCTGAGGCGGCTGGCCCACGCTTCCAGCTCGGGGCGGGGCGAAGGTTCTGCCCGGACCGTCAGGCGCCGGGACGGGCTGCTGCCGAGCGCGACCAGTTCCTCCACCGCTCGCACCGACAGCCCTTCTGCCGTGACGCGGATCGCCAGGGCCTCCTGCTCGGCTGGGTCGGCAAGGGCGAGCAGGGCGCGTGCGTGTCCGGCAGAGAGCACTCCCGCTGCCACCCGGCGCTGGACCGCGGCGGGCAAACCGAGCAGGCGCAGCGTATTGGTGACGTGCGAGCGCGACCGGCTCACCCGGGCCGCCAACTCGTCGTGAGTGCACCCGAAGTCGTTCAGCAGCTGCTCATAGGCTGCCGCCTCCTCGAGCGGGTTCAGCTGCTCGCGGTGCAGGTTCTCGATCAATGCGTCACGCAGCAGCGCGTCGTCAGCCGTCATCCGCACGATCGCCGGCAGTTCTGCCAGCTCCGCGAGCTGACTGGCCCGCCACCTGCGCTCGCCCATCACCAGCTCGTACCGGCTGCGCTCGCCGGTGGGTGTCATTTCGCGGACCACGATCGGCTGCAGCAGACCGACGGCCCGGATGCTGGCGGCCAGCTCCTCCAGGGAGCCCTCGTCGAACGCGGTCCGAGGCTGCCGCGGGTTGGGGACGACGTCTGTGATCGGCACGAGCCGTAGCTCACCAGCGACGCTTCCTGCAGACGGCTGCGCCGGTTCCCCAGCCGCGTCAGCCATGGAGCCGGGCCGGCCAGTCACCAGAGGGGTGACGAGGGACATCGCGGGCAAACCTGGCTCGGGAAGCACCCCAGGGCCCGACGAGATCAGCGCCCCGAGCCCCCGACCAAGGCCGCCCCGACGCGCACTCATGCCGCCGTCTCCAGGCCGCGTTCTGCGATCTCCCGCGCGGCATCCATGTAGCTGAGAGCACCACGGGAGGCCGGATCATAGGTCACCACGGTGCGACCGTAGCTGGGTGCCTCGGCCACCCGCACGCTTCTGGGGATGGCTGTGGACAGCACGGTTGCGCCGAAGTGCGCACGGACTTCCTGCACCACCTGCTCGGCCAAGCGCGTCCTCGGGTCGTACATGGTCAGCAGGATGCTCGACACGTAGAGCGATGGGTTGAGGTGCTTTCGAACGAGCTCGACGTTGCGCATGAGCTGCCCCAGCCCCTCCAGGGCGTAGTACTCACATTGAATGGGGATCAGGACCTCCTGAGCCGCAGTGAGCCCGTTGACAGTCAGCAGTCCCAGGGACGGCGGGCAGTCGATGATCACATAGTCGACGGGCGCAGCAAGGCGCTGCAACGCGTCGTGCAGACGTCGCTCACGCTGCTGCTCATTTACCAGCTCAACCTCGGCACCCGCCAAATCGACAGCTGACGGCGAGCACAACATGCGCTCGACATCCGCGCACGGCACGAGCACCTCGTCCAGGGTCGCCTCCCCCAGAAGGACCTCGTACGTACCAGGCGTGCGGTGCGTAGCGTCGAGCCCGAGCGCCGTTGACGCATTCCCCTGCGGGTCAAGATCCACCAAGGCAACCGTGGCACCGTCCTGTGCCAGGGCAGCGGCGATATTGACGGCCGAGGTTGTCTTGCCGACCCCACCCTTCTGGTTCGCCACGGCGATGACCCGGCGCTGGGCGGGACGCGGAAAACTGCCACGGCGCTGACGGGATGCCGCCGATGCAGCCGCGATCGGTGCCGCTGCGGACGGTGCGGTTTCACGTGAAACCGGCGGCGTCCCCCCTGCGACCTCACGTGAATCAGCGTCGGTTGCTGCCCCCGCCATGTCGTGCGTCCCCCCGTCGCCCTGTCGCGTTCCGTGCCTGCACCGTCGACCGCCGAACTTCGACCACGTTGACCGGCTCGGGAAGCAGGCCCCGCCCCAGGACGGTGAGTGACAGCCCTTCGCCACCCGCTCGGCCGATGTCCGCCCGCATGGTCTCGATCTCGAGCTCAGCCGTGCGCCCCCGAAGGGCGAGAAGCCGCCCGCCAGGTTGGCACAGGGGCATCGTCCATGACACGAGGCGATTCAGCGGCGCGACAGCCCGAGCGACTACTGTGGTAACCGGCACGAGTTGCTTCGCACATTCCGGCGCTCGACCGCGGACGACGACAACTCGCTCGTCAAGCGCAAGTTCGGACACAACCTCGCGCAGGAAGACGCACCGGCGCTCCATGGGCTCGATGAGGGTGAGATGCAGGTCCGGCCTCGCCAACGCCAGAGGAATACCGGGCAGGCCAGCTCCAGACCCGACATCGGCCACGCGCTCCTCGGCGAGTAGAGCCTCCGTCAGCACGGCGCTGTTGAGCAGGTGCCGCTCCCAGATCCGCTGGCCCTCACGGGGTCCCAGCAGACCTTGCTTGGTTCCCCTTGTGACCAGGAGCTCTGCGAACCTGCGGGCGAAGACGAGTCGCTCACCGAACAGGGCCTGCGCCGCCGGACGCCAGTCCGGCGGCGGGTCGGGGGCGGACGCTGCGTCAGACACGAGCAGACACAGCAGCTACCGACACAGCTACCGGTCGTCGGCTGGTGGTCAGGCGGGGAGCACGACGACGCGGCGCTGGGGCTCTTCGCCCTCGCTTTCGCTGGCCACCCCCTCGACCGTCGCGACGGCGTCGTGGACGACCTTGCGCTCGAAGGGCCTCATCGGTGACAGCCGCTCGGCCGCGCCCTTGCTGACGACGCGTGTCGCCACCTCAATTCCCAGCGCGTGCAACTCCGCGCGACGCCGGGCCCGGTGGCCGGCGACGTCGAGCATCAGCCGGCTGCGGTTGCCAGAGCGCTGCTGCACCGCGAGACGGGTCAGCTCCTGTAGCGCCTCGAGCGTCACTCCGCGGTCGCCGACCAGACCCTCCAACCCGCTGCCGACGATAGCCACCATGGGGCGGCCGCCCTCCACGTCGAGGTCGAGGTCGCCGTCGAGGTCGAGGATGTCGAGCAAAGCTTCTAGATAGTCGGCCGCGTACTCACTTTCCAGCTCGAGCTCACGACCCGGGGCTGGGGAATCGGACGTCGACGCAGGGGCGGCCAACTGCGGCTCGTCCTCCTGAGGGGCGGCAGAAGGTGAGGCGACGGGTGCTTCTGACATCAGCATCTCTCCAGTACGGAACGTGAAATCGGCTTCGCGTCGGCAGGCAGCAGGCGGGTCGGCAGCGGCTCGTAGGAGGCGGCGGCTACGTCGAACCCGTGCGCCTCAGCTGGTGGGGCTGCGCTGCCGTGCGGCGGACAGCATGGCCGGAAGCGGTCAGCGCCGGCCCCGGCGCTGGTTCTTGGCGCCTGCGCCCGGGCGGCTGCCACCCGCCGGTCGACGCGCGGCTGCTGCGGGAGCGACTCGCTTCTGCACCAACCGGGGCGTGGCCGCCGCGGGGGTCGGCGCAGCCTGGGGCGCGGCCGCCTTCGGCCGCTTGAGCAGGCTCAGGCCGCTCTTGGCCTCGTCCCCCGCGGAGGCGTCGGGGCGGCTTGGCGGCAGGCTCTTCGACGGCCCCGCCGCACCCGCGCCGGCAACCGGCCCCGGACCCATCTTGCGGATGATGAAGTACTGCTGGCCCATGCTCCACAGGTTGGTCGTCAGCCAGTAGAGAAGCACCGCGACCGGGAAGCGAAATCCGAATACCGCGAGCATGATCGGCGACCCGTACAGCATGATGCGCTGGATCTGCTGCTGCTGCGGGTCGACGGGCCCGCCCCGCGACATGATCTGCTTCTGCGTCACGAAGGTCGTCGCTGACATCAGCAGGATCAGCACGACGGCGACGACACGCACTGCGCCCTGACTCGTGCCCAGCAGGTCGATCGCGTTCTTCGAGGAGGTAAAAGCCGATGCCAGCGAGACGCCGCCGAGCTTGGCCGTCGCAATGTGCTGCACCTCGAGCCGGCTGAGCCCGCTGGTGCCATAGAAGTCCAACCCGCGTGAGCCGGTGCGCGGGGCGAGCTTGTTGAACACGTGGAACAATGAGATGAACAGCGGAATCTGCAGCACCAGCGGGAGACAGCCGAGCAGCGGGTTACCGTGCTCCTTCTGCAGGGCCATCAGCTCCTGGTTCATCCGCGGTTTGTCGTTCTTGTACTTCTCGCGGATCTCCTTCATGCGCGGCTGCATGAGCTGCATCGACCGCTGAGCCTTTACCGAGCGGATGAACAGCGGGAAGATCAGCAGCCGCACGATCATCACGATCAGGACGATGGCCAGCGCGTAGGACAGAAATGAGTTCTGCCCGAAGACGGGCGCCAAGGCGTCGTGGAAGACCACGATGCCGCGGGCGACGAGTTTGTACAGCGGGTCGAGCACTCGTTACTCCTCGGTAGGCAAATCGTGGCGGCCCGGCACCGCTGGAACGAGCGGCTGGTCGTAACCGCTCCGC
>JAABUZ0100004740.1_pt1 | contig 18490 bp, 14 predicted proteins | sample 5562091 | NCBI WGS metagenome assembly JAABUZ01 (sample SAMN12813069, study PRJNA571459) | rock metagenome | isolation source: Antarctica rocks | place: Antarctica: Victoria Land, Linnaeus Terrace sud | collected 2015-12-21 | reverse complement strand
GGAGAAGGGCCTCTTCCGCTACGCTCCAGAGCCCCTTCTCCCCCGAATTACCCAACAACCTCACACCCAACTACTGGCCTACTTTTACTCCGCCACACTGGCTTGGTTTTGCTCCGCCCTTGACAATCGACTATTCCCAGCCTTTGGTGCCGAGCGACAGCCTTCATGATCACGGTTCTAAAACGCTCTTTGGATCAGTCCAGCTTCCCGCAGGACAGGACATCGTGACAGATCGCACGCAGGCCCTTGATGCGATCTTCAATCATCCAAACGTTCCGCCCTTCGTCTCCCGTCAACTCATCCAGCACCTAGTCAAAAGCAATCCGTCTCCCGCCTACATCCAGCGCATTTCGCAGGTATTTGAGGACAATGGCAAAGGCGTCCGTGGCGATCTTGCGGCCGTGGTCAGCGCGATCCTCATGGACAAAGAGGCCCGGGCCGGAGATTTGGAAGCCCAGGCCCGCGACGGCTTCCTTGAAGATCCGTTGCTCTTTCAAATCTTTACCATCAGCACGCTCGGGCAAGCTGTTACGGACGCTCAGGCCGGATATACGACGGGCCTGCTCGGACAATCCTTCTGGTATCCACCAAGCGTAAACGGCTTCTACGCCAACTCACACACCATTCCCGGCACGTCCATTATCAGTCCGGAGTTCACACTCTGGAACAACATGACGCTGGTCAACCGGAGCCAAGTGCTTTACGGCCTCATCGATGGCACGATCAACGGCTTTGGCAATGATTACATGCGGTTCAGCTGGCTCTACAACGACTTCACCAATGTGCCGGATCTGGTGGAGGCGCTCAACCATCTTGTGTTTCACGGCACGATGTCCTCCTCGGTGCAGTCCACTATTATTTCCGCATGCGCTGGGCTCGGCACCACCGATCCGCATCAGCAGTTCGCTGCCGCCATCTTCCTCGCTCTCAACAGCGACTCCAACAACGTCCAGCACTAAAGAGAGCCCCGTGATCAATCGACGCAACTTCCTCCGTTCCAGCGCCTCCGCCAGCTTAGCCTCGGTGACCTCTCCCTTGTGGATGCACCTCACCGCTTCCCGTGCCTTTGCTCAGCTGGCTGACGGCTATAAGGCGATTGTTGTTATCACGATGCCTGGCGGCAACGATGGTAATAACACCGTCGTTCCCCTCGACAGTGCGGAATATCGTCAGTATGCCAGTCTCCGTCCCTCTCTCGCGCTTCAACCTGATATCTGCCATATTCTCAACTCTTCGACAGGAGGTCCGACCTATGGTCTCCACCCGTCGTTGAGAAACGTGGCTGCTTTGTACAACCAGCGCCAGGCTGCGATTGTGGCCAACGTCGGCCCGCTGCAGGCCCCCGCCAACAAACAGCAGCTTCTCGCAAACTCAGACCTGGCTCCCTCGTTCCTGTACTCGCACCCTGTCGGCATCGCGCAGTGGGAGAGCGCATCCACTACTGCCGCGCCCGACACCGGTTGGGGTGGGCGCATGGCAGATCTTCTCACCTCCTACTCTGGCAATCTTCCGCCTGTGCTGGACGTGGGTCCCTCCAGCATCTTTACCGTGGGACGGTCGGTTCAGGCTGTTGCCGTCCAGGCAAACACGGGCAACCTCGCTGCCATTCCCGGCGAACTTGAGAGCGCCATTCTTGCGATTGCCCACTCCGACGCTTCGTCCACAAATGAGATCACCTCCGCAGCCGCCAAGATCCGCGTAGCTGCTACGCAACAGGAAGTCATTCTCAAACAGGCACAAAGCTCGGGCAGCAGTATCTCGACTGCGTTCCCTAACAGCAACTTCGGCAACGCCATGAAGGCCATCGCTCAGGTGATCAATGGACGATCTGCTGTCGGGGCCTCTCGGCAGATCTTCTACTGCATCCAGGGCTTCTACGATACGCACGTGAATCAACTACCACTTCAATGGGACAACCTTGCTGAACTGGATGCCGGCCTCGGGGCATTCATGCAGGCACTTGCCGAGATCGGTCTGGCGAACCAGGTGCTTGTCTGCACCCACTCCGATTTCAGCAGAAGTATGCAGGCAAATTCTACCGGGGGAACCGATCACGCCTGGGGAAATCACCAGCTCGTCCTTGGGGGCGGCATCCAGGGAGGAAAGGTTTACGGAAGCATGCCTGACCTCGACTTGGGCGGATCCTCGGATCTGTCAGGACAAGGCACTTGGATCCCAACTACCTCCGTGACACAGATGACCGCCGGAATCGGTTCCTGGATGGGCCTGAACTCCTCCCAACTCTCCTCCGTCTTCCCCGACCTGGCCAACTTCCCCACTGGTCGCCTGTCCCTCACTTAGACTTAAGTAAACATCAGCACACAAAGCTGAGTCGCCTTCCACAGCTCTTATCGTGTGCTGGCATTCCCTGATGAGTCGAGTATCTTGCAACCGAAACCTTGCGCGAGCAAAGCTGCATGAGAACGCTACAGAACACGGAGGGCGACTACGGTCTCGTCGTCGAAGTGCTCGGCTCCAGCCTGAAAGATAGTCACTGCTTCAAGAATGGCCTGGAGGGCTCCATCGGCTGACTGCGCGGCAGTAGGGTGGCGGCGCAGCAAAGTGCAGAGGCGATCGGTGCCGTACATCTCTCCGTGAATGTTTTCCGCGTCGACGATGCCGTCGGAGAAGAAGACGATAAGGTCCCCGGCCTGCGTCGTCAGGGTCTGTTCCTCATAGGTGACCCCGGGAAACAGGCCGAGGGGAAAGCCTTCAACCGCGATCGTATGTACGTCGATGGCGTGGGTCAGATCGGCATTGTGCGTAGAGACGAAAAGTGGTTGGACGGAGCCGGCGTTCGCGATCTGAAGGGTGCGGTCAGCATCGTCCCAGAGGGCCATCAGCATTGTGACGTACTGGGCATCGAGTTTGCGTTCCTGCAGCTGTTCATTCAGCGCGGTGAGGAGCTGGGCGGGAGGGAGGTGCTGAGGCGCGAGTGAGCGGAGAATGCCGCTGACGAGTGCGGCATACAGAGCGGCGGGTGCGGCTTTGCCGCTAACATCTCCCACTGCGATCGCGACTCGGCCCGGGTGCTCGGGCGAGCTGTAGTCGAGAAAGTCGTAGATGTCACCACCGATGGACCGGGCAGGGAGGAAGCGGGTGGCGATCTCTGCATGCGGCGGCTGTGGAGGCGCGGCTGGAAGAAGCCGAAGCTGGACTTGGCGCGCCATCTCGAGATCGCGCTCCATACGCTGCTCTTCCTCGTGAATGCGCTGGTAAAGGCGCGCGTTGGCGATTGAGACGGCGACCTGCGCGGCGAGAGTGGTAAGGGTGCGCTGATGATCCTCGTTGTAGTAGTTGACGCGCGTGTGTTCAAGATCGATGACGCCGATCACCTTCCCTTTGTATATAAGAGGGACTGAGAGCTCGGAGCGGGTTTCGGGGTTCTCGGCCACGTAGCGAGGATCTTTACGGGTATCCGGGGCGAGAACGGGCGTGCGCTGGGCGGCGGCGGTACCGATGAGGCCTCGCCCGAGCGGAACATTGCGTTCGCGCGTGATGCGCTCGCCGTAGCGGGTACTAAACCGATGCTCAAACTGCTCGGTGCGGTCGTTCCACAGAAGAATCGTAAACATCTGGAAGTCGATGACGCGCTTCAGAAGCTGACCGATCCGCTCGAGCAGGTCATCCAGATCAAGGATGCTGGTGATCTCGCGGGAGATCTCGTGCAGGACGGTCAAAGTTTGAGCCTGACGGGAGACGCGGGTATAGAGCCGTGCGTTCTCGACGGCGACAGCCATTCGGGAGGCGACCAGTTCGAGCAGGCGCTGATGCTCGTGGGTAAAGAAGGCGGGCGACTCGGATTGGATGTCGATAACGCCAATAACCTTGTTCTTGATGATGAGGGGAACGGCCAATTCCGAGAGGACGCCAGGATTGGCGTTGATGTAGTGCTCGAAGGTGTGCACATTTTCAATCAGGATCGAGCGGCGTTGAAGCGCGGCTTGGCCGACCACACCGCGGCCGAGCTTAATGCGCATGCGCTCGACCTCGGGGGTGTGTCCGGTCTGGAAGCGCATCGAGAGCTCGTTGGTACGGTCGTTGATGAGGAGAAAGGCGAAGATGCGGTAGTCGATTACGGCACGCACGAGGTCAGCGACCCGGTGCATAAGGGTGTTGAGGTCGAGTGTGGTATTGAGGGCGTCGGCGAGGCGATGGAGGAACTCGACCTGGAGGGGCTCGACACGGGGTTGTGAAGGTCCGGCGCCTTCAGGGTTGTTAGGACGATAGTCACCCTCGAAGGTATGCTCGGCCTGCTCACCGAGCGAGAGTCTAGAGGTCGAGGGTGGCTCAGGTACAGGAGACATGGAAATGCCGATGATACTACCGCGAAGCGCGGTTCGGGATGCGGGCGGACCGATCCCGAACCGGAGCAGCAGCAAGGCTAAACAACAGGCTTCGGCAGAGGAGGCGTTTACCAATTTGCACTCGGGGCAGTCAGTAGCCGCCGCTTGCGGGCAAAGCGGCAATCTGGCCGGAGAGCTCAGCGACGATCTTCACGCTTGCGCTCGCGCCGATGCGTGACGCTCCTGCCTGAAGCATGGTCTTCGCATCGGCAAGGGAACGAATGCCTCCCGATGCCTTAATACCGGCGCGAGACCCGGCCTTCTCACGAAGAAGCGCGATGTCATCGACGGTTGCTCCTCCAGTAGAAAAGCCGGTTGAGGTTTTAAGAAAGTCAGCACCGGCAGAGAGGGCGAGCTCGGAAGCCCGCAGCTTCTCCTCAAAGGAGAGAAGGCAGGTTTCGAGGATCACTTTGACGATGGCTCCGGATCCGTGTGCGCGCTCGACCACGCCCCGAATATCCTGGGCAACGGCTGCAAGGTCGGCGGAGGTGCCAGATTTGAGTAGGCCAACATTCAGGACCATGTCGATGTCGTGAGCACCCAACTTCAGCACGCGCACCGTTTCGTCACGCTTTGAAGCAGCGAGTGTCGCGCCAAGGGGGAAGCCGATGACGACGCCTACGGGAACGGCAGTGCCGGCCAGGGTCGCCGCAGCAGTCCCGACCCAGGTGGGGTTGACCATGGCGCAGGCAAAGCCGTGTTCTGCGGCCTCATGGCAGAGTTGAATGACCTGAGTTCGGGTGGCGTCAGGTTTCAGCAGTGTGTGATCGAGCACGGAGGCTAGATTTTGTGGGGAAGAGAGCGCTTGCAAGGCGAACCGGGCGCTGTCCCATTCGATCGAAAGGTGAGACTTCAGGAAACCTGCGGATACAGCAGATGGGATAGAGTTGGTGCTCACAGTAACTCCTGCGGCGCTTAGGTTGGTGTCCTTGGGGAGGGTCACGCGCCGGGTAATTTCTATCATATGGAGGTGACAGCTGGCTGAACGGCGGTGCCGTGAAGAGCGGCGTGGAAGGCGAGGGCAAGGTCATCGCGGAGGAAGTTGTAGAGCTGTTCGCCGGTCTGCTGGTCGCGAGCGCGCAGGACGGCAGAGGGGTGAATGGTGGCCACCACCTGGTCGGCGTATGGAGTCGACAGGATCTTGCCGTGGTCGCGCATCAGAGCAAAGGTGCCGCCAAGGAGGGACTTCGAGGCGGAGGCGCCAAGGCAGAGGATGATCTTAGGGCGGACAGCGTCGATCTCAGCAAGAAGCCAGGGGCGGCAGGCGGAGATCTCGGACATGCGTGGATTCTGGTGGAGCCGAAGCTTCCCGCGCTGGATGAACTTGAAGTGCTTGACGGCGTTCGTGACGTAGACGCTGGAACGTTCAATGTTCAACTCGGCGAGAGCTTTATCGAGGATGCGACCAGCGGGACCGACAAATGGGAGCCCTTGCAGGTCCTCCTGATCGCCGGGCTGCTCTCCGACCAGCATGAGCGTGGCGGCCTTGTGGATGGTTGCGGGCGAGGGTCCGGCTCCCGGGACGGCCTGGGTGGCGTGAAGGTAGAGATCGCAGCCCTTGCATGTCGGAAGAGCTGCGTTGATGAGAGGAAGCTCGTGTTTGGCGGGGACGAAAGGCGCGGCGGACGGCTTGACGGCTTGGGTCGTGACCATGGTGCCTACTCTCGATGCGGCTTGGGTGATGAGGGTTGGGAGGAGGGCGACCTCGGGAAGATCCCTCCAGTAGCGGATGGGCATCTCGGAGCGCATGGCGGAGGTGTTGAGGCGGGCGGGGTTGAAGATGCTGGCGTAATAGGAACGCCAAAGGGTCTCGAGCTCGTCGGCCTGCGGGGCGCACTCGCGGGGAAGGCCTTCGAACCAGTGAAGCTGGCGCGTGGCCGGATCCCAGGAGACGCTGGCGTCGGGGGTGAGGATGGTCCACTGCATGGGAGCGAAGCGCTCGGCGAAGAAGGGAGCAGCGAGGGGAAGGATGCGGTGGTCGGGTTGGTACCAGGCGACGAAGTGTTCCTGGGCCAGGGTGGAGGTGTGAGTGGCTGCGCCTGGCGCGTCGTCGAGCGGAGTGAACTCCGGGTGCGGAGCAAAGGGATTGGCGATGTCCATAACGTCGGGCTCGACCTTGCGGAAGCGGACAAAGGCGTGCATTTTGTGAAGGTCGCGGCGAGCTTGGTGATCGAGGGTGCGGAGTTGGGCGACGTCGCTATCGATCTCGATTTTGAGGAGATCGCGGTTGGTCTGCAGGCGGTAGAGGATGCGGTACAGAAGGTTCCAGCGATCGGCCGAGCGGTGGGCAGCGGCGGTTTGGGCGAGCTCGAGAAAGCTCTGTGAGGTATGCGGGTTGGGGATGGGGGCGCCGGTCGGGGTATCCTCGAATAAGCTAGCTAGGTCGAGGGTGCGATTAGCATTGACGGTGGCGTCCTCGAGGTTGAGCTCTTCGGGAGCGTAGCCTTGTTGGAGGGCAATGCGGGCGTGAGTGCGCCAGTCATTGAAATCGGGTTGGATGCGGATGTTCATCATGATGGGTTAGGACGACGTAGCCGTTGGGCGATGTGCACGAGAAATCGGCGATGATATTTGTGCAGACAGGGGCTGTAGTGATAGCGAGATGCTCACACAGCACCTGTGAGCGCGCTCATGGGTGCGAAGAGATCGAACTGCAGCGCAGGGTCTGGTAAGAGATTGGCAACGGGTTTGAGGATGATTGCAGAGGGATGGTGATCGTCTGCGACGAGATAAGGTGCCGCACTTTTGACGCGGACGTTGAGCTTGCGTAAGTCGTTCAAGGCGAGCCGGTGGTACTTGCGGATCGAGAGGACGCGATCGACGCTCTTGTAGCCGATGCCGGGAATGCGGAGGAGAGCCTCGCGAGGAGCGGCATTGATGTCGACGGGGAAGAACTCTGGGTGGGCTTGAGCCCAGGTGGACTTCGGATCTTCGGTGAGGGAGAGGTCGGGATTGTCCTCGGTGGTGAGCTCAGAGGCCAGAAAGCCGTAAAAGCGAACGAGCCAGTCGGACTGGTAAAGGCGGTGCTCGCGGATGAGCGGGGAAGGTTTGAGGGGGAGGCGGGTGTCGGCCTCGGGGTAGGGACTGAAGCCGGTGTAATAGACGCGTCGGAGCCTGTAGGAGTCGTAGAGGTGGGTGGCGGTCGAGAGAATTTGACGGTCGGTGGCGGAGGTTGCGCCGATGACCATTTGGGTGGACTGGCCCGCGGCAGCGAATCTGGGTGGCTTGAGGCCAGGGGCGAGGCGTGAGGCGCGGCGCTCTTCGTCAGCCTCGTCCTTCTGCGTGGCGATCTCCCCCATGGTGGACTCGATGACGGCGGATCTCTTTTCGGGGGCAAGTTGGACAAGGTCCTGTTGCGTGGGGAGTTCAATATTGGCAGAGAGGCGGTCGGCGAAGAGGCCGGCCTCTGCGATCAGCTTTGGGTCGCAGCCAGGGATCGTTTTCAGATGGATGTAGCCACCAAACTTATGCGTCTGGCGCAGCGTTTTAGCAACGGCGACGAGCTGCTCCATCGTGTAGTCGGGAGACTGGATGATTCCTGAGGAGAGAAAGAGCCCTTCGATGTAGTTACGTTTGTAGAAGTCGAGGGTGAGGTTGACGACCTCGTCCGGAGTGAAGCGAGCGCGTTTAATATCGGAGGAGACGCGGTTAACGCAGAAGACGCAGTCGTAGGTGCAGAAATTCGTGAGAAGGATTTTGAGCAGAGAGACGCAACGGCCGTCTGGGGTATAGGAGTGGCAGATGCCCTCGCCATCGGAACTTCCGATACCACCGGGTGTCGCGGAGCGCTTAGAGCCAGAGGACGCGCAGGAGGCGTCATATTTGGCGGCGTCCGCGAGGATCTCGAGCTTCTGCTGTACGTTCATTATTGGACTGCCCTACGCTCTATTGGATGCTTTAGAGCTACTCCTGAGTATAAGTCGAAAGCGAAAGGAAGGAGAAAGCTCGGAGCTAGTTTGACTCGGATGTCCCTCCGCATCATCTAAAGTGGCATGAGTGAAGTGGGATCAAAAGGTTTCCGGCTGTCGGTGTTAGACCAGGCGCCAGTGTCTGCGGGCAGCACGCCGGGGGCGGCGTTACAGCGATCGATCGAGCTGGCGCGGCATGTGGATGCGCTGGGGTATACGCGGTTCTGGATGAGCGAGCACCATGCGATGGACACCCTGGCATGTACGGCTCCGGAGATCATGCTGGCCCGGATCGGGGCGGAGACCCGGCTAATCCGGATCGGGTCCGGCGGTGTCATGCTGCCGCACTACGCGGCGCTCAAGGTGGCGGAGCAGTTCCGGACCTTGCATGCGCTTTACCCTGGAAGAGTCGATCTAGGGATCGGGCGGGCACCGGGTGGCGGGCCGGTGGAGTCGCTGGCGCTTCGACGGGAGCGGCGGATGCAGATGCAGGACGACTTCGCGGACCAGACAGCGGAGCTGCTGGCGTTCTTGAATGACGGCTTTCCAGCGCAGCATCCCTTTGCGAAGATCCGGGTCTCTCCGGAGATGCCTGGTGGACCGGACGTTTGGATGTTGGGGTCGAGCATGTGGAGCGCGGCGGCGGCGGCCGAGTTTGGGCTGCCGTATGCCTTCGCTCATTTCTTCTCGCCGGTGCACACGCGGGCAGCGATCGCCGCTTATAAGAGCATGTTTGTAGAGAGCCTGTATCGCGGGCAGCCTCAGGCGATGGTGGCGGTGGGGGTGATCTGCGCGGAGACACAAGAGGAGGCCGACTATCTCCACGCGAGTGTGCGGCTGCTCCAGCGGCGAATACGGCTGGGCGACCGGAGTCCGGTTGCATCCCCTGAAGATGCTTTGCGCGAGCTGCGGGCCTTTGGGGATGTGGCAGTGGAGGAGGGGGAGTGGCCGCGGTACTTTGTGGGGACTCCGGCAAAGGTGAAGCGCGATCTGGAGGCGATGGCTTCGGTGCTGGGCATCGAGGAGGTAGTGGTGAACACCATCACATGGGACCAGGCGGCTCGGCTGCGGAGCTATGAGCTGTTGGCGGAGGCGTTTGGGCTGTCGGACTCGGTCGGAGTGGAAGCCTGTGTGGACGTGGTGCAGCACCTGTCGGGAGCTTTATCGGCGTAGGTGCCCCCCCGTACTTTTTTTGCAAAGTCTTCAAAGCAGGAGCTTTGACCTTGGACCTGACCTGTACCTCTCTTTGGTGCCTCTGAACTCTTGGATATTGCTTCCAGCCTTCGCGTTCACCGCTCATTTTAAGTATAGGGATGTTCAGGGTCGAGATGCGCCACGTCAGTTTTGCCGCCACTCAACCGACGTGCTCAGTGGGCGGCGGCTTCTTCGGGGAAGAGGCGAATGTCTTCTACGTTGCGGTAGACCTCGGCGTAGTCCATGCCGTAGCCGATGACGAAGTGGTTGGGGATCTTGAAGGCGACGTAGTCGGCCTCGATAGGGACGAGGCGGCGGGCGGGCTTATCGAGACAGGTGGCAATTTTGAGCGAGGCGGGCTTGTGCTGGAGCATGAGGCCGCGGAGGTAGGACATCGTCAGCCCGGTGTCGAGTATGTCTTCGACCAGGATGACGTGCTTGCCTTCGATGGGATTGTCGATGTCCTTGATGAGCTTGACGGCGCCGGAGGAGACGCGGGCGCGACCGTAGGAGGAGACGGCGACGAAGTCGAAGGTGGCATCGATCTTGATGGAGCGCGCAAGATCGGAGAGAAAGATAGCCGCGCCCTTGAGGACGCCGATCAGGACGACGGAGCCGCCCTCGTAGTCGCGGGTGATCTCGGCACCGAGAGCGGCGACGCGCTCGGCGATCTGCTGCTTGGAGATTAGAACGGGCATGCCGTTGGCTGAGGGAAGTGTGGGCGTGCTGGTGGGCATAGGGACGAGAGTATCGCGGAAGGGAGCGAGCGGCAAAGCGCGGATGTTTCGTCCTTGGTGACGTCGCTATACTTCGAGAGGAAGCGAGGTTTATGTATCCGTATATCCATCTTGGTTCGATCAGTCTAGGGACATTCGGCTTGCTGCTGTGGGTTGCTGCCGTGGTAGCGACTGTTGCCTTGCACAGAAACTTCGTCCGCAATCAGGTGCAGGCGGATGCCCTGAGTGTGGTGGCGACGGTTCTGATCTGCGGAGTGATCGGGGCAAAGGTGTGGCATGAGCTGCAGGACGTGCATGGACTGATGGCAGATATGCGGCAGATCGCGACGCCAGGATGGGCGCATGCGGGCGAGGTGGTGATGGGGTTTCTGACGTGGCTGCGGGCGGGCTATGCGTGGTTTGGCGGACTGCTGGCCGGAGTTGCGATGCTGCTGTGGCAGGGGCGAGAGGTGCGGCCGAATGGGTTGACGGGATGGAGAGGGGCCCTGCGTATGCTCGATCTGGCCGCTCCGGCGGCGGCGATGGGATACGGTGTGGGACGGATTGGATGCTTGACCAGCGGCGACGGGGACTACGGGATCAAGACGACGCTGCCGTGGGGCGTGCACATGCGGCCGGATGCTCTGGTGCCGGTGTATCCGCCGGGGGCGATGGTGCAGCCGACACCGGTGTATGAGCTGCTGTTTGCGCTGGTGGTGTTCTGGGTGCTGTGGAAGCTGGGTGAGAGGGCGCGGCCGCTGGGGTGGCTGACTGGGATGTATCTGGTGCTGAGCGGGGTAGGGCGGTTTCTGGTGGAGTTTGTGCGGATCAATCCGAAGCTTTACTTCGGCATGAGCAACGCCCAGACTGCGGCGCTGGGAAGTGTGGTGGTTGGACTGGTGGTAATGGTTGTGGCCCAGGCTAAAAAGGTTGAGTGGGCGCCGGAGCTGGTGACGGACTCACGGGGGTGAAGCTTACAGGCGCTTGAGGTAGGCCTTGGCTTGTTCGAGTTCGGGGAAGAGGCGCTCTTCGGCCTGGAACTCGCGCGAGTGGACGCAGCGGCGGCCGGCTTTGACGCGGACGGGGTGCTTGAGGTGCAGCATCTCGTGGTAAAGCAGGTACTCTACGGCGCAGCGCGGGGTGTCAGGGCGGTCGAAGACGCGGGAGACGACGATGGTGTTATGGGCGGCGTCGTAGTGGCCGAGCATGCGGCGGGCGTGGTGGGCGGACCAGGTGAGCGTGGGGCGGCCGAGGAGGCCGTGGAAGAAGCGGGTATTGAGGCTTTCGAACACCTCGTCCAGATCGTAGAAGTGGCCCAGAGGCGGGACGATGCGTTTCCGGCCGCGGGTCTGGCGAATGTGCTCGGCCTGTTTGGAGACGGCTTCGGACGAGACGTGACGGCGGTATCGATCGGCGTGAGTGGGCGCGATGGGCTTCTTGTAGAGCTTGGCGAGAAGGATGTGGGCGATGGCTCGGTGGACGCTCTCGGGAGCGGGCTCGAGGAGGTCCGAAAGGCGGACAAGGAGACGACCTTCGCGAAGGCGGATGGTGGTGTTGAGCGAGGTGAAACGACGGAAGCGGATATCGAGCGGGGGAATGGGCGCACGCGGGCGAAGCTCTCGGTACTGCTCTTCAAATATTGGGATGAGATGGAAGGTCACTTCGCCATCAGTTTAACACCGGAGCCGGGACGTGCCGGGAAGGTGCTAGCGCGGGATATCGAAGGGGCGCCTCTGGCTTCCGGGGTTCTCGCGTTCCTTCTCTGATTTGACCGCGTCGGGGTGGGCGGCGAAGTAAGCGCGCTGATCTTCGATAAGGCGGGTGGACTCCTGGCGCACGTCGCGGACGCTTTCCAATGCGAGTTTACGGGCGAGGTTGTACATCTCGCTCTCAGGGGCGGAGCGAAGGGCCGTGGACCAGCGATCCGTGGCTTCAAGCAGCTTGGGAAGCTGCTTGCGGATGTCGCGATGGTGCGGCCCGTAGTCGTCGAGGTTGTCGTTCAGTTCGTCGGCGATGGAATTGAACTGTTCGAAGAGGTCGTGGAGGTCGTCTTCACGACCGGGACGCCTCGGTTTAGAGACAAGATCCTGAATGCTTTTGACGCGTGCATCGAGGAGCTTGATGAACACTCCCAAGCGATCGGTGGGGACGTAAGCGACTTCCCGAAGCTGCTCTATCTCCCCATCCGAGAGCGCGGAGTCGCGCTGCTGGGCATGGGTGGGGTAAGCCGCGCAGGTGGCGAGCACGCAGAGGAGCAGGAGGCGACGCATGGGTGTCTAGTGCTTGAAGACCTGGGCGAGGAGCTCATCCTGCACCTGGTTGAGTTGCTTGAGGGTGGCCTCAAGGGTGGCGCGGTCGTCGCTGGAGGCGGCATGGAGGTAATCGCCCAGGCGATGGGTGGTGTGGTGCATGAGCATCTCGGCATTTTTGAGACGCTTGGTGTCGTTCGTGAGTCCCATATGGATGAGCTGTGCGTAGTGCTCGACACGCTTCAGGGTAAGACTGGCTGTGTCTACATCCCCAGCAAGCATCTGCTTGCCCGCGATCTCGGTCATCGTGTGGACGAGCTCTGTGTAGAGGAAGCACTGTTCGCGGGGATTTGCCAGCTGGGCATGTTGCTCCAGCTGGGAGAGCGCCTGATCATCCGGAAGGATCTCGTTGATGGCGCCGGCTCGTGCGGAGGTGGGTAGGGAGAGCACAAAGGCGAGAAGCGAGGTGAACAGAAGGACGGGGCGGAACGGGGCCGAGGGGAGTGTCAGGGTCATGACGCACCTCCTGAGGTGCGCGATCTACTTCATGTGCTCGAGGGCGATGAGGCGGTGGCGCGCCTCCCATTCCTCATCTGGAAACTTGCCGTTCGCCACGGAGAGGAACTGTCTGTAGAGATCTGATGCCTGCTTTACGTGGTGCAACTCGTCGTTTGCAGTAGCCGCCAGGAACAAGGACGACGGTGACTGTGGCAGGACTGTAGCACGAAGATCGAGCGCATGCAAGGTACTCTTTGGGTCGTGATTTTGTGCGGCTGCAAAGGCGAGGTGGCTGGCAGCGGAGCCGAGATCATCGTGGGTAGGAAAGGCGGAGGGCTGCGCGGTCGCTCGATCAAGCAATTGTTGAGCTTCGGCGAAGCGCTTGAGATGAATCAGGGCATCGGCGTGGTCATCGAGGAGCGTGGGGTCGTTCGGGGAGTGGGCAGACAGGGCGGCGAACATCGGCTCGGACCGCTCGTACTGGCCGGATTGACTGAGCAGCCGAGCGTACAGGCGGGTGACGGCGGGGTTCTCCGGGTTGGCAGTGTGCAGCTTTTCGACGAGAGCCGTGGCCTGTTCGGTCTTGTTCTGGTGGAGGTAAAGAGCGGCGAGCTGGGCGTTGAGGGCAGGATCGTCGGGGTGAGCGGCGATGGCCGAGGTGAGAAGCGGCTCTGCCTGATCGGTTTTGTTTTGGCTGATGAGGAGATGGGCGAGGGCTGCGATAGCGGCGGGATCGTTGGGAGTGCGGGCGAGGAGGCGACGGTAGGCGGCCTCCGCAGCCGCGGGATCCTGGGCCTGCTCGGCGAGTTGGGCAGAGAGGAGCGTGTCGTCGGGGGTCTCGGGGGAGAGCTTGATCGCGGAGAGAAGAGCGTCGCGAGCCTCGGCGGGGTTGGAGGTGGCGTCGAGATGGGCGAGGGCGCGGAAGGCTCGAGCTTTGAGGGCGCGGTCCGGACTGGAGAGATTGGTGGCGGACAGGAGTTCGGTGCGGGCGTCAACTGCTCGGTGGTTGCGAGCGAGAAGGAGACCGAGGGCGAGGTGGGGCTCGAGGTAGGCAGGGTCGGCGGCGATGGCGCGCCGATAGGTCTGCTCGGCTCGCGAGATCTGGGCAGGATCGGTGTCGCTGAGGGCATCCTGGGTGGAGGCGAGGTCGAAGAGGACGTGGGCGTCGTTGGGGTACTTCTGTGCGAGCGGGGTAAGGAGCTTGAGAGCGGAAGGGAAATCTCCGCGGCCGAGGGCTTCCGCGGCTTGCGTACGGAGAGGGTCTTCCGGCTGCTGCGTTTGTGGATGGGAGCTGGAACTGGCATCGGTGGTGCCGGGAGGGAGTTGGGCCTGGACGGAAATGCAGAGGAAGACGGAGAAGGCAAGGGGGAAGAAAGCCAGGGGGCGCAGGGGCAAAGACAGCGGTCTCTGCACTGCGCTTCGGCTCCGCTTCAAGTTCGGTCGAGGTGACGGAGTGTAGACAATGGAATCTGAGGTGTTCCTTGCGGTCATGCGGGGATCTCTTCGGCTTCGGGAGTTGCGGTGCGGCCGGTGGCCTTGAGGATGGGGGCGAGCCAATGGCCGGTGTGGGAGGAGGGGCTGGCGGCAATGTCTTCGGGGGTGCCGACGGCTACGATCTGTCCGCCGCCGGAGCCGCCTTCGGGGCCCATGTCGACCACCCAGTCGGCGGACTTGATGACGTCGAGGTTGTGCTCGATGACGAGGAGGGAGCCGCCGCCCTCGATGAGCTTGCGGAAGGCAGCGAGGAGCTTGGCGACATCGTCGAAGTGGAGACCGGTGGTGGGCTCGTCGAGGATGTAGAGCGTGCGGGATCGAGCCTTGGCGGCCGCTTCGTTGGTGCTGGAACGATTTGTGACTGAGCGGGCGGTGGCGAGATGGGAGGCAAGCTTGACCCGCTGGGCCTCGCCGCCGGAGAGGGTGGTGGCGGACTGCCCGAGACGGACGTAGCCGAGGCCGACCTCGTCGAGTACGTAGAGCTTGTCGGCGATTTTGGGGTGACCGGCGAAGTAGGTGAGAGCTTCCTTGACGGTCATGTTGAGGACGTCGTGGATGTTCTTGTTCTTGTACTTGATCTCGAGGATGGAGGATTTGTAACGGGTTCCGTTGCACTCCTCGCAGGGGAGCTCGATGTCGGCGAGGAACTGCATTTCGACGGTGACGGTGCCATCGCCCTCGCAGACGTCGCAACGGCCGCCGGGGACGTTGAAGGAGAACATGCCGGCGGTGAGGTTGCGGCGCTTGGCGTCCGGCTGCGCGGCAAAGAGCTCGCGGATCGCGTCGAAGGCCTTGATGTAGGTGACGGGGTTGGAGCGTGGCGTTCGGCCAATGGGCGACTGGTCGACCAGGACGACGTCGTTCAGGTGCTGGACGCCCGAGAGCTCGCGATAGAGGTGGGCTGGGGCTTGTAACTCCTGGGCGCCTTCCGCTTGCCCAAGGGCGTGTTGGAGAGCGCGGTAGAGAACCTGATGAATGAGGGTGGACTTGCCTGAGCCCGAGACGCCGGTAATGCAGCAGAGGAGGTTGAGGGGAACATCGAGATCGACCCCACGGAGGTTGTGAATGCGCGCGCCGGACAGGACGAGGTGCTCGCGGCCGGGCTCGCGGCGATGCTTCGGTACGGGGATGAAGGACCGGCCGGAGAGGTAACGGCCAGTGATGGAGTTGGGGTTGGATGTGACCTCGGCGACGGTTCCGGAGGCGAGGAGATGGCCTCCCAGTTCGCCCGCGCCAGGGCCGAGGTCGAGGAGGTGGTCGGCGGCGCGAATGACGTCCGGATCGTGCTCGACGACGAGGATGGTGTTGCCGAGGTCGCGGAGATCTTCCATGATGCGGATGAGCTTGGCGGTATCGCGGGTGTGGAGGCCGATAGACGGCTCGTCCAGCACGTAGAGGGCGCCTACGAGGCGGGAGCCGAGTGAGGTAGCCAGTTGGATGCGCTGCGATTCACCGCCCGAGAGGGTAGAGGAGAGGCGGTCGAGAGTGAGGTAGTCGAGGCCGACCTCGTGGAGGAAGCTGATGCGCTGGCGGACCTCTTCGAGGATCTTTCCGGCGACCTCGGTCTGGGCGGGTGAGAGCTGGAGATGGTCGAAGAAATCGGAGGCGGCGGTGATGGTGAGGGCGCTGGCCTCGCAGATGTTCTTGGATGTGACTCCCTGCGAGCCCAGCAGCACGGCGCGCGCCTCGGCTCGAAGGCGCTGGCCGCGGCAGTCCGGGCAGGTGGCGTAGCCGCGGTACTTGGACAAGAAGACGCGAACGTGGAGCTTGTATTTTTTGCGGTCGAGGTCCGCGAAGAAGCCGCGGATGCCGGGGAAGATGCCGTGCCCCTCCTCGATGATGCGCTGCTGCTCGGGTTCGAGGTCGTACCAGGGGACGTCGGTGGGGATGCCGCTCTGTTTGCAGAAGCGCTTGAGTTCGCCGTGCATGGGGCGGTACTTGCCGCCGGCCCAGGGGGCAATGGCGTCCCTATCGAGGGACTTGGATTTATCGGGGATGATGAGGTCCGGGTCGAAGTCGATGGTGTTGCCGAAGCCCTGGCAGCGGGGGCAGGCGCCGTAGGGGTTGTTGAACGAGAAGAGGCGCGGCTCGGGCTCGCGGTAGGCGCGGTGGCAGGTGGAGCACTCGAAGGCGGCGGAATATCGGAGGTGGGTTGGAACGGCAAATACAGGTACAGGGGTCTCTCCACTTCCACCTTGGTTCGCTCCGCTCTCGCGGGGTCCGGTCGAGCTGACGGCGGTTTGGGAAGGGAGGGTGTGAAACTGGACCTCGCCGGACTCGCGGTAGCCGGTCTCGATGGCGTCGACGAGGCGGGAGCGGATCTCGGGGGAGAGGACGAGGCGGTCGATAAGGACGAAGATGGGCCGGCCGGCTGGATCCGAGAAGTCGAGTTCGAGAAGGGACTCGGGGGTGGAGAACTCGACGATTTTGCCGATGCTGCCGTCGGGTGTGGGCTGGTAGAGGCGGTTATAGCCGCGGCGGCGGAGTTCTGTGAGGCGGTCCTTGAGGACGTCGGTCAGATTGAAGACCGGGGGTGTGGCGGACTGTGAGGACTTCTTTGTGGCTTTCTTTGCAGGTTTTGGCGCAGGTGCGGGTACGGTGGTCTCGGTACTGGCAGGCTGCTGCAGGGCTTCGAGCTTGATCTCGGCCCGCTGGATAGGGAAGAGCGCGTAGACGCGGGTGACTGGTTCGTCCTCCCGCGCGCCCCGCGCGAGCAGTGCAGCGACGATCTCGTCAACGGTGTCATGGCGGACGACCCCGCCGCAGTGGAGGCAGGTAACGGTGCCGCAGCGCGCGTAGAGGAGGCGGAGGTAGTCGTAGATCTCGGTGGCGGTGGCGACGGTGGAGCGCGGGTTGCGGGTCTGGTTCTTCTGCTTGATGGCGATGGCGGGGGCGAGGCCGTCCATGTGGTCGACGTCGGGCTTTTCGATGCGCTCGAGAAACTGGCGGGCGTAGGCGGAGAGCGATTCAACGTAGCGCCGCTGGCCCTCGGCGTAGACGGTGTCGAAGGCGAGCGAGGACTTGCCCGAGCCGGAGACGCCGGAGACGACGGTGAGGGCGTTGTGCGGGATGTCGACGTCGATCGACTTGAGGTTGTGGGTGCGGGCTCCGCGGATGGTGATGGCGTCGTTCATAGGGGGCTTTGGGTCGATGATGACCAAACTCTCATTTTCAGGCATTCTCGCGAGAAGGACCAGCTAGTTGGCGGGATCGCGGGCTGGCGGGGTGGGCTGGGGTAACTTGTCGGTCGTCGTGGGAGCTATAACGGTCTCGCCAGTCGAAGACGGCCATGGGGTAGCGACGCACTTTATGCTGACGTCGTCGACCTGTTTTTCGCATCGCTGGAGATCATCTGGCCGCGTGTGGTAGGTCAGCTGGAGGTGCTCGTTGTCTAGCCACTCGATTTGTAGATCGTCGAACGAGCTTGGGCCCGCGTGCGAAAGAACTCTCGTATGGCCACAGTCGTTGCGCGATTTCAGAATCACCTCTGTGTGGTCGCGGCCTAGAAAGCCAGCCTGATACTTAAGGGTCGCCTCTTGCCGAAGGGGTGAGGCCACAGTACGGGTCTGAGCCGGCGGACTGCCGCTTATCAGGAGGGCGCCAAACCCTACTACGGGGGCGGCTAAGGTGAGAGGCAGTGCAAGAATGCCGCCGGCGACGCGGCAGACGATCCGGGCAGAGCGGTTGCGGACCCTGGGCGCCCAGAGAAGAAACACAACGATGGCTACGTATACAGAGAGACCGCCGCAGAATGCGAGAAGTGGCACTCCCGACTTCGCAGACTGCCAGATATCCGGTCCGCAGGGCATCATGATGTCAGATAGAAGCAGATGCGAGGTGCTCACGCGACCTCGTGCTGCGGGCGGAAGATTTCGAGGAGGAGGAGGGTGGCGCCGATGCAGATGGCGGAGTCGGCGACGTTGAAGTCGGGCCAGTGGTAGTGGACGATGTGGACTTCGAGGAAGTCGATGACGAAGTGGTGGACGATGCGATCGTAGAGGTTGCCGAGGGCTCCGCCGAGGATGAGGGCAAGGGCGACGGCGGAGAGGGAAATCTCGCGGCCGGTGCGCCAGAGCATGGTGGCG
>JAABUZ0100004738.1_pt1 | contig 18491 bp, 16 predicted proteins | sample 5562091 | NCBI WGS metagenome assembly JAABUZ01 (sample SAMN12813069, study PRJNA571459) | rock metagenome | isolation source: Antarctica rocks | place: Antarctica: Victoria Land, Linnaeus Terrace sud | collected 2015-12-21 | reverse complement strand
AGCTACGTCGTTACTTTTTTGGCGACCTAGAACCAATTGCCGTCCAACCAGGTGGTGCCGGGATGGTGGTCAACCTTTACAACAAAGCCAATGACGTCACCTTTGCTTACTGCGCCACCTATGATGTGATAGTAGCTGTTAAGAAAGGCAGAGTCACTACGTTTTTAGCCAGTGAAGTGAAGTAATTGTAGGCATGCAGCGCGACCTTTAAAACTTGTTTTTAGGACATTTCGGTCAAGTTAAGTCGATAAGCGCCAATATATCTTCGTTGCTGATTAGTTTATCGGCAACGAAGATGCTCAACTATGGTAGCTCCATCAGAGGAATGTCCCGATACTCAATGGGCTTAAGGGTAAAATAGCCCCATCGATGTCTCAGATGTGTTGATGCGTGGTAAGAGGTTTTATATGGTAGAACTTAGTGACGCTTTCACCCTACTACATCCAGCGCTCGCCGTTGTCTTTATCTTGCCACTAATTGGCCTAGTTGCTAACCTGGCAAGGCAAACGCGTCAGCGCCGGTTACAAATCGCAGTTGAGGGCAAGAGCAAGATTCCCCCAGTTGGTTCAGAGCATCAGCGATTGGGTAGATGGCTTACTGCTGGTGTCGTGGGGCTGGCTCTGATTGGGCTAGCTCACGATCTTTATCCTAGCAGTGCAAAGTAGCTTTAAGTTTTTTGCCATTCAGCTTAGTAACCTGGAGAGGAATAGTATGAGAAAAATTTATCACTCAAGGTTACCTAAATGGCTGGAATTAGGACTCATCTTCTTTAGCATGACTTTTAGTACGGGTGCATTTGCTAATCAGTATAGGAAGCAAGAGGACATTCGGCCGTTGCTCAAACAAGCTAGAGATGCCTGGGTTGCTCGTGATGCCAATGCTCTCGCCCAGTTGTTTGCGCCTGACGGTGAACTCATCGTGCCAGGGAAACGGTGTCAGGGGCAAGCGAAAATTCGACAAGAGGTTTCTCGTTTCGCTCAGCAGTATTCAGATGTGAAGATTGACATCCGGCGGATTATCGTTGAGGGCAATCAGGCTGTAGTGGAGTGGCATTACGAAGACACTGAAAAGGCGACTGGCCTTCGTAACAAAGCCGATGACGCCATCATCGTTGATTTCAAAGATGGTCGTATCAGCCGCTGGCGTGAATATTTTGACAATAAAACGCCAGCTAGCAAACCGTAGCCGCTGCTAAACTACCGACACCTGCCTGCGCAAAAACATGTGTAGGTAGTTTAGCAATCCTATCCTCGTATGAACATTACTTTTTTTAACGAACCGCCAAGACGCCAAGAACGCCAAGAAAAGAAACTCTTGAGTTCACTAATCATTTAGGACTGCTATAGTAATTAGGTTGGGAGATAAATTAGCAATTTGGCATGGAATCCTTGCTCCAGAGGATTCGTAAACTTTAACCACAAATTGAGCAAAATTAAGTAAAATAAAATAATCATGAGTTGCCCTAAAAATGTTGCCATTCTGATATTCAAGGATGTTGAAGTTCTAGATTTTGCTGGACCGTTTGAAGTGTTTTCAATCACAGGAAAACGGGATGGCTTAGAGCCATTTGACGTTTATACAGTGGCGGAAACAGCTGCTCCCGTGCTTGCCCGAAATCAATTCAGCGTCAATCCTCGCTATACCTTTGAAAATTGTCCTAAACCTGATATTTTGCTAGTGCCCGGTGGCGGCGGATATACGCTCGACGGCAAACCCTACGGTACACGGCAAGAAATGCACAACGCAGTTCTGCTGGATTGGGTGAAACAGCGTGCTCAACAAACAGAACTGTTGCTCTCGGTTTGTACGGGAGCCTTGATCCTCGCCCGGACTGGACTACTAGACGGTTTGTCTGCCACGACTCATCATGGAGCAATTGAAAGCCTGAGAGAATTAGCTCCTCAAACGAAAATTTGTCCAAGCGATCGCATTGTTGATAACGGTCATCTCATCCTCTCTGGCGGCATTTCGGCTGGTATTGATATGTCTCTCTATGTAGTGGCGAAATTGCTAGGACAGTCTCAAGCATTGGAGACGGCGAGCTACATGGAGTACGACTGGCGGCATCAGAGCCAATAGCATTTGTTACTACCCCAAAGGACTGCCAGCGCCAGGAGAGCTAGAACGGCTGTCCGCCCTGTAGATTTTTGTTTCGGCACAAACATGAGCCTCTTTTAAGTTTCGCCTAAATAAGCCTTACGAACCATTTCGTTAGACTGCAAATCTTTGGCAGTGCCTGCGAGTACGATCTGCCCTGTTTGCAGCACGTAGCCCCGGTGGGCTACCGTCAAAGCCATACGAGCGTTCTGCTCTACCAGTAAAATCGTTGTTCCCTGAGCGTTAATGTCACGAATGATCGAAAAGATTTGGGTCACCAACATCGGCGCTAAACCCATACTAGGCTCATCCAATAACAGTAAGCGGGGTCGCGCCATCATAGCACGACCAATCGCCAGCATTTGTTGTTCACCGCCAGATAGTGTCCCCCCTTTTTGACTGATTCGTTCTCTCAGGCGGGGAAAAAGATTCAAGACTCGCTCTGTATCTGACTTGATGCCAAGAGAGTCACGTCGGGAAAAAGCGCCCATTTCCAGGTTTTCTAGCACCGTCATCCGCGGAAAGATTAGGCGACCTTCAGGGCTTTGGGAAATGCCCAAGCGGACAATCACTTCTGTAGACAATGAATTCAGGGAACCTCCCTCAAACAGGATATCGCCCTCACGAGGTCGCAACAGTCCCTGAATCGTGCGGAGGGTTGTAGTTTTACCCGCTCCATTACTGCCAATTAACGTTACTACTTCCCCCTCATCGACCCGCAGCGAGAGACCTTTGAGGGCATGGATATTACCGTAGTAAGTATGAACGTCCTTAACCTCAAGCATAATCTGTTTCTTCCTTCCCCAGATATGCCTCAATCACACGCGGGTCAGCGCGAATCACAGCAGGGGTACCCTCTGCAATTTTAGCCCCATACTCCATCACACTGACGCGATCAGAGATCCCCATTACCACCTTCATGTCATGTTCAATTAGTAGTATGGTCAAATCGAGTTCGTCGCGGATGCGGTAGATAAAGCGAGTTAACGCCGCCGTTTCGTTGGGGTTCATCCCGGCAGTTGGCTCATCCAACAGCAGTAGCTTCGGGTTAGACGCCAATGCTCGCGCAATCTCGAGCCGTCGCTGATCCCCATAGGATAGGTTTTTTGCCACCTCCTGGGCTTTTAAGGAGCCTAAACCTACAAAGTCCAGCATTGACAGCGCTTTTTGCTCAGCTTGTCGCTCTTCTTTATACACAGCAGGGGGACGCAATAAAGTTCCGATTAACCCGGTACGCAGTCGGCTATGCATTCCCACCAACACATTCTCTAGTACACTCATGTTATTAAACAGGCGGATATTCTGGAAAGTCCGAGCAACACCCAGTGAGGTGAGTCGATCAGGGGTCACTCCAGTAATATCTCTGTCCTCTATCCGCAACTGACCAGAAGTGGGAACATAGATGCCTGTAAGCATATTAAAAAATGTAGTCTTACCCGCACCGTTAGGGCCAATCAAGCTGGCGATCATGCCTTTTTCGATCACGAAATCAACTTGATTGACCGCAGTCAGACCACCGAATCGCATAATAAGTTTGCGTGCTTCCAACAGTGGCATCACTGACTCCTGGCGTCTGCTAAAGTCTCTTTACTTTCCTCATCAGCCGATTGCAGTTCGGCTTGACGTTCCGCACTAGGCACTAGCCCTTCAGGGCGGATAATCATCATCACCACCAAAGTCAGACCAAACAGAAAGAGGCGCATCTGGATCGGATCAACACTGGTTGCTAGAAAATCTTTCAACGCTGGATTCCCGATATTGGGTAAGACTGATGTATTAAGCAGACTTTTCAGGACTTGCGCTAGCTGAGGGAGGTAGAGTCGATCCGCCGCCATAATGATAATGCAGCCCAAAAGCACGCCAGCGATATTACCCAGTCCGCCCAAAATCACCATACACAAGATGATAACTGAAACTGAAAAATCAAATACACCAGGGAAGATAGCGCTGATGTAAGCCCCGTAAAATGCACCCGCGAACCCAGAGAAAGTTGCGCCCATTGCGAAGGCTAATAACTTAGTCCGAACTAGGTTAATCCCCATGGCGCTGGCGGCGAGTTCGTCCTCTCGGATTGCAGTCCAGGCTCGCCCCAAGCGCGAACCGCGCAGGCGGCTGATCATAAAAGCTGAGAACACGACTAAAAACAGAACCAGATAGTACCAGGGAAGATATTGACCAGTTTGGAAAGTGCCGATGAAGGGAAGATAGGGACGACCAATGGGATTAATGCCTGCTTCACCCCCAGTCAGGTTAATCGGCTTCTGGCAGCCCAATAGACAAATTGCCATCTCTGGACGACCTAACAGGCTGGCAAAAATTTTGGAGATCGGCTCGTAGATCTGTACACTTGTTAAATTGCGAAAGACAACTGGCACAATTTCCCCAAACCCAAGCGTCACGATCGCCAGATAGTCACCTCGTAAAGGCAAAGTGGGAGAGCCGAGAATGACGCCAGCCAAAGCTGCCACTGCTGCTGCAATCGGGAGTACCACCCAGAAGTTCCACTCCACATTGAGCTGTGGGGAGGATAACAAGCCAGTGGTATAGGCACCAATGGCAAAAAAGGCGGCATAGCCCAAATCCAGTAACCCCGCATATCCGACCACAATATTCAGTCCCAGAGCTAAAATTGCGAAGATTAGGATCTGAATTACTGTGGGTGTCCAGTTCGTTTGAGCGACCTGATCAATTAAGGGAAAAGTGATTAAGATGAACGCCAGCAGCGCCACAGTAGCTCGTTGACGATTTTGCCCTAACCCTTGCAGCAATCCTGTCAACCGCCCTGCTAGGGTAGCGACTACTAAACCAACTCCACCATAGAGCAACGGCTGGATTACACCCGGAGTAGATTGCCCCATCGCAGGCAGTAGCAAAAACCCTTCAATCAAGCTAGCGACCAAGATCCAAACCCCCAGCGCTAGTCCAGCGTTGCTCCCCAGACGAGAACCAACCTTAGGTGCGGGTATCCTCCTCCCTTGAGACGCCATCAAACCCGCCCCTGTTCCCAGCAGCCAGCCGATAAAAGCACCGCTCCAACCGCCAAACAGCAGTACAGTTAAGGCGGCGATCGCTCCCAAAATATTACCTGACTTAGTTGCTGCCATCAGTTGCTCAAACCTTTTCCTGAACATTCTCACCGAGCAAGCCACCGGGTCGGAAGACCAAAATCACGACCAAGACCGCAAACACCCAGGCATTAGTCCAGCGGCTAGACAGGTATTGGTCGCTCAAGGCAGACAGCACCCCAATCAATACTCCTCCCAGCATTGCTCCGATGATGTTGCCAATTCCCCCCAGAACTGCTGCGGTGAAAGCCCGTAAGCCCGCAGTGAAGCCCATCGTGAACACAACCGTGTTGTTATACAGTCCGACCAAAAGGCCAGCTGACCCCGCCAGTGCCCCACCAATCAGAAAGGTTAGAGTGATAATCTGATCGACATTGATCCCCATGATCCTAGCAGCGTCCCGATTTTGGGCGACTGCTCGCATTGCTTTGCCTAGGCGGGTGTACTGCACAAACAGATGCAGTCCCACCATCAACATAACGGCAACAACTAACACAATCAAGTCTTTGGTTGTAAAGGCAATATTGCTCTGAATACCCAAAGCCTTCAGGATGTTAATCCGGGGTAATAGGTCAGGAAAGCTCTTGGGTGAAGCAGCATTGTTCCCCATGATCGGGATAAAGGATCTTAATCCTCCCCAAAACAATCCCACATTCTGGAAAATAAACGAAACCCCAATCGCTGAAATCAACGGTGCTAGGCGAGGCGCATTGCGTAGGGGTCGGTAGGCGTATCGTTCAGTCAGGATATTCAGTCCAGCACAAACGATAGTAGATAGGAGCAATGCGACGAATATCGCGCTAATACTAGCCTGTAGTGACGCACCACCCTCAACCCCAAACGCACCGACTACAGTTAGGGAAGTAAATGCACCTAACATGTATAAATCCCCGTGAGCAAAATTGATCAGCTCAATGATGCCGTAGACCAGGGTGTAGCCGAGCGCAATAATCGCGATGATTGCGCCGTTGATCAGACCCACTAGAAGTTGTTGCAGTAGGCTCTCAGGGCTACGGACTATTTTCCCCATAATTCGGGGTATGTCAAGTCCGGCAATCGGTCCTAGCAACAGAACCAAGTAAGCTCCGGCAAGATATAAAAAAATCTTCTGCCATCGTTTCATAAGGGTTTGAACAATTGCTTACCCAGCCTTTAGTACATTCACAAAACTCCACTTACCATTCTTCACCTGATTGCCTGACAGCGTAGTGAGGGTTGTGTCGCCATTAGGATCAAAGCTCCAGGTGCCTAGTAGCCCCTTAAAGTCTTTAGTATTCATGACCGCATCACGGATAGCGCCACGGTCATTTTTACAGACTTTATTAATTCCACTAATTACGGCCTTACCAGCTTCGTAGCCATATGAGGCGTAGGCTTCTGGTTCAATGTTGTATGTTTTCTTGTAGTTTTCATACCAGGTCTTACCTGCACCCTTTAGCTCCTTGCCGGGCACTCCTCCAAAGGTTGCATAAGCTCCTTCACCATCTTTACCCGCCGCATCAATGAAGGCTTGCTCAAAAATACCATCAGGTCCCATAAACTTGACCTTATCAGCCGCCATCCCGACGTTACGCATGTCCTTGATTAGCTGCCCAGCGTTGTTTTGGGAAATACCGCCAAAGTAAATCATGTCTGGGTTGAGAGCCTTAATCTTGGTCATCAAGGCTTTATAGTCAGAGGCTTTTGGATCAATTCCCTCATGTCCAAGTACTTGCATCCCAAGCTTTTTGGCAGTGGCATCGAAGATATCCGCCAGTCCTTTACCATAAAGCTCTTGATCGTCCAGGATATAAACTTTTTTCACCCCCAATGATTTAGCCCAGTTGGCGGCTGCATTCCCCTGGAGATCATCAGCCGGGACAACGCGGGCGAAGTTGCGCTTACCATTGGGGTAGTAAACCTTTGGCTCATTCGCTTCGCCCTTACCAGGCTTGGTCAAGCCTGGGTAGGTATTTGCAGGGCTGACCATAACTAAATTCGCGTTGTTCAAAACTGGAATCGATAGCTTGGCAGCACCAGAGTTGAATGTACCGATATAGGCAACGACGTTATTATCAGCAACAGCTTTGTTAGCATTCCCAGTTTCCTGCGCTGGGTCCCATTTACCAGCAGCGGCAGTGGCATCGTCCAAGGATTCATAGTCGAGCTTAAGCTTGCCATCACAGGCTGTTGAGTTGCTTTCAGTTAGGGCTTGCTTGATGCCGTTGACAATACTTTGAGTTTGGCCTACTGCACTTCCTGTGAGTGGTAGACTAGAAACGATTTTGACGCTATTACCAGAACTTGCATTACCTCCGGCGCTAGAAGAACCTCCTGTGCCAGAAGAATTTGCGCAACCGGCACACATGGATACTATCCACAGTGTCCAAAGGAATTTCCTTAACCCCATATAAAATGTATTCATCCCAGAATTGTGTAAGTAGTGTTTAGTCATTTCAGTATGTAATTGCTCATTCTCCTTGGGTTAAGAGCTTAGCATCTTCGTACTGCATTGAGATGAATTTACTTTGAAGTTTTATGAGGGGAACCAGTTCCCCTCATAGTGCGGTTCAAATCTTCACAGGAGTAGAAAAATTGCCAGACTAGAAGGTGAACGTCGTTCTCAGCGTGCCAATCCAAGCGTCGTTGTTGCGAATGTTCTGACCAGGAGCCGTCAGCACGATAACACCAGGAGTAATCGAGATATTATCAGACACCTGGTACTTGTAAAAACCTTCAAAGTGATAGTCTTCGTCACGACGACCAAAATTTCTGCCAATACCGGCAGCGCGTAGACCTCTTAGGGTAGGTTCTACGCCTGCGAACAAGCCTAAAACGTTACCCTTCTTGCCGAAGTCGGGGAAAGCCAACCCGATGCCGTAGCTCCAGATGTTGGCATCTCCACGACCCAGAATTCTGGCGTTAGTTTCTTCAGCGAAGCCAGTCAGCGTGATTTTGCTGCTAATTCGGAACGCCAGCTCCCCACCGTAAGAGTTAGTTACAGTTGGCCTCTGACCTCCTGCTAACAAAATCGACGGATCATTTGATTGAGCACTACCAACGACTCCATTAAAGGGTGTGTTATTAGATCCAGGCCCACCCCCATTAAATATCCCAGAGCCAGTAGTGTGGTAACCGTGGGCGTAGGTACCAGCTACAGTTAAGCGATCGCTAATGTTGAAGTTGACCTGCCCCACAGCCACGTAGTCACCGTTGAATAGACCAGAACTCCGGCCTGGATTAGCGGCATTGTCTGCAAGGTAAACTGCACTTACCGAAGTATCTCCAAGGAAACCAAATTTACCAAGGGCAAAGTTCACCCCTGCACCCGCACCGCCACCGATGCGAAAGATGGGACTTTGAGTAGCAAAAACAGAGAGCGCGCCATTACCGCCGTCACCGTCATTAAAGTAAGGGTTACCCGAGGGGACGATGTCGTTAGCAAGACCCCCAGCCGCGACAACATAAACTTGCGAATTCCCAAACACGGGGAAGTAATACGCCAGCCAATCTAAGCCAACACCGTTGTTAGTATTAGGCTCGAAGATGTTAACCAGGCTGCCCTCACCACTGTATGTTGTAAATCGCCCGTTCGAACCCCCAGGCGTTACAGAGTTGTGGAAATTCAAGCGTTGACTATTACCAATTGCCAGACGGGTGTGCAAGGTATCTTTACCCGTGAAGCTGGTTTGGAAGTCTAAACGCACCCGGTCTGTGAAGACTGTGTGATCGTTTCGATAATTCCCCAAGTTATCAGTGACACTAAAAATGCCTTCACCGACCAGCTTGGTGGTAGTAGAAAACTGATTCGCTTCCACCTGTGCCGTCTGTGCTTCCAGTGCGTCTACCCGACCACGTATGCTAGCTAGTTCTGGGCCAAACTCTTGTTGCAAACGTTGTAGAGTATTTATGTCGTCGCGGCGAACCAGGTTAGTTGAACCAGCAGAAATTAGCTCATTCACACGATCCAAGGCAGCATTCAAACCGGCGGCAAACTCGTAGCGTGTCAGCGCCCGGTTCCCCCGAAATGTCCCATCCGGGTAACCGGCAATCACCCCATAGCGTTCTACCAGCGATTGCAATGCTTGGAAAGCCCAATCAGTAGGTTGGACGTCCCGCAGTTGGGAAACCGAATTGACTTGACCGATGGTGTCGTCGCCACGACCAGTGCCTTCCTTGCCGTATTGCACAACTTGCTTTAAAGTATTTTCTGGCTTCTCGGCAATGAGCTGCTGTTTCGGTGTTACAGTTGTTGGAGCCGCAGAGGACATCCGAGGTGAAGCGAAAGCAGTAGCGGCAAACACCAAAGTTGCTCCCAAAACAGCGGGACACAGTAGCAGAGATCTCCACAAAAGCTTAGACATTGTTTCCTCTTCTCCTCACACTCTTCTTGCCTTTGTTTTTGATATTACCGTTTCCCTTGATTCCAAGTTCTCTATATTCAAGAGTCTCGGAAACACAATGCTTTCAGCTTGATTGGGTCGTACCAACTGACGTACCAATAAACCAAGACAAAAGCAACGAATCAGGGACTTTTATTGCAGCTGATTTTTTTATTTCATTTGCTACAATCTTTCGGTCTGCTAATCATACAATACGGCTAAGATAATTAGCAACTTTGACTTCATTAGTGAAAAATAAAGAAAACCTTGCCTAGCATCTTTCGCATTTAGCAACTAAATCAGGAATGCCTGCATAGAAAAATCATCAAAAATTATACAACAGTAGTTTGGGCTAAACTGTAAAATTAATTACTCTTTACCAACCACAATATTTATTTACTCTGTCAAATCAAGTTTATGTAGCTTATACTACAAAACCCTGATTTAAGATAAATAAGATCCTGTCCGCTTCCGACCTCTTGCTATAACACGAGCAGCGATCTATTTAACGGGAGCACCCTCGCAGTTTGCTAAATTGCTTAGTTGCCCAGTAGGTTAGAAGATTGAAATAATGAACAGAAAGCATCGTCTACCCTCATCGACCTACTATAAAACCCCGGATGGGCGGTTCAAGATCGCACTGCTAGGCGCATCATACTCATCCTGGCGCGACCCGTACCATTTGTTGCTCACCATTTCCTGGCCTGGATTCTTGGCGCTGATCGTTCTGTTGTACTTAGCCTCCAATGCGGTGTTTGCTTTGGCTTACCTGGTAGGAGGGGACTGCATCGAGAACGCCCGCCCTGGCTCTTTCCTTGACGCCTTCTTCTTCAGCGTCCAGACGATGGCGACGATTGGTTACGGCAAAATGGCTCCCGGGACCATCTATGCACACGCTTTGGTCACGCTTGAAGCGCTCGTCGGGCTGCTAGTGATTTCGATGGCTACTGGACTGATGTTCGCTAGGTTCTCCCGTCCCACGGCGCGAGTTATCTTTAGCCGGGTAGCAGTCATTGCTTCTAACGAGGGGGTGCCAACTCTAATGTTCCGGGCTGCTAACCAGCGTCACAACCTGATCCTAGAAGCACAGATGCGGGTGTACCTGTTGCAGGATGAAGTGACGGGGGAGGGGCATTACATGCGTCGGTTTTATGACCTCAAATTAGTTCGCAGCCAAACGCCTGCCTTCGCTCTAAGCTGGACGGCGATGCATCCAATTGATCAGACTAGTCCGCTCTATGGTGCCACGGCAGAGTCACTAGCTCAGGTGAATGCCACAATTTCAATCACTCTAACTGGATTGGACGAGACGGTTTCACAGACTGTTAACGCCCGTTATACCTTTTCCATAAGGGATCTTTTATGGGACATGCGCTTTGTAGACATCTTCTATATAACACCTGACGGGCAGCGCTCTATAGACTACACTCGTTTCCATGACGTGATACCCGTGCAGCAGGTACAGGGGGACGACAAGTAAGGTACTCTAGCAGCAGTGTCAATTGTCTTGTAAAAGAATGTGATGCTGACCCGCCACCAGCGTTTTCTAAATTCCAAATCCAGGTACTTTAAAAGAAATTTGAGTCTCGCCATTGTGGCTGACTTATTAGCTGTCATCCTGCCCGTAGCCTTCTCGTCGCCATTACTGCCACCTGTTCTCGCTCGCTCACTCTCCGGCAGCTCCAATTCTCAGGTTTTCTCCCCCGCTACCAATCCCGACCCTGCGGCAAGCGTTGGTAAATCCCTGGATGAAACTTGTAATAACAGCGACGCCCCTCTCCCCCAGCAGCTTACCAGTTTTGTTAATGGTTGGGCCAAGGCAGCGAAGTGGTTTGAGAAACCTGAGATGGTCATAGATCTGTTCATCCAGAAATTTGGCCCTCAGATGATGGCATACCTGACTCCCAGCCCTTGGCCAGATATTAGTGCACGGGCACGATTGGCTAGGGTGCCTGTGATCATGTATCACGATATCCTGCCCAAAAAAGAAGTCTTCTTTGATATCACTCCAGAGGAGTTTGAACAACATCTACAGCTGCTCCAGGAAAATGGCCTCACCCCAATTAGTCTTAACCAGCTAGTTGCCCATCTCAGGACGGGATTGCCATTACCAGAAAAGCCGATTTTGCTGACCTTTGATGATGGATATGGGAGCCACTATAAGTATGTTTATCCCCTACTTAAAAAGTACGGCTACCCAGGTGTTTTTTCAATTTATACTTTAAATATCGGGAAAAATACTGGTAGAACCCACGTGACTTGGGACCAACTGCGAGAGATGGCAACTGACCCACTAGTGACAATCTCTGCTCACAGCGTCACTCACCCACAGGATGTAACCGTGTTGCCTGATGACAAGCTAAGGATGGAGGTGGTGGAGTCTAAACGCATAATAGAGGCGAAGCTGGGCATTCCCATTCGCTACTTTACCTATCCAGAAGGTAAGTATGATGCGCGGGTCGAAAAGTTTGTGCAGGCGGCGGGGTATGAGGCGGCGCTGACGATGAATGATCTCGACGCTCGCTTTGCTGGGCAGTCAAAAAATTTGCTGGCAATCGACCGAATTGGTCAGTCAAGGTTGGAATATGCGATAGCGAGAGCCTGGGGAGGACCCAAACTGCCGCTCTCCAGTCGAGGATTCGACTTTACAGCCCCTGTGGAGCTGAATAAAACCAAAATCGACAAAATCCCGTTGATCCTAATTTCTGGTGGCAGACCGATTACGATTCATGCCAAGAGTCGCTACCAAGTGCCTCAGATTGTGGCTGATACCAAGGCAGTAGCTGCCGTGGATGGAGGCTTTTTCTCGCTGCATTACTTGAATTCAAATGAGATGATTGGGCCAGTATTAAGTCAGAATGAAAACCAATTTATCCCTGGTCAACAGGCTGAAAATTTGAAGTCATCTGGACGGCCTCTGGTACTAATCAATCCACAAGCCGTGCAGTTTATTCCCTTCAACCCGAACAAGCATAACACCCTGAAAGGCATTCAGGCTGAGATGCCGAATGTCACCGATGCCTTTGTAGCAGCTGCCTGGCTGGTCAAAGATGGTCAACCGCAGCCGCCTAGTAGCTTTGGCAACCTGTTCAAGTTTGACGAGCCTCGTTATCGAGCTTTCTGGGGCATTAACCAAGCAGGACAACCTACCATCGGCGTGTCGACAAAATCTGTTGGCTCGGTAGCATTGGGAGCCGCACTTGCTAAGGCTGGGTTCCGTGATGCCGTCATGGTCGATTCCGGTGCTAGTACATCCCTTGATTACAAAGGTGAATCACTTGTAGGTTATGTTCCTCGCCCAGTGCCTCATGTCGTTGCACTCATAGCTCCCCAACCAGCAAGTCACTCTGGCTGTGTAGTGGCACCGCGCTGAATTACACCCAGTCAATAGACGGCAACTACTGCCTAGCTCTTACGGCTCTCACCACTACACTCGAAATTCAGTAGAGATACATTGGCATAAGAAAGTACATAAAAGTTTATGCAGGGGTGAAGAATGCTTCACCCACAGCTGCAAAGGCTCGGTAAAGGAAACACGCCATGTTTGAACACTTCACAGAGAAAGCTATCAAGGCAATTATGCTAGCCCAGGAAGAAGCACGTCGCCTGGGACACAACCTTGTAGGAACCGAGCAGATTCTCCTGGGGTTGATTGCAGAAGGCACGGGAGTGGCAGCTAAAGTACTAACCGACCAGGGCGTTACCCTCCAAAAGGCACGAGTGGAGGTAGAAAAAATTATTGGACGCGGGAATCGCTTCGTCCCCGCTGAAATTCCATTTACCCCTAAAGTCAAGAGCGTTTTCGAGCAATCCTTTCAAGAAGCTCGCCAATTAGGAAACAACTATATTGGTCCGGAACACCTGCTACTAGGACTGATCCGGGAAGGAGAAGGCGTTGCCGCAAAAGTGTTGGAAAACCTGGGCGTTGATTCTGCAAAAGTTCGCACCGCAGTGATAAAAACGCTGGGAGAAGTGGCAGCCGTCTCAGGTCGTGGCAGACAGGAGTTTGGTCGTGCCAGTTCCGCAGGCAAAACAGCGACTTTAGCGGAATTATGGCACCAATCTGACCCAGCTAGCGGCAGAAGGCAAGCTCGACCCCGTCGTCGGTCGCCAGCAGGAAATTGAACGCGCAATTCAAATTCTGGGCCGCCGCACTAAGAACAACCCAGTGTTGATTGGGGAACCAGGTGTCGGTAAGACAGCGATCGCCGAAGGGCTAGCCCAGCGTATTGTCAACAAAAACGTCCCTGATCTTCTAGAAGACAAGCAGGTAATTAGCCTGGATATGGGCTTGCTAGTCGCCGGTACCCGATTCCGGGGGGAATTTGAAGAACGCCTGAAGAAAATCATGGATGAGATTCGCTCCTCCGGGAACATCATCCTGGTGATTGACGAAGTCCACACTCTGATTGGCACAGGAGGAGTGGAAGGTGGCATGGATGCCGCTAACCTGCTCAAGCCTGCCCTCGCACGAGGCGAACTACAGTGCATGGGAGCCACCACACTGGATGAATACCGTAAGCACATTGAGCGGGATGCCGCTCTGGAACGTCGCTTCCAACCGATAATGGTGGGCGAACCCACGGTGGAGGAAACCATCGAGATCCTGTATGGCTTGCGCGATCGCTACGAGCAGCACCACAAAGTTAAAATCTCTGATGCAGCAACAGTTGCAGCAGCAAGGCTCTCAGACAGATATATCTCAGACCGCTTCTTGCCGGATAAGGCGATTGACTTGATTGATGAAGCAGGATCTCGCGTCCGCCTAATGAACTCTCAGCAGCCCCCTGCCGTCAAGGAACTGAACAAGGAACTGCGTCAGGTTACCAAAGCCAAACAAGAGGCAGTCAAAGCTCAGGACTTTGACGAGGCTGGAAAGCTGCGCGATCGCGAACTGGAGATTGAAGCGACTCTGCAAGCGATGGCTCAGAACAAAAAATCTGAGGTTCGCAATCAGCACAATCCCATCGTTGATGAGGAAGATATCGCCCAAATCGTTGCCTCATGGACTGGGGTGCCTGTCAACAAATTGACCGAATCCGAATCAGAGCTACTGCTGCACTTGGAAGACACCCTACACCAGCGGATCATCGGGCAACAGGAAGCAGTCACGGCAGTCTCGAAAGCGATTCGTCGGGCGCGAGTTGGTCTGAAGAACCCCAATCGACCGATTGCCAGCTTCATCTTCTCTGGTCCTACTGGGGTAGGTAAGACAGAACTGGCGAAGGCGTTGGCTTCCTACTTCTTCGGTTCAGAAGAAGCGATGATCCGGCTGGATATGTCTGAGTACATGGAGCGCCACACTGTCTCTAAGCTGATTGGTTCGCCTCCTGGCTATGTGGGGTACGACGAAGGTGGTCAGCTGACCGAAGCTGTCAGACGCAAGCCATATACAGTGGTGCTGTTCGACGAAATCGAGAAGGCACACCCCGATGTGTTCAACCTGCTGCTGCAACTTTTAGACGATGGTCGCCTGACCGATGCCCAAGGCCGCACAGTGGACTTCAAGAACACGTTGCTGATTATGACCTCCAACATCGGTTCTAAGGTGATTGAAAAAGGCGGCGGTGGCCTCGGCTTCACATTCTCCGACAACCAAGCTGAGTCTCAGTATAACCGCATCCGCTCTCTGGTGAACGAAGAACTGAAGCAGTACTTCCGCCCTGAGTTCCTCAATCGCCTCGACGAGATCATTGTCTTCCGCCAGTTGACGAGGGATGAAGTCAAGCAAATCGCTGACCTCATGCTCCGGGAAGTCTCGACGCGCCTAACTGAACAGGGAATCACGCTGGAAGTCACCGAACGGTTCAAGGATCGAGTGGTCGAAGAAGGCTATAACCCTAGCTACGGTGCTAGACCGTTACGTCGAGCGATTATGCGACTCCTAGAAGATTCGCTAGCTGAAGCCATGCTGTCTGGTCAAATCAAAGATGGAGACACTGCCATTGTTGATGTTGGCGATGACGGTGAGGTTCAGGTAGTGAAGTCCGAGAAGCGAGAGTTAATGCTCTCTTCAGTTGGCTAAGATTTAGCAAACTCAACCCCTGGCAGCGATGTCAGGGGTTTTTTCTTTTGGAGTTTTGGTCCGAAACCTGTAGGAGATTTTCTACCTTAAGGCGTAGTTGATGGACTTCTTCCAGTGTTTGGTTGGGAGCTTCTACTTTTGAATGCCGTAGATAACTCACTTTCAAGTCTTCCAGTATATCTGACAGAAGAACTTGGATTTCTTGAAGCGTTTCCTTTTCCTGTAGCTCTGAATGTAAGGCTTCTCGAAAGTTTTGATTCAGTTGAGTAATGATTGATCCGCCTTCAGGATCTGCCACACCAGTTTCAAGTGATTTATAGAGCGACTTCGTCAGGTTACGAGCTAGTTGCTCTGACATTTCTTTTGGTAGCTGACCAATAGCAGGTATCTTTTGTAGGCTTTGATAGAAGGGAGATTGATCTAGTACACTTTCAATATTATGGTGCAGTAAAGCTTCCACATCCGGCTGGATTTTCGGCAAAACTTTGGAGACAGTCACCTGGAGCAGGCGATGTGAGAGTTCTGCTTCTGCCTTAGTATTGTTAATGTCTCTAGAATTTTTGGGCTGTAGCAACCAGTTAGCTACCTCCCCTCGGTAAATTGCTCCTTGGGCATAATTAATCATGCGAATAGTTACAAGTTCTGCAATTTCACCGGCTAAGTTGGCACTAAAACCATGCTTGATCTGGGTATGCACCCGTTCTAGTCTCAATAAACCCGCATGGTGAAGCCGCAGTATAACAGGGATAACTCGCAGCCAACGCCAAAACGGCAGCAGAAGAAAGACATCATACCAGCGCCACAGCATCGCATCCAACCAATTTATATGGCTATGATGACGACTGAGGTAGAAGGTACGGAGCAAAAACTCTATGCTAAAAAAACCACAAAAAAATAAGTCAATTTGCCAAAAATGCTCATGGATAGGTTCATAGAGTGCAACGATACTCACAAGCTTCTGTAGGTAGAAGTTTTGCCAAGAAACGTAATTGAGGTCAAACAGGACTAAAGCCAAGCTTGCTAGTGCTATTAGAGCTGTCAGTTTTTCAAACCAAAGAGCGAGGCGCTCCTCGTTTCTAGCTAATTGTATTGTTTGCATATGTTGATATTAACAATGCACTCGCACTTTATGTCACGAGTAAAGCTTGTAACTGCTCCTGATCAATCCGCCCCGCTTGATAGAGAGTTTCTGTAATTTCAGAAATCGTTAAAACTGCATGAGCTCGATAACCATTTTCTCGTAGCCTGTCTTTCACCCCTTGTTCATGATCCATAAACACGACAATGTCATGGACATTTAACCCAGCTGACTTAAGCTTTGCCGCCCCTTCCATCACACTTTTACCACTGATAAGGATGTCATCAACCACCAAAACCGTTTCGCCTGGATGGAAGTTACCCTCAATCACCCTCCGGGTGCCGTGGGCTTTGACCTCCTTGCGGGGAAAAATCATTGGGCAATTAAGGCGCAGCGCTAACCCAGTGGCAGTGGGTAAAGAGCCATAAGGAATACCTGCAATACGATCAAAGCTGAGGTCTTTTAGGATATCCGCATAGGCACTGAGAATTTGATGGAAGATTTGGGGATTGGAAATGATTTTACGGAGGTCGACGTAGTAAGGAAATGTTGCCCCAGAAGCTTGGACAAAGTTGCCAAACAGAATGCAGCCAATGTCATAAAGTTGTAAAATCAAGTCCTGGTAGGGGTGCTGATTCAACAAACAGATATCGGGCAACCACACAGAGCAGGTCGAACCTTCACGGACAATCTGCATTCTTGCTTGATTAACTTCCTCCCGCAGAGACTGGATTGCAAGAGCTGGATGATCATTACCCAACATATCTTGGGGAACAGGGATGAGTAGACCATCACCGTTAGCATTCAAGCCTGCTGCCAGAATATTAGTGAAATTAGCGCCCTCTGTCCAGATGCTACGAGCTAGGATGACTCGTTCTGGAGCGAGCGCACGAATGCGTGCCAGCACATCTGGCACAGTGGTTCCCACTTCCAGACCGAGTTGTTCTGGGGTACCCCAGGTTTTTGATTCCTTGACTATATGTAAGTAAAGGGGGGACTCTGTTGTGGGATACTCCTGCACAGCTCTAGCTGCGGGATTGGATGTACAGCACAGGACAAAAACTGCTTTACTGGGGTAAACTAAAAAGGGTGCTATGTGGTCTTGCCCACTGTAGGGACTCAGGGTAATCGCATCGACCTGCCACTCTTCAAACACAGTCCGGGCAAGGACTGTACTGCTGTTGAGGTCACCATGTTTTGCATCCAAAATAATCGGGATATGGGTGGGGATAGCATCCATTACCTGACTGAGCAGTTCCAGTCCCTGGGCACCTAAGGCTTGATAAAAACCGAGAGTAGGTTTATAGGCGCAAACTACATCAACCGTTTGGTCGATGACAAATTGCAGCCAGTCCCACAAACTACTGATTATGCTTGGGGTGTCTGACCTAAAGCAATAGCGGGAAGGCATTATTTCTGGGTTCGGATCAAGTCCCACAATCAGTAAGCTCTGATTGCGTGCGATCGCCCCATTCAATTTATCAAAGAAGTTCATATTTGCTCGCCTTTACAGATGACAATCAAGCTAAAACCTAATGTACGAAGAAAATAATTATCTAAGAACCATGGATAGTCTTTTGATAGTCTTAGCACGTCTGCAAGTTTTTCATTATATGCTCTGGAGAGGATTACGTCGGTTAAGATTAATATCATTAAGTTCCTTAAAATAATTATTTAACACTCATTCCCATAGAGATTACTAAGAAAACTCTGCATGTTCAAACTAATTTATTAGCGTTCATTATATAGCGTTTCCTAATCTACTGAGGTACAGTAACAACAGTGAGTAAACCAGTTTTGAATATCTTTTAAAGACACTTTATTAAAAGCTTCTTCAATTGCTTTTGCCAACTCTGGATAATTTC
>JAABUZ0100004737.1_pt1 | contig 18494 bp, 12 predicted proteins | sample 5562091 | NCBI WGS metagenome assembly JAABUZ01 (sample SAMN12813069, study PRJNA571459) | rock metagenome | isolation source: Antarctica rocks | place: Antarctica: Victoria Land, Linnaeus Terrace sud | collected 2015-12-21 | reverse complement strand
GACGCTGCGATTAAGTTCCTCGGCACGCAGATGACGGCGAGCGATACCGTGTCGATCATGACTTACGGCAGCGAACTTAAGACGGTACAGGATTTCACCTCCGACCGCGATTTGCTTGTCGCCACCATCAACAAGTTCCGCGTGGGCGAATCGAGCGAGAACGCCGCCAGCGCCGACACCGGCGCTGATTCCCAGGATCAAAGCGGCACGTTTACCGCCGATGAAAGCGAGTTCAACATTCTGAACGTTGATCTGAAACTTGCCGCCCTGGAGCAAGCCGCCCGCACGCTGGGCCAGTATCCCGAGAAGAAGGCGCTGGTCTACATTTCGAGCGGAATCCAAAAGACCGGCGTCGATAACCAATCGCAACTGCGCGCTACCGTGAACACGGCTGTTCGGGCCAACGTCGCTTTTTATCCGATTGATGCGCGTGGGTTATCGGCATTAGTTCCGGGCGGTGACGCCACCCAGGCGGGCGCTTCCGGCAACGGTCTTTACAACGGATCGGGTCAGCGTTCCCTGCGCGACAGCTTTAATAATCAGCAGGAGACTCTCGCGACCTTGGCCATCGACACCGGCGGCAAGGCGCTGCTCGATTCCAACGACCTTTCTTCCGGCATGCGGCAAGTCCAGCAGGATTTCTCCACGTACTATGTGATCTCATACGTCAGCACCAATCAGGCGCAGGACGGCAAATACCGCCGCATTCAGGTGAAACTCGCGCCGCGATTGGCAAGCCTCGGCACGAAGCTCGACTACCGCAAAGGCTACTACGGCTCCACAACCTTCGCCCATATGCGCGACTCCGACAAGGAAGCGCAACTGTCACAGGCGCTGCTGTCCGACAACCCTGTCACGGACCTCCCCATGGCCGTCGAAGTCGATTACTTCCGGCTTGAGAAAAGCAAATACTTCGTGCCGATCTCGGTCAAAATCCCCGGCTCCGCTCTCGCCTTCCACAGCAAGGGCGCGAAACAAGCGACGGAACTCGACTTCATTGCCGAAGTCTTCGACGCGCGCAACCGTCCGGCCTCTACGGTCCGCGACACGATCCCGCTTAAAGTCTCCGGAGATGTCGCCGGGCAAGTTGTCCGCAAAAATCTGCAATATGATACCGGCGTTACACTCACTCCGGGCAACTATAGACTCCGTTTCGTCGCGCGCGAAAACGGCGAGGGCAAAGTCGGCACGTATGAAACCGCCTTCACCATCCCCGATCTTTCGAGCCGTCAAAACCTGCGCGTCAGCTCCCTCATCCTAAGCTCACAACGGGGCCCTGTCGGCCAGGATGTAGCGGGCGTGAAGAACAACAAGAAGCTGCTTGCCACCAACCCTCTCATCGACAACGGCCAGAAGCTTGAACCGAGCGTCACGCGTGTTTTCCGTTCCGGCCAGACCATGCTGATCTACGCCGAGGTTTACGACCCGGTGATTCCGGAATTCCTGCCGGAGAACTTCCGCCGCGCTAACGTGCAGGCCAGCTTCGCGTTGTACGGCGACAATAAGAAAGTATTCGAATCCGCGCCCGTCCGCGCCAACCGCCTGAACGACAAACGAGAAGGCACCCTGCCTGTATGGCTGCAAATTCCCGTCGCCAGTCTGCCAACCGGCAAATACGACGGCCAACTCAATTTGATTGATCAGTTCGGCCGCAAGTTCGCCTTCCCGAGAACCTCGCTGGCCATCATGGCGGGCACGGCTGCCCCGTAACACGCGCCGCTGTCGCGCCCGGCAGTCTTGCGGCTCGCGGCCACTGTTCCTACGTAAAGAATGATAATCAGTAGGGCTACTTCCCTTGGCTCAACTTCTTAAAGTACCCAGCTACCGCATCGCGGTACTTCTCCGGCGACTCTTCCCGCGCTCCCGTGCGCGTTCCGCCGGACTCCTGCTGTGTCACCCGCTTATTCAGTTCAACTTCCAGCCGCTGTAAACTCAACAAAGCATCCTGGCCGATCCGCGCATCGAGCAAACCCGCCTGCGCCCCTGTCAAGTGCTGCAAATTACCCAGCGCGCCGTCGATATAGCCGGAAAGCGCCCGATCATGCGGATCAACTTGCGCCCGTAAACCGCGCAATTGACTGATCGCGCTCTGCACTCCTTCTCGATCCAACCCGGAAGCGGCGGCGCCGCCTCGCGGACTATAGCTTCCCTCTCGCCCGGACTGCTGTCCGCCCGGTTGACCTGCCTGGTTCTCGCCGCCCGACTGCTGCTGCCCCGGACTACCGCGCTGCAGATCAGCTTCCGCCGATCTGCGGTTCAACTCTTCCCGCAACTGCCGCACTTCCGCCAGTGCTTGCGCCGTCTTGTCATTCTCATGACCAGGAACCTGAGAACCCGGCTTATTCATCGCGCTCCGCACATCATGAAGATCGCGGCTTAGTTGCTGCAAACCGGCCGTCACGGAGTTCTCCATTCCCACGTTGCGATCACCATAACCCTGCTTGATCCAGTCCGCATCCTTTTGCAGACGCAACGCCAGTTCCTTGCTCTCCGCTTCCGACAGCGCTCTCGACAGCTTGGCCGAAGCGTCGGGCCGCGTGCCGGTCATGGCTTGCGCCTGTTGCTGCATTTGTTGCTGCAAACCCTGAAGCTCCGCCGCCAGCTTTTCTTTCTCTCCCGCTAACGACTTTTCTTCCGCCGTCGGCGTACGCGTGGGACGCATCTCGTCCAGCCCATACCGCCGCTGGAAGCCGTAGCCGAAGCGGGTGCTGTTCGGGTCGCGCATTTCCGGCATCTGTTCACCGCCCGCTTGGCTCGGCGGCTGGGAATACCGCTGGCGGCTTCGGGAAGATCCTTCCCCATACATTCCCTTCATGCGATCAGCCAGCTCCTTCTGCGCATTGGCAATCTCTTGGGCGCGGTTGGCCATGTCCGAGAGGCTATTACCCGCCTGACCCGACATCATCCCGTTGATCAGCCCTTGCGCTTCCCGAAGCTGCGACGCGGCCCGTTGCCGGGCGCTCGCGTCACGGTCGCTGACCGCTTTCCTCATCTCCTCTTCCGCCCGCTGTAAGGCGCTGTCGGCGCGCTTCATGGTTTCAGCCATCTGCTGTTGTTCCTGCCGCGCTCTTTTGCTTTGGTCTCCCGCGGAGCCGGAACTGCTGCTGGACGCCGACTGACTTCCCGAAGACGAAGAACCGCTCTGCTGCCCGCTTTGTTGCGAAGAACTCCTTTGCTGCTGTCCCTGCTGTTGCTGTGAGCTCCCGCCCGCTTGCGATTGATTCTGCTGTGAGTTCTGCGCTAATTGCTGCATCTGCTTGCGCAATTCTTCCGCTTCGCGGCGAAGCTGCTCTTCTTCCCAGCGTTGTTCAAACTGTTGCTGCTGTTGCGGGCTCTGCGCGGCCAGCTCTTCCTGCCGCCGGGCCAGCGCCTGCAAACGCTGATAAGCCTCATCAAGCGCCTTCTGCACATCCTGCTGCTGTTGCTGCGCGGAAGCCTGCTGTCCCGTCTCATACTGATTCTTGCTGGTGTCCAGCTCCAGGTCGAACATGCGGGCCAAGTCGCGTTGCGCTCCGCCGCCTCCGCCCCCGCCGCCGTTCTGCTGCCCGAACGCCACTTGAATATCGCGGAACAAAGCTTCCGCCCGCATCAGCGATCCCAGCGCTTTCTGTTCCGGCGGCAAAGCGTCGCTCCATTTACCCGGCTTCAACTGCTCCACCGCCACTGCCATATCGCCGGAAGCATCCGTCATCAGTTTCGAAAACTGGGCAAACTCGGAACCGGCGGAGCCCAACTCGCGACTCGCCATGCGCTGCGCCAAGGTCATCGCCTGCTCGCTCAGCTTTCCCTGCAAATCGGAAAGGAGCTTGGCGTCTTCCGCCAGCGCCCCGCGCTCCTTGCCTTTGTCCCGCAACTCATTAAACGTAGCGGCGATAACCTGCTTCTGCCGTTGGGAAATATCGCTCGATTGATTGCCCATTCCCCCGCCTCCGCCGCCCATCTGCTGCGATTGCGAAAACTTGAAATCAAACGGCTCCGCTTGCGCGAAAATCATCTCGCTTTGCGCTTTAGTATGCGCGTCCCGCGCTGTCGCGTACATGCTGACCACATCGCCCGGAACCACTTTCAAATCCTCGAAAGCAATTGTGGTTGTTCCCTGCGCCTCTTTCGTCCCCTTGGCTTTGAGCAAAGGAAGCGTCTTTTCCGGTCCGCCATTGACGGAATAATGCAGTTCCAATGCCTGCACGCCAAAATCATCCGCCGCCTCGACCGTCACCGGAACTTCCTCAATGGGACTGACATGCGGATCACGCCCCGGTTTCAGCAGCTTGACGATGGGCGGCTCGTCTTTTTTCGCTTCAATAAAGTAATCGTCGCTGATGCGAACTGTTTCGCCGTTATCAAGGGCGGCCACATGGTATGCGCCGTCTTTTTCAATCGTCAAGCGGGCCGAAAGCCAATTTCCCTCGCCGCGCTTGAGATCGATTCTTTTTCCGCCGTCCATCATCAACGCGCCCTGTTCCAAAGGCCGGTCCGTCAAAACTGAGATCTCCGCTTCCGTGCCATTAACAGCGCGGATGTCCCCGCCCGGATCAAGCATGACATTCCGCAGCCCCAGTCCCGCCGGATATTTCAGGGCCACCCGAACCCGCTTCACATTCGGCAGATCTTTCACGTTGATCGTGAAATGGCGCGACCGCGCCCGGTCCGCCTGCACATAATACTCAACCGCGTCCGAAAGTCCGGCAAACAAAAACCGGTAGCCGTCACCGCTGGTTTTGGGTTGCATCGGCGTTTCATCCCATTTGAGCGCATTGCCGTACTTCACATGCAGCGTCACACTGCGGGCCGAAAAACCGAAAAGCTGCGCCGTGACCAACTGATCCGATTTCCGGCGCACGGTTTTATTGCCCGGCTGCACCGTGATGTCATAAAGCGGGCGTTTGCTCGCGCTCGCGCTCCCTGTCCAGAGCAGGGAAGCGCCATATCCCCAATAACCGGGTCCCGCCGCAATCAACCACAGCAGGATCAACGCCGCCAAAATTCCGCTGCCCAGCGCGCCGAACAGCGAACGGCTGGAACTGATCTGCTCCGGCCCCTGCAGGCTGGCAATGCGCAAAGCATCCTCCGCCAACACCTCCGACCAGGGATCGCCCGCCTTCTGCCGTTCCGTGAGCGTCAACAGTCGCTGCTGAAACTCCGGCGCGCGACGCTCCACCAAGCGCGTCACCCGCCGCCGGTTCAGCTTCAGCAGCGGCCATGCCAATAAGAACGAGACCGCCAAGGCCAGCGCCACAAACAAAATAACGCGCAGCGGCAAAACCACATTCTGCGCAAACGCATACCGGTTGCTGATGGCCACCAGAAGGACTGTCAGCGCCAACGCTAAGGCCGCCACAATCGCCGCTCCGCGCGACGCCGCGAAAAATCGCAAGCGCCACTCCAGGCGCCTTAAGTAAGCATTCAATTGTTCAAGCGCTGTCATGCTGCTGTCTGCCTTTCTTGCCTCAAATACCGGGAAGCGAACAACGACTCCATCAGCGCCGCGACCAGAACCAAAATCATCGCGTAACGCCACAAGCTCCATGGCTGGGTCTCCGCCGCCATGCCCGCCGGTTTTGCTGTGATCGTCGTACTCCCAGTATTACGCCACAAATCGAGAGTCTCTTGCGGAATGCCCGTTAAGTCGGATTCACGCCGGTCCGCATGGACCGCCAGCAACTGCCGTTGACCATTCGCCCGCTGCACTTCGTAGAAACCGCCCTGGTTTAAATCAAAACTAAGCGCTTTGGTCGACTCCGCCAAGGACAACTGATGCCGTCCGTCCGGCCCCACCACATCCGCCGCCGTGCTCTCATCGCGAGTTCGCCGCAGCGTGACCGCCGTACCCGCTACCACGCTCGAAGGCGTATCTTCCGCACCCGCGAGATACCGCCCTGTTTGCGCCACGAACGGAAGATATCCGGCGTGCAGCGGAAAATCGTTAGTCGAGTTGTCCAGCGTGGAAGCAAATACCAATGCCCGCCCTTCACCCATCCGCTCTTCCACCAATAAGGGGGATCCGTCCGCCAGCTTCGCTAAAACGTGATCGCTGGCCTTCGGCGTTACGCCCGCCGCCTGAAAAAACTGCACGTTTTCAAACCGTCCCGCCCCCGCCAAAGCCGGACTCTGCTGATCAACAAAGCTAACTCCCTGCGTCTGGCGAATATCCGTCAAACGACCATTGGAGGACAGCGGCAAACGTCCCGCGCGCGCCGTTCCTGGCCCCAGAACAATCAACGCCGCGCCGCCATGCTGAACATAGCCGCACAATTTCTGCGTCAGTCCACCATCCAGTTCGCCCAAGTCATTCAGAACAACAAACGCATACTTGGAAAGATCCCTTTCGGAAATTCGTTCCACCGGCAGCGGTTCAACGCTCAAGCCCGTGTCTGCCGCTGAATCAAGAGCCGCCTTGTAGAAAAACGCCTCCCGCGCGCGCCCCCCGGCATACAAAAATAAAACCCGTCGCGGATCGGACCGCTCGACCGAAAACGCAAACTCGTCGTCCTGGGGAAGCCCGTCCCTTGGAGCAATGCGAACCGCGCCCCGATGCACCCCATAAGGAACATCAAAAGCCAGAAACTCCACCGAAGCATGGCCGTTCGCGGGCACTGACAGTTCTTTCGAAGCCGTTACCTTGCCGTTCAGAACCAAATCCACTTTTTGCGTCGCCGCCGGCGTTTGCCACCCGGCCACGGTGGCCGTCAACTGCGTATGGTGAACATCATAAACATGTTCGGACGTAGTCACTGCCTCCACCGCCCAATTCGGCGCGGACCCTGCTCCCACGGCATGCAGTTGCAGGCTGGTATTCGGCCCCAGCGCCAGATCCCGAAAGTTAGAAGGCATGGACGTGCTCTGCATGTCGCTGAACAGGTGAACCTCCTGATGCAGGCCGTTGCTTTGCGCCATGACGCGCAAAGCAACGGCCACTTCGCCAAACGAACTGAAGCTGTCACCCGGCTGCACCGACTGAATCGCCGCCGTCACGGTTCCCTTATCCAGTTCGGGAGCGGTCATATTCTCGACATGCGAATCAAAAGCAAGGACTTGTAATAGTTCACGGCCGCCCAGGCCCGCAACGAGCCTCTGGGCATCGCTCTTCGCCTGCTGCATCCGGTTGCCCGCCCGCATGCTGAACGAATGGTCCAGGGCGATCACCGTTAACGTTCGCTTATTCGCTATATTACTGGCGCGCCGGACAAACGGATTAGCAAACGCCAAAGCCAACAGAATGAGCAGCGCCAAACGCAAAGCTAAAAGAAGCAGATACCGCAACCGGCGATGTTGACTGGAAGCCTGCACGCGCCGCTCAAAGAACATCAACGAGCTGAACGGTTGCGGCGTGCGCCGGTACTGCCGCAGCAAGTGCAGCCAGAGAGGAAGACCAACGGCCAGAAGTCCGGCCAAAAACCAGGGTGAAAGGAAACCCATCAAATCTACCGGGAAGCCGACAAATGCTTAGACCGGAATCACCCGCGGCAGGTTACCGCAACTTCGATCCCGTTCTTTGACTGTACCGAATCGCAATGGAAGGAGCAAAACCAAACGCTGGAATAAGACTACTTGATGCTTATCAGCGCTTTAAGTCTGGGTAAAATTCTCTCATTCCGTTGGGTGACCACCATAGAACTGAAACAACTAACTATTTTAATTGGGCCGAATGGGGCAGGTAAATCAAACTTAGTTGATTGTGTTTCCCTATTCCTACTCGGCAAAACTCCATTTACACACCATGCCATCCTGAAGCCTTTGTCCGCCGCAAAGTCCATTCCGTATAAGGCGCGACAGAATACGGTCCTTCGACTCTGTAACCAAGTTCTTCCACATTGCTTTTCTCACGGCGCAGATACGTCTCATAGATGCTGGCAAGATCCTCGTCTTTGGCAATAAAGACCATCGCCTCCGGTTCACGAGTTTCTACAAACTCACGAACCGCTTGAAACACGCCATTAAAAATGCGGAAAGCCAAAGTTATGTTAGTGCGATCGGCCATGTCACCATGAGCAGTGTTGAAAGCAACATGCCAGGGTCCATTGTGCTCCCTTTGTTGAAACTCTACTTCGACTGCAATAGATCTCACAACAAACGAAGCAACAGCATGCGCCGTGGACTTCAATTTCCAATGCACGCTCACCTCAGAATGGAACAACTCGGCAATCAGTTCAGAAAAGGCTTGCATTCTTTCACCTACATCCGCCCTGCACGCACCCGGAAATACTCCCGCAACCCGCCATCCAATGGCCGGTCTGTCCGTAAAAGCTGATAATCCAACCCTGCCCCTTGCGCTTTCGATTGCAAACTCTGCAAATGCGCCCCAATCTTCTGACGATATTCCGTACGCGCGTACTCCGGCGAAGTTTCGAGCGCGTCGCCCGTTTCCATATCCAGCAGCAGCGCCGCTTCCCCAAACACCGGCTCAATCTCACGCGGATCAAGCAGATGAAACAAAACTAACTCGCTCCCGCGCTGGCGCAGCGGCTCCACTGTCTTTACGATTGCCTCCGGATCTTCGAAAAAATCCGAAATCAGCACTGTAATGCCGCGCCGCTTCTGAAACTGCTGCAATTCGAAAAATGGTCGCTGAAAATCAGTCCGCTTGCCGAGCTGCGCCCCATCAATGCCATGCAGTAATCGCATCAATTGGCCTTGCCGCGACGACGGCTGTACAAAGTTCGCCACTGTATCCGCAAACACGATCAACCCGGCGCTGTCTCGCTGTAGATGAGCCAAATACACCAGCGCCGCCGCCAGGAACTTTGCATAGTCCAGTTTGCGAACAGTCCCGGACCCGAAGCCCATGCTGCCGCTTACATCCAGCAGCACCATCAATACTGTATTGGTCTCGCCCTTGTACCGTTTCAGATAAGTCCGGTCGGTACGCGCATACACATTCCAGTCCACATGCCGCAAGTCGTCACCCGGCGTATAAGCCCGGTACTCCTCGAACTCCTGGCTGAAACCGAAATCAGGCGAACGGTGCAGACCCGCCACGAATCCATCCACAACGGTCTTCGCCACCAGATCCAAACTTGAAATCTGATGAAGAATCGCCGGATCAAGCAAACGATTGGGAGCTTCGATAGGCACGCCATCAACTCCGAGGCGCGGGCTTGGCGTCCAGCAACCGGCGCAGCACATCATCGCTCGTCAGATGGTCCGACTCCGCATGGAAATTCACCAGCACACGATGCCGCATCACCGGTATCGCCAGCGCCCGAATGTCTTCATACGACACATGCACCCGCCCTTGCATCAAAGCCCGCGCCTTGCCGGCCAGCACCAAAAACTGCGCCGCGCGCACGCTCGCTCCGAAGTTCACGTACTTCTTCACAAAATCCGGGCTGTCGCCCTGCGCCGGTCGTGTGCCGCGCACCAAATCCACCGCATGCCGCGCCACTGATTCGGCAATCGGAGTCATCCGCACCAGTTGCTGAAATCCGCGAATCTCTTCCTTGTTCGTCGCCACCTCGGCTTCCGGCAGTGTCGTGACCGTGGTGAGATCAATCACTTTCATCTCATCTTCCGCCGACAAATACTCCAGCACCGTATTAAATAAAAACCGGTCCAACTGCGCTTCCGGCAAAGGGTACGTTCCTTCCAGCTCAATCGGGTTCTGCGTCGCCAGTACAAAGAACGGAGGATCGAGCCGGTACTGATGACCCCGCACCGTGCAGGATAACTCCTGCATGGCTTCCAAAAGCGCCGATTGCGTTTTCGGAGGAGTCCGGTTGATCTCATCCGCTAACAAAACATTCGAGAAAATTGGCCCCGGCACAAACGTCCAAGTCCGGTGACCCGTCGTGGGATTCTCTTCAATGATGTCGGTGCCGGTAATATCGGAAGGCATCAGATCCGGCGTAAACTGAATACGGTTAAACTTTAGCCCCAACGTCTGCGCCAGCGTTCGCACCAGCAGGGTTTTCGCCGTTCCCGGCAAGCCGGTCAGCAGGCAATGCCCGCCCACGAACAAGGAGATCAGGACATTTTCAATCACCTCATCCTGACCGACAATCACTTTACGCACTTCGCGCTTAATCGCGCCGTACGCGTCATGGAACCGCTTAATGCGGCTTTTCAACTCGGATGAATCAAGGGGTGCCGCTGTGGTGGTAGTGGACATTATTCCTGGCTCAATTGCAAAAGAAGCTGCTGGGCCGGCTTGAAACTCGGCGCGGACTCCAGCGCGAGCAAAACCTGATCCTTCGCTTCACCGTTACGGCGGGCCGCGCGCAGCGCTTTCGCTAAATCATAATGCGCTTCCGCCGAATCCGCTGTCTTCAAATTCAAAACCGCCTGATACTCCCGTATCGCCGCATTCGCGTCATTATTGTCTAACAGAATTGCGCCCAAGCGCCGGTGTGTTTCCTCATCCTCGGGGTAGACATAAACCAGTTTCTGTAGAGTAGCGCGCGCCTGGTCCGGCTTGCCATTCTCCATCTCCAGCTTGGCAAGTGTCTTCAGAGTTTCGATACTATCGCCGCCAGTATTCCGGTATCGCTCCAACTGCTGCTCGGCGGCGCTCTTATTGTTCTGCGCCAAATATCCATCCGCCAGAACCTCATAAGCGCTATGCGAACCAACATAATCGGGATACAAGTCACGCACTGCCGCCGCTTTGCTAACCGCCTCCGCTTTCTTGCCTGCTTCAACAGCCGCATATGCGCTCTTCATGCCATTCTTCCATTCGTCAAAGTGCTGCACCGTATGGGAAGTCTGCCCAGCGAGCCAAGCCGAGAATTCTTTATCAAAAGCCTCCGGCGACTCATGCAAATTGTCCCCAATCGCCTCCGCCGTTGTTTTCCGCGCCGCGTACGAATGAATCATTCCCAGAATCGCATCATCACCCCACTTTTTGGCGATGAAATCGCAAATCTTACCTGCTTCGAAGTACGACACAATGACTTGGCCCGGATACTCAGGCCGGATAAAGCCCCGATCCATATCGAGCACCGGCAGCAGTTTCTTGTCGCGCAGCGCCGCCACAATCTCGGGCGTCATACGATCGCCCCAATCCGGCGAGGCGGCTGTCTCCTCATGCACGGAAACGCCCTCCGTAAACCATCGCGGCACCAAGTGATGAGTCATGGTTACCACATACGCATGGCTCAACTCATGCCACATCGTGCTCGCCCAATTGAATGAACCCGGAGGCCGCGCCGACGGACTATCCATCGCCACCACTAGGCCAAACGTCACGCCCAGCAATCCGCCTTGCCCCGGAAGGCCCAGCACGCGCACAATAAAATCCTCATGGTTGGGATACACTTCCAGGCGCACCGGACCCGGCAACTGCGTCTTGTACTTCCGCTGATAGGTCGCCACCGCCCGCTGCAATTCAGGCTCAATATACGGACGCAGCAGCGCTGCTTCCTTCTTGTTCAAGATCAGCTCAACATTGCTGCTCTTAAACGTCTGGTAATCATTCAGCGTGTCCAGAAATTTCAGTGCATTGCGCGTTTGCGGACTGGAGTGGCGCGCGTCATAGCACTGCTTCAACTCTTGCCGGGCTTCCGCGTTATTTCCCAAACGCATCAGGTTGATACCAAGATCCGTTCGCGCATCCCAAAGGCTCGGGTCTAATTCCAAAGCCTTGCGGCCATAGTTAATCGCTTCCTGATACCGCCGGTTAATCTCAAAAAAGTGCGCTCCGCAGGCATAAGCCGCGCCATAAACCGGATTGACCTTCAACACCCGATCCATCCAAGACGATTGATCCTTGCCGTTCAGCCAATCAATCGAAGCCAGCACCGCCATGCCATCCAACGCCTCCGGCGAAATCGCCAGCGCCTTTTGCGCCTCCTCCGCCGCCAGCTTCGCGTCACTGTCTTCCAAAGCTAAGTAAGCCAGCAGTTCATGGGCTTCGGCTGATTTCGGGTCGTGTTCCAGCGCTTTCTGCGCAAACTCAACCGCTTTCTTGCTGTAGCCTTCCGCCGCCGCTCGCGCTAGCCCCAAATAGCCAGGCGCGTAGTTAGGATCAATCTCAACCGCTTCCGCAAATAGCTTTACTGCTTCATCGGGTTGATGATGGTCAAAAAAGAGCAGCCCCCACTCGCCTCGAACGGGAGCGGATTTCGGCTGCAGCTTCACCGCTTCCCGAAAGCGCTCATTCGCTTCCGAATACCGGTCGGCCGCCCACAGCCCTTCTGCCTGCAAAAACGGATCGGAATTGCGCGCCAATGCCTGGAAGCAACTCTTCGCTTCCGACACTTTGCCATGCCGCCGCAAAGAACGGCACCCGTCCAGGGAAGCTGCCGCCTGTAACGAACAAACAGTCAGCAGGAAAAACGCAAACTTCATTGATCAATCTCCGCCTGCGTCCGCGCTAATTCCAGCAGCAAACTCGTCAACTGCTGCTTATAAGCCTCGGGAGGCATCGCCGCTTTCTGGTATTTCAAGCGATCAATCTTCGCTTCCAAATCCTCTTTCTTTGTCAAGAGCCGCTGCTTCTCGGGCGCCGCGCTCTTCACGGCGCTCGCCGTCCGCGGACGCACCAGGGGAAATGCCGCCGCCAACAGTCCATGACCGTTCGACGAATTTGGATCGCGAACGCCGCTTGCCTTGCCGGTATCGCTCATGGCGGCGTGCTCCGTGGCCAGCAGCTTCTCCGCTTCAAAGTAAGCCGTTGTTTTACGCTGCGCATAATTGAACGCTTCCAGCGCCGAGACGGTTCCATTCTTATCCGTATCCGCCGCCGGGTCCCGTAGAGCATCCACCCAGTAACGCGCAAACACCGGAGCATTCTTTTCCGTTCCCGACTTCGTGGCCGTTATCACAATCCGGTCCTTCCGCGCAAACGCCTCCAGCGTCGCTCCGCTGCAGCTTGTCATGTTCACCACTAACTGCCGCCGCGCCGGTACCTTATTGATCAGCGCCGCCAACTCCCGAGCCGTGATATCTGGCCCCGGCAGGTTGAACTTGTATTCTTCGCCGTCGAAGGTGCCATGCCCGATCAAAAACAAAGCAAACGCGTCATCCGCCGCCGCCTCGCCCGCGACGCGCTTCAGAGTCTCTTCCACTTGCTGCCGGGTGGCTCCCGACCCGCTTAAAGTCAGGACATGGCTATCCGGTCCATTGGCTCCTAGCTGCTTATCCAGATCGGCGGCCCACTTGGAAAACTGCGTCTCATAATCCGGCGCGCCGCCCAGCCCCGCCACGGTCACGTAATAATTAGCCGCCGACAGAGGAATTGCCAAGCCAAACAAAAAAATCGCCCTGATCACACCACGCCCCAGCGTCTACGCAACATCCATTCAGTCGATTTCAAAAGCAGCACCGCCAGAAAAACAGCCGGCATATCCCACAGATCCCGCAACTCCCGCGAAGTCACGCCTGCCTCCGAAAACGCAATCTCCCGCGCCGCCCGTTTCGCGTCGCCCGGCTTGTAATACTGCCCGCCTGTCTGCTGCGCCAACTGTTGTAAAAGCTCCCGGTTCTGCTCGCGATGATAGTTCTCCGCCACGCCATCCTGTCGCCGAAACGAAAGCACGTCCTTTCCCAGAGGTTGAGACCCGCGCCGCGCTGTAATCTCCGCCACATACGAGCCCGCTTTCGGAGCATTCCAATCAGCCGTATAAACCCCTTGCGTCAAAGGCTCCGGACGCAAGGGAACGCTTTCAGCAGACCCATCCGGCTCCACTACATGCGCGCTGACCTGCGCGTCGCCGGCAAGCTGATATGAACCATCACGGACTTCGGCGCGCAATTGCATATGGCCGTCATCCTCCAGCGTCGCATTTCGTGTTGAGGCGACCACCGCCGAAGGCGTTCCCCCCGCCGTCCACCGTAAAAGCTGCCGCCAAAACGTCTCCTCGCTTGTATCGCCCACGGGCTGCTGCATCCGCCACCGCCAGCTTCCGCCCGTGGCAAACACCGCCGTCCGCCCCCGCCCATAGTTTTCCGTAATCAGCAAAGGTAAACGGTTCCCTCCCACATCCGCGCGAGCCAGAACCGTAGCGCCCGGTTTCGGCGTACCGGGATCTTGATAATTCGCCAGATACGGCAGGATCTCCCAATGGTCAATGCTCTTTTGCGGATCATCCTCAATCCGACAAATCAAACTCTTTTTGCCGGCATCCGTCAATTCCGCCGCCACGAACGTGCGCTGAAACGTATTCCGGCGCGCCGGCAAGCTCACCGGCAGTAATTCAGTAAACGGCTGCACGTTATAGCCGCCATCCGCGAGAGCCGACCGACCGCCGAGGAACAACAACCCGCCGCCACGCCGGTCGGCAAAATCCCGAATCGCCTCCTGCTGCGCGACATTGAAGAAACCGGATTCCACGCTGCCCAGCACCAGCCCTTCATACTTGAAAAGCTCTTCCAGCTTGGAAGGAAATCCCTCGGCCAGTTCATTCGGATTGGCGATTCCCTGCCGGTAGATCTTGTTCTGCGTTGTGCGCAGCATCGAAACAACCTGAATCGCGGGATCATCCTCCGCCGCGCGCCGTATGAACTTGTAATCCCAGCGCGGTTCCCCCTCGACATACAAAATACGGCGTTTGGTGTTGTCCACCGAAAGCACCCGCGTTTGCCGATTATTCTCCGTATTCGTTTCGCCGGGCAGCGGATCAACCCGCGCTTCCACGTTCTTCACGCCCGACCTGCCCGCGTTGAATTCCACCGTCTGCGTCTGCTCCGCCGCATCCCGCAACACCACATCACGGCTGGCCAAGACAGATCCGCCGCTGCTCAGAACGACCCGCGCATGCTTGCCGCCGAACCCATTCTGCCGAATCGTCACCTGCGCCTCCAGCCGGGACCCTTCCAGTGTTTTCGGCGGCAAATCCAATCCATCGACCTCGATATCCCGCGAAAGCTGCTCGCTGCCGAATCCAATGGTGTTCACCGGCAGCCGCCGCCGCCGGATCTCCGACAAAGTTGACAGATCCACACCGCCCGAATTATCCGCGCCATCGCTCAGCAGCAGCACGGCCCCAATCGGCAGAGTTCCCGCCTCGTCCGCGATCTGGCGCAATCCCCGGCCAATCTGCGTGGACGCCTGCGAAGCGCTCAACTGTTTGGAATCCGCAATCCGCTCCACGCCCGCGCCTAGCCGGTACAAACGCACTTGAAAGCGGTCCCGCAAGTCCTTCAGCAACTGCGAATCGAGAACCCGTTTCGCCTGCTCCTCGCGTGTTTCCGAGCCGTCTTTCAGAGCCATGCTGCGGCTGTCATCCACCAGCACGGCAATCACGTTCTCCTGCGGCTTCAAAGCTGTTACGCTGATCGCGGGTTCCCACAAAACCAAAAGCAAGAGACCGAGCAAAGCGCTCTGCAAACCCCAAAGCACAAACGCCCGCGCCCCGCGAAACGACGGTTGCAACGAACCGCGCCGCCGCCACATGGCAAGGGCCAGCGCCGCCGCCACCACGCCAATTCCAACTACCAGCACCGCCCGGGGCCAGGACCCCAGCAGCACAAACCGGCCCCGCGTGAAAACATTCACGGGATACTTGAACAGAAACTCAAACATCTTCAGTCACGGCCCTAATGCGTCATCGCATACACGATGTAGTTCACCCCAACGCGAAATCCCAGCGCGGAGTACTGCTCCGGATACTCCGGATTGTCGGCGTGTTCCCAGGAATCACCCAAATCCATGTTGTGGCAAATCGCGACCACCAGCCGCCCATGGTCGTCATAGATTCCGCGCCACCGCGCCTGAAATCCATCCCGCTCATACGTCTGATGCGAATACACAAACTGCTCGCCCGGCACCTGATAGCGGTCGTCCAGATCATAAACAGAGTGAAAAATGGCGTCGCTGTTCGGGAGATCAACAATCGCGCGATCGGGATAAACCTTCTTCATGCTGCTGACGAACGTCTCCCATTCCACCGTTCCATGAAAGTCATCGCACATGAAAAATCCGCCGCGATCCAGATAATCGCGCAGCTTAGCCGCTTGGTAGTCGGTCAAGTCCCAGTGACCTACTTCCACGCCGTACAGCCAGGGCCAGTTGTAAAGATCATCGCCGTCCTCGGCGGCCACCGGCTGTTCCGCTGAACGCGCCTGAATGCGCGTCAGCCGCCGGACTGCCGCCGAAAGATGACGATCCGAGCGGGGATAATCGATTGTCCAGTTACTCGTCCGTCCGCGCCAGGAGAACACTGCGCGGTACATGAAACGGGCAAATACCCACTCACCCGGCTCTTTGTAATCAGGCGGAAGCGGAAAATCGTAATACTCCCAGCCCGGATACTGACGGAATGGACGCGGCTCCTGCGCCTTGCGCGAAGTGCGTTTCCCCACGCTGGCGCAGGAACCGCAGAAATCATCGCCATCCGGAAGCAGGGTCATGGCATAACCCGCACTCAAGAGCAACAAACCAATGGCAGTCCCAGAAAGCAGGCCACGCAATTGCATAAAGGGAGAATCTGGCTGGCGCCAGAATAGCACGGCCTAATGAAGCACTCGGAGCAGACGTAAAGCTTCTATAAAATAAGAGCTTCTTCCCGCCGGATCTGCCCGGAGACTTTGCTGGATTGGCTTTGATCAAAAATCTGGCGGAGCTTCGGAAATACCACCTGCTCCTCCTCGTTCACATGCTCCTGGATCAGGTCCCGAAGCGACCGCACCTGGGTGCTCCAATCCGCTCCCGACTTCAGCAGCTCTTCGAGTTCAAACAGCAGAATTTTCATATCCGCATGTTCATCGTACAATTCCTTGCTCGCCTCTGCGTCTTGGCCTTCGTTATGCAGCAAAGGATAAACCACATCCTCTTCCGCCAGCGCATGTTTGCCAAGCTTGCGTTTCAGCGCCAGAAACAGGCTGGCGCGTTTCACCGTGGACTCCGCAGGCTCCATGGCCATTTGATCCAGAGTCGCAAGAAGCTGCCGGTGATCCTCAATCAAAAGTTCAAACGGATCACCGCCGCTGCTCCCCCGCCGGACTCCGTTCAAAGTAGCAATTAAAGGAGGCAGTAGCCTACTGCCCACAACGCCAGCGGCAATTCCTCCCAGGAGGACCGCCAAATCACGCCCAGCGCTTCGATTTCCGCTCATATCACAATAGGATACCTGCCCGGTTCGGTTCGTGACCTGGGACAAAGCACAGGTCAAGTCAACCTTTTGGGAACAAATAGGAACAAACTCCCCTAAACTAGAAACATGGCTCGTGGCTGGGAAAGCAAATCAGTGGAATCGCAAATGGAAGCTGCTGAAGATCGGCGGATAGCGGCGCGGCAGGCCCAAGTCACCAAGGAAGAAGCGCAAATGGAACGCGAGCGGGAAAGTCTTGAACTCTCCAAGGTCCGCATTCTCCGGGAATTGGAAGCCGCCAGCCACCCCAGGCATCGCGAACAACTGGCCGCTGCTTTAGCCCATCTCGAACAACAACTAAAGCTAAAAACTTCTCGTGCTCCAGCCAAACCCACCTCATAGTTCAGCTCCCCATGGAAGCGAATCCACAGCAGCAACTCGAAGCTCTGCGCCAGCGCGTCAAAGAGCTGGAAGCTAAACTGGCGGCGGGAAACGGAAGGAGTCAGGAGAATAAGGCCCCGCCCACGGACGGCGCGGTACAGGAACAGTTCCAAATTCTTGTTGAATCTTCGCCGCTTCCCATTGTGGTTCTCACTCAGAACGGAAATGTCACGCTCTGGAATCCCGCCGCCGAGCGCCTCTTCGGATGGAAGGCGGAAGAGGTTCTCGGGCAACCGCTGCCTTTCATTCCCCAAGAAAAGCGGGAGGAACATCGCGCCATGCGGGAACGCGATCTGCGCGGCGATCCCTTGAAGGATGTGGAAGTCCGGCGCGTTCGCAAGGACGGCTCCTTTGTTGATATCCGGGTTTCCACGGCTCCCCTGCGCGATCCCAGCGGCACGATTATCGGCATTGTCAGCTTATATGTCGATCTCACCGAGCAAAAAAAGGCCGTGCGGGAGAGCGAAGAAAGTAGAAACCGCATCGAACAGCAGTGGCGCATTTTCGACACCGCGCTCTCGCATACGCCGGACCACACTTACATATTCGACGGGGAAGGCCGGATCGTCTACGCCAATAAAACTCTTCTGGATCTTTGGCAAAAGCCCTGGGAGGAATCACGCGGCAAAACACTTGGTGAATTAGGTTATCCGCCTGAACTAGCGGAGAAAGTAGAGCGCCAGATTCAGAAAGTGGTCAAAACCTGTCAGCCTATGCGGGATGAAACGCGCCTGGACCACTTTACTCCGACCCCTCGTCAATACGAGTACATCTTCGTGCCTGTCGTGGGAACAAGAGGAGACGTCGAAGCCGTGGCCGGATCAACCCGCGATATCACAGAACGCCACGAAGCACGCGCCTCTCTGGAAAAACTAAACACGGATCTTGAGCACACGCGACGGCAGCTCACCACAATTTTTGAGAGCATGACGGACGCCTTTTTCGCCCTGGATAATGAATGGCGCTTAACTTAACCCCAGTATTGAGTTAGGAAAGAGTCGTACCAAGCTGGCAGGAGTAGAGTAAGGTTGCCTGTCCGAACTCCTTCTGCCGAAGGTACGACTCTCCGATGTCCAGCATACTTGATCA